>Ga0181520_10007715_pt1 | contig 15684 bp, 12 predicted proteins | sample PEATcosm2014_Bin_29_FD_132451 | JGI IMG/M metagenome (GOLD analysis project Ga0181520, IMG submission 132451) | Peatland microbial communities from MTU Mesocosm Facility, Houghton, MI, USA - PEATcosm2014_Bin02_30_metaG | ecosystem: Environmental > Terrestrial > Soil > Wetlands > Peat | place...
GTATGCTCAGCTCATGGACAAGGACGTCTTCCCCACGCCCGCCAATCTGCTGGCAGACTCTGCCAGCGCCTATCTTCGCTCCGCCCGCCATCAGCCGGTTCATTGGCATCCCTGGGGCGAGGCGGCCTTTGCGCGCGCCCAGGCACAGGACAAGCCGATACTGCTCGATATTGGCGCCGTCTGGTGCCACTGGTGCCATGTAATGGACCGGGAGTCCTATGAGGATGCGGAGATTGCCGCGCTCATCAACGAGCATTTTGTCGCGGTGAAGGTGGACCGCGACGAACGGCCCGATATTGACGCGCGCTATCAGTCGGCGGTCTCTGCGATTACCGGACAAGGCGGTTGGCCGCTGACGGCCTTTCTCACGCCGGAGGGGCAGCCCTACTTTGGCGGCACGTACATTCCTCGCGACGACCGTTATGGGCGGCCCGGCTTTGGACGGGTGCTGATGGCGCTTGCCGAGGTCTGGCAGACGCGCCGAGAGGAGGCTCTGGAAACTGCCGCGAGCACCATGGCGGCCATCGAGCACAATGAGTCCTTCTCCGGGCGCGGCGGGGAATTGACGTTGGAGTTGGCGAAGAAAATTACCGCCTCGATTCTTGCGCAATTCGACGCGCGGAATGGCGGCTTTGGTGCGCAGCCTAAGTTTCCGCATCCCACCGCACTGGATCTGCTCTTGCAGGCGAGCGCAAATCATGGCAACGAGCAAGCCTTGCTGGCCTTCTGCACAACTCTGGAAAAGATGGCGATGGGTGGCGTCTACGACCAACTGGCCGGCGGCTTCCACCGCTACAGCGTGGATGAACACTGGCGCGTGCCGCACTTCGAGAAGATGCTCTACGACAACACCGAATTGCTGCGCAACTACCTGCATGGTTTTCAGAGCCTGGGCCGAGAGGACTTCTGCCGCACGGCCGAGGAGATCGTCGGCTGGCTTGATGCTACGATGAGCGACCGCGAGCTGGGTGGTTTTTTTGCCTCGCAAGATGCCGACATCAATCTCGAAGACGATGGCGATTACTTCACATGGACGCTGGCCGAGGCGCTGTCTGCGCTGGAGGCCTCTGGCTTCGCGCCCGCGGAGCGGGAGACTGTTTTGCGCTATTGGGGGATCGGTGAAGTCGGCGATATGCACCACAATCCGGCCAAGAACGTACTTCATTTGAATCAAACCATCGAGGAATTGTCGGCGGAGACGGGCCAAGGAGCGGTGGAAGTGAGCGCACTCCTTGCGCGGGCGCGGAAGTCTCTGCTGGAGGCACGCGATCAGCGTCCCACGCCCTTCATCGACCGCACGCTTTACACCGGCTGGAATGCGATGGCAGTCAGCGCATATCTGGAGGCGGCGCGGCTGCTGGACAAGGAGGAGGTGCGCAAGTTTGCGCTGCTTACCCTCGACCGGCTCCTGCGCGAGGCATGGGATGGCGATCAGTTGCTCGTCCACGTGATCGCTTACGGCGGCCAGCCCCGCGAGCAAACGCTGCGGGAGAATGCGCCAGGTTCACTCGACGACTACGCCTTTTCCCTCCAAGCCTGCATCGACGGCTGGTTTTCAAGTGGCGAGATGCGCTATTACCACGCCGCATGCAAGCTGGCGGATGCCATGATCGCCCGCTTCAATGACCGGGCAGCAGGAGGCTTCTTCGACACTGCCGCTCAGCCGGTCGGCGCGCTGCGGCTGGGCGCTCTGACCGCTCGGCGCAAACCGTTGCAGGACAGCCCAACTCCCGCCGGAAATCCAATCGCCGCTGCGGCGCTGCTGCATCTGGAAGCGCTCAGCGGAGGCCAGGAGTATCGCCGGATTGCCGAAGAAACGCTTGCCTCTTTTGCCGGAATCGTCGAGCACTTCGGACTCTATGCAGGCTCTTACGCATTGGCTTTGGAGAGGCTGTTGCATGATCCGGAGCAAGTGGTCATCGTTGGCTCCGGTCTGCAGGCAAAGGAGCTTGAGTCGATAGCAGCAAGCCGCTTCGCCGTTCATCGCACCGTCATACGCATCGACGCGGAGCGGCTGATTCCCGGCGGCCTGCCGGAAGCTCTGGCTGAAACGCTGCTTGAGATTCCGCGGCCTGCTGGTGCGGAGGCCTGGGCCATCGTCTGCCGCAGCCGCACCTGTTTGCCGCCGATCACCGCTGCCGACGCTCTTCTCAAGGCTCTGGCGTAGTTGTCTTCTGTTTCCTGTTTTCACTCGCTGCTGAAGGGATTTCCTTCCGGAGCCTTGCGCGCAGTTGGGTCCTGGTCGAGAGCGCCGTTCCCGGCTGGTTGCAAATCCACTTTGCGCCCTTCTTTGACAAAGGTATTGAAGACACGATTGGGATCTCCGGGGAGCAAATGATTCTCTTCGAGAGCCAGTCGCACACGCCGGCGGAACTCCCGCAGCGGTCCGTATTGCTTGGTTGCCAGAGTTTTGAAGACGACTGGGAAGATCTGCTCCGAGCCTTTGATGGCGTCCACGCCCAGAATTTGCGGATCGGAGACGAAGAGTTCGCGGAACTCATCGCTATTGCGAATCTCCATTGCGATTCCCTTCAGCAGCTCCAGCACCTGGTCGGGATTGGCGGAAAAATCCACGCTGACGTTGACGGTGGCCACCGTATAGTCCGCGCTGAGGTTGGCCACGGTGGTGATCTGCGAGTTGGGAATGATGTACAGGGTGCCATCCGCATCGCGCACGGTTGTCTTGCGCAGCGTCATCGCTTCCACAACGCCGCTAAGGCCGGCCAAGCGGACCGTATCGCCGACGTTAAACTGATCTTCAATCAGAATCAGAACCCCGTTGAGCATGTCGCGCACGATATTCTGCGCCGCCAGGCCGATGGCCACACCGGCGATGCCCGCCGAGGTAAGCAGCGGCGCAAGATCGATCCCCATGATCTGTAATATATGCATTCCGACGATGACGCCGATGATCGCCAGTCCGGTGGTGTGAATCACGCCGGAGAGGGTCTTGACCTGCGAGATCCGCGCCGGATGGGGAGAATGCTGCTCGGCAAGATGAATCATCCGCGCCGTCAGCAGCTTCAAGATGCGGCTGAGCACGAAGCCGATCAGCGCGACGACGATCAGATGAGGCAGCTTGATGCGAATGAACTCTTCGCCATCCGCGGCCCAATGGTCGATCAGCCTGCCCAGAAAGCGTTCTTCGGCGAAGATGCCTGTTCGTATCAAGAGCAACAAATCAAAAGAGTGCATCCCGAAACTCCTCCTTCTAATCTAATCTCTTGGCATGGTTAGGATTGCTACAATCGAGATGGTCGATTCAATTTTCCCGCACAAGAAACAAACCAGGGTTTTTGAGGAGTGAAGAGAATGGGACTGGCAGCTTCCAGCGCTCGTGAGTCTGTGTCGGCTGGCTCTGGCAGCCTCAGCCCTCGCCAGTTGGTGGAGATTTACCGGCTGATGGTTCTCTCGCGCCGCGTCGACGACCGCGAGATCCTGCTCAAGCGCCAGCAGAAGACCTTTTTTCAAATATCGGGCGCGGGTCACGAAGCGCTGCTAGTAGGCGCTGCTCTGGCAATGCGTCCCGGCTACGACTGGTTTTTTCCTTATTATCGTGATCGCGCACTCTGCCTGACTCTGGGTGTTACGCCGGAGGAGATGCTCTTGCAGGCGGTGGGCGCGGCAACCGATCCAGCCAGCGGTGGCCGCCAGATGCCGACCCACTGGAGCAGCAGAGAACTGAACATTGTCAGTACATCTTCGGCGACCGCCTCGCAGTTGTTGCACGCCGTCGGATGCGCCGAGGCCGGCCGCTACTTCAGCCGCCATCCCGAAGCCGCGATCAAAGAGAGTGGCGATTACCGCGCCTTGCGCGAGGTGAAGTTTTACGGCGATGAGGTGGTGCTGACCTTGCTGGGTGAAGGTTCCACTTCGCAGGGCGAGTTCTGGGAGGCGATGAACACCGCCGCAAACCGCAAGCTGCCGGTGATCTTTTGCGTGGAAGACAATGGCTATGCCATCAGCACACCGGTTGAGGTGAGCACGCCGGGAGGCAATATCTCCCGCCTGGTGGCGAACTTTCCCAACTTCTATTTTGCCGAGGTTGATGGCACCGATCCGGAGGCCAGTTTGCGGGCCTTTGAATCCGCTGTCGCATACTGCCGCGCAGGCTTTGGGCCTGCCTTTGTTCACGGCCACTGCATGAGGGCTTACTCCCACTCACTCTCGGATGACGACCACCACTATCGCACCCGTGCGGAACGCGAGGCAGATGCCTTGCGCGATCCGCTCACTCTGATGCGCGCCCGCCTGCTCCGCGAGAAGATTCTCACCGAGGAGGAACTCCTCGCGCTGGAGCACCTGCTGGACCGCGAAGTTGCCGAGGCCGCCGAGCGGGCGCAGGCCGCTCCGCTGCCGCTGGTTGCCGAGATCACCAAACACGTCTACTCAGAAGAGATCGATCCTGCCAGCGCAGCCTTTGCCGCCGAGCTGAAACAAGAGGCAGCGCCCGACGCGAAGCCCCGCACCATGGCCGATCTCATCAACGCCTGCCTGCTCGACGAGATGCGCCGCGATCCGCGCATCGTCGTCTTTGGCGAAGATGTGGCCGACGCCAGCCGCGAAGAGGTTTTAGCCGAGGTCAAAGGCAAGGGCGGCGTCTTCAAGCTCACCGCCGGCCTGCAAACCGACTTCGGCTCCGAACGCGTCTTCAACTCACCACTCGCAGAGGCCAACATCGTCGGACGCGCATTGGGTTACGCCGCACGCGGCATGAAGCCAGTCGTCGAGATTCAATTCTTCGATTACATCTGGCCGGCGATGCACCAGATTCACAATGAGCTTTCCGTCCTGCGCTGGCGTTCCAATGGCGAGTGGGCTTGCCCCGCCGTCATTCGTGTGCCCATTGGCGGCTATCTGACCGGCGGCGCCATCTATCATTCGCAATCCGGCGAGAGCATCTTTACGCATATTCCGGGCCTGCGCGTCTGCTTCCCCTCGAACGCTCTCGACGCCAACGGCCTGCTGCGCACAGCGATCCGCTGCGACGATCCGGTGCTCTTCCTCGAACACAAGCGCCTCTACCGCGAGACCCACGACCGCGCCCCTTATCCAGGCCCTGACTTCGCCATTCCCTTCGGCAAGGCCCGTATCGTCCGCACCGGCTCAGACCTGACGATCATCACCTATGGCGCTCTGGTCCCGCGCTCTCTGCAAGCTGCCGAGCGCGCCAGACGCGAACACAATATCGATGTAGAGATTCTCGACCTGCGCACCCTCAATCCCTATGACTGGGAGGCTATTGCCGCGTCGATCAAAAAGACCAGCCGCGTCATCGTTGCCCATGAAGATATGCTCAGTTGGGGCTACGGCGCGGAGATCGCCGCACGCATCGGCGACGAGTTATTCGAATACCTCGACGCCCCCGTCCGCCGCATCGGCGCCATGGATACCTTCGTCGCCTACCAGCCCATCCTGGAAGATGCGATTTTGCCCCAGCCGGAGACGATCCTCAAAGCCATTGTGGATTTGAAGGCGTATTAGCCTAGTCGATTGACAGCCGAAGTGAGAGGCCGGGTGCCCCATCCTTGCGACGTTCTTGTCTTTGTCGCAAGGGTGGGGAACCACGAACCTCAAGCGAGCGAATAGCGAGCCTCCGCCTGGACGGCCAGTCCTCAATGCTCTCCCGGCGGCAACTTGCAGCAATCCCCAGCCTCGGGCGGTTCATTCGCGCCTGCATCCAGAACCACCTTCCACTGCCCGTCGGCGCCTTTGCGCCAGATGGTCATATAACGTCCCTTGGTCGTCACCGGAAAACCGTTCGCGTCTTTGCTGTGACCCTCAAAGTGGCCCCAGGTATAACCCATGTCGCCTGATGGCCCCATGACGGCGTCGGTTGGCGTCCAGATCAGTTGATAGACCTTGGGGTCCCAATTGGCGGACTTGGCAATCGCCACTTTGCCAATCAGCGGGGCTGCTCCATTGCCCAGCGCCACGCCGTCCTCGGCAAACCAATCGGCAAAGCCTGCTCCGCCCCGCGCCAAAACATCTTTGGCAAAGCGGGCCTCCAGATCGTAAAGCAGCACCTTTCCCGGCTTGACGGTCGAGTCAGCCAGCGGGTTGGGCGCAGCCTGCGCTGTAGCATCCGGAAACGCCAACTGCGCCTGAGCGTTGCTACAAGTCAAACCCATCCCCACCGCCGCCAGCACCAACCCGCAAAGAATCCTTCTCAAGTTTTGAGCCACGTCCCAACCCTCCTGCAACAAACAAGAATCTCCAAGCCCATCCTACAACGAGGAGCTTCACAACAAGCAAATGCGTACCCTGTACGTGTATTTTGGAGTTAGATTGTCTAAGTCAGGAGCGGAAGATGGCGCGAGTTGCGATTGTTGGAGTGGGAGCGATTGGCGGCGTGCTGGCTGCATTGCTGGAGGTCACAGGGCGGCATGAGATTACCCTGTGTACGCGGCGGCCTCTGTCGCAATTGACGGTGAAGACCCCACAAGGGGATGTCCTCGTGAAGGCTGCCAATCTGACAGACCCGGCGCAGGCTGTGCCCGTGGATTGGGTACTGGTGGCCACCAAGACCTATGACGCGCAAGCAGCCGCGGCGTGGTTTCCCGCACTCTGTACTCCGGCCACCGCGGTCGCAATCGTGCAGAATGGCGTCGAGCATCGCGAGCGTTTTGCGCCCTATTTGAACAACGATCAGATTCTCCCAGTCATTATCGATTGTCCCGTCGAGCGCCAGCCCGACGGCATCGTCCATCAGCGCGGCGCGGCGAGGATGAAGGTTGAGACTGGCGTGCAGGGAAGGGAATTTGCGGAACTCTTCTCCGGCAGTAGCGCCCAGATTGAACTCACTGGCGACTTCCTCACCGCTGCCTGGCACAAGTTGTGCATCAATTCGGCCGGCGCGCTCTCCGCGCTTACCAGCAAGCCGGCGGGTATATTGCGCGATCCTGCGATGGCCGAGATTGCGCTTGGCATGGTTGCCGAGTGCGTAGCCGTGGGACGTGCGGAAGGCGCTCAACTCGACGACAGCATCGCGCAAAAAGTCCTCGACGGCTATCGCGCTCAACCACCCGATTCCGTCAATTCGATGCTCGCCGACCGGCTGGCAGGCCGCCCGATGGAGATTGACGCCCGCAATGGTGTCATCGTGCGCAAAGGCGCCAGCCACGGAATCACGACGCCGCTCAATCAGATGGCGGTGGCGCTGCTGCGGAGTTTCAGTGATCGCTCAAATTCAACTCAGTGATGGATGGATATTCATTCTGCCGCATCCATTCTTCATGGAAGATCGGATTCAAGTTTTTCAAAAAGCTTTTGCTTTCGTTGTAACTTTTTGGGTCGCCGCGGATAGATAAGGTGAACCAGAAAGGAGAACGAAATGACTTACTCATCGATTGCGACTGCTGAGATACTTCCCGCAACCTCCAATCCGCGGTCCATCGCGCCCGCTTGGCACACGGTTGGAGTTCTGCTTCTACTGCTTGGCGTTTCTGCGCTCAGTATGCATCTGCGCGCGGGACATACGTACCATCGCATTTACGGCTATGCCACAGCCATGGCCTCTGAGTGGTTGATTCTCGCATTCATCTGGCTGGGAGGACGCTTCGGCACCGTTTCGCTGCGGACATTGGTGGGTGGCGTTGCATCGGGATGGCGTGCAATCCTGCGCGATCTGGGGCTTGCCATCGCCTATCTATTCGTTGCCAACATTATCCTCGGTACACTGGGCTTTCTTCTGGCGCGCCTCGGTCACGCCTCTCAAGGTGGAGCGATGCAAAATCTGCTCCCTCACGGCAGCTTTGAATCCGCCATCTTTCTGCTGTTGGCGCTGACAGCCGGTATCTGCGAGGAAACCATCTTTCGCGGCTATCTGCAACAGCAATTCATCGCCTGGACCCATAACGCGGCAGCCGGAATCGTGGCGCAAGGCATCGTCTTCGGAGTCTGTCATGTCTACCAGGGAGCAACGATGATCGTCGTCATTTCCGTGTATGGCACCCTCTTTGGATTGCTGGCTTCGTGGCGCAAGAGCTTGCGTCCGGGCATGATCGCTCACTTCCTGCAGGATGGCGCGGGCGGGCTTTTGCTGGCATGGCACCTGGTCAGATAGAATCGGACGTTCTTTCGGGAGCCACGCGCATGACGGACCTTGCATCGCTCTATGAGGGCTACGCCGCCGATGTCTTCCGCTTCGCTTATTATCTTTGCGGCAATCGCAGCGACGCGGAAGACATCACCTCGGAGACCTTTGTGCGCGCCTGGAGTTCGCAGGAGTCCATCAAGACCGAGACGGTCAAAGGCTACCTGTTTACCATAGCCCGCAACCTGTTTTTGAAGCAGCTTCGGGCTGCCTCGCGCCATGCCGTCCTCGACGAGAATGTGAGCGACTCGCGGCCTAGCGCCTACGATCTGGCCGAGCAGCGGGCCGAGGTTGCCGCAGTTCTGAAAGCCATGCAAAGCCTTTCCGCAATCGATCGCGCCGCGCTGATCATGCGGACATACGATGAACTACCCTACCAGGAGATTGCACGGGTGCTGGAGATTACTGAGACCGCCGCCAAAGTCAAGGTACACCGCGCCCGCGCCTTTCTGATGAATCTACGGAGAGCATAAGATGCAAAACGAAAACCGCTCGGGAATCTCGATGAACGTTACGCGCGAGGTCATCGCCGATCTGCTTCCTCTCTATGCCGCAGGAGAAGCTAGTCCCCAGACCTGCGCTTTGGTTGAGGAGTATCTGCGTCAGGATGAGGAGATGAGCCAGCAATTCAATCTCGATGGCGCGGGAGGGCTGACCGGTCATACCGTTCCCGCACTGCCTCCCGATCTGGCGATGAAGTCCTTCAAGAAAACCCGCGGCATTCTCCGCTGGCAGCGCCGCCTCTACGGCTGGGCAATTGGACTCACCATCGCCTCATTGGGCGGCGTTGGCTTTTTCGATGGCGGCCACTTTACCTTTCATCTCTTCATGCGCGAGTACCCGCGAATCTTCGTCCCGGTTGTCTCGCTCGCCCTCAGTTGCTGGATCAACTACTTCTTCCTTCTCTGGCGCTCGCGTGCCTCCAGACTCTAGCCGGTCCACGCCTGCATCAGCCGGGCTGCTTTCCCGGAACTGCCTTCTTTTGCTCATCGGGAGATCCCCAGAACGGGATGAGCGCGTATTTTCCGCCGCATCTGCGGATAGCCAATCTCTTTTGTGCCAAAATCTTCCGGCTGCCGGGTCCGTCTAACATTTCAGATCGCCAATCCGCCGGTTGGTATACTATCGATTGGCAAAGCTGGTGTCGCGGTCTCCGGTCTCCGGAGGCTTTTTTGCTGGAATATTCCGATTTTTTAGGGAGAGGAAGACGATGGGAGCACTGCTGGACTCGATTCACTCGCCCGCTGACCTGAAGCGCCTGAATTTTGCGCAGATGGCTGACCTGGCTGAAGAAATTCGAGAATTCCTGATTCAGACGCTCTCCAAGACCGGCGGCCATCTCGGTCCCAATCTAGGCGTCGTCGAACTCACATTGGCTCTGCACACCGTCTTCAATACACCTGAAGACAAGCTGCTCTTCGATGTCAGCCATCAGGCTTACATCCATAAAATGCTCACCGGCCGCTTGGATCGCATGGAGACGATCCGCCAGCCGGGCGGCCTCAATGGCTTCATGCTGCGCACTGAGAGCGAACATGACAGCTTTGGCGCGGGGCACGCTGGAACGGCTCTCTCCGCAGCGCTGGGCATAGCCGTGGCGCGCGATCTGGCCGGCGGCAAGGAGCACGTGATTGCCGTGGCCGGCGATGCCGCCTTCACCAATGGAATCACCTTCGAGGCGTTGAACAACATCGCCGAGCAGACCCGGCGAATGATCGTTGTGCTCAACGATAACGAGTGGTCGATCGATCGCAACGTGGGCGCCATCGCGCGTTACTTCCACAAGATTGTCACCAACGAGCACTATAAGAATCTCTACGATTCGGCTCATCGCATCATCGAGCGGCTGGGCGGAAAGACGGCGGCAGAGGTGGCGCGACGCGCCGAAGAAGCTGCCAAAAGTATGCTGTGGCCCTCGATCCTCTTTGAGGAGTTCGGCTTGCAGTACTTCGGTCCCATCGATGGCCATAATCTTCCGCTGCTGGTGGAGAGCTTCAAGTTTCTCAAGACGGAAGACCGTCCGGTTTTGCTGCATGTGCTGACGCAAAAAGGCCGCGGCTTTCAACCCGCACTGGATCTGCAAAAGAAGTTTCACGGCCTCGGCCCATTCGATCCCGAAACCGGCGAGACCAAGCCCGCCGGTCAGCTTACCTACGCCGAAGTCTTTGCCGGCACTCTGGTTCAACTCGCCAATCAGGATGAGCGCGTGGTAGCGATTACCGCCGCTATGCCCAGCGGCACCGGACTCGATCTCTTCCGCCCGCACCATCCCAAACGCTACTTCGATGTGGGCATCGCCGAGGAGCACGCAGTCGTCTTCGCTGCCGGCATGGCCACGCGCGGCTATCGTCCTATTTGCGCCATCTACTCCACATTCCTCCAGCGCGCATTCGATCCCATCGTTCATGACGTAGCCTTGCAGAAGCTGCCGGTCGTCTTTTGCATGGATCGCGCCGGCCTCTCCGGCGACGACGGTCCCACGCATCACGGCCTCTTCGATATCGCCTATCTGCGCGGCGTTCCGGAGATGGTGCTGATGGCGCCCGCGAACGAAGACGAACTGGCCGATATGCTCAAGACTGCCATCAATCTGTCCGGCCCCAGCGCCATCCGCTATCCGCGCGGCACCGGCCCCGGCGCGGCTCGCAAGCCTGCGCCGCATGCGATTCCCGTTGGCAAGGCCGTGGTGATTCAGGATGGCTCGGATGTGGCGATTCTGGGACTGGGGCCGATGCTTGCTCTGGCGCAAAAGCTGGCCGAGCGGCTGGAGAGTGACGGCTTTTCGGCTGCCGTCATCAATCCGCGCTTCGTTAAACCCCTCGACCGCGAGCTACTCGCCGAGTACTCTGGCCGCGTCGCCGCCTTTGTCACTTTTGAAGATCATGTGCGGATGGGCGGCTTCGGCTCAGCCGTCATTGAAGCTCTTCAGGAGTTGGGCAGCGCGGTCCCGGTCGTCCGCATCGGCTGGCCCGATCAGTTCATCGAACACGGCAAAGTCGAAGATCTCCGCACGAAGTACGGTATCACCGTCGATGCGGCTCTCGCGCAGGTGCTGCCGCTGTTGGCCCGCCGCCAGCCTTCCACCCTCGTCACCCGCTAGTGTTTTCAATGAATGTGTGAGCTTCGGGTGCCCCAGGTCCCGCTTTTAGGACCTGGGCTTCCACACCGCGCAAGCACTATCAACAGCCAAGCCTACCATCTGCGGAAGTGATCCCGGTCAAAGTGCCGGTCGAAGTCACGTCTGCCGCCATAGCGCACAATCGGTCCCCGCTCGCGCACGCCACGAAACTCCCAGCGCCCCGGCATCCAATAGCCATGCGCCTGATAGCCGGCTACCCAGAAGTATCCCGCTCCAGGAGAGGGCGGAATGTAAGCCACCGGTCCACGCGCGTAAATCCCAAACTCGGCAGCCTGGGCCGTCGTTGCTCCAGCGCCCAACCCGGCAGCCACGATAGCTGCTCCAAGCATCCAATTTCTCATGCTCTTCATCACTCCTCCGTCCCTGCCGGCAATGAACTCGAACTCCGGCCCGGCTTCTCTCCGCTTGAGGCTTGGCTCTTTCTGCCTCTGCGGTGCGCCGGTTATGTCCTCTTCAACAGAGAATCAGGAGAAAGGTTGCGGTTGAGAAGAAAAATATACTTGCGCAACTATTTCGATAAGTTGGGTTGATTACGCGATTCTGGAAGGAGTCTTCGGAGGTTGTGGTGACGTTGCTGGGGAAGCGATTAACCTGACTCTGCATCAATCCCGGACCATGCGGCGTTTAGATGAACCGATCTGATCGAACATGAAATTCTCAGCAGTTATATGCGAATCGCCGAGTTACTTCTCAAAGACTCGCCCAGATTTTCTATTTCTTACGTTTCGCCAGGTAATCTCTGAATCGCTTGGCGATGATACTGTGCCGATTCAGGTGACTACGCTCGTCGTCAGTGCTGCGGTTGAGTCTGTCGAATGTTAGAAGTTCAGTATCAGCATTTGCCGCACTTTTGGGGTCGCTTGCAATCTCGCGGTTTTCTTTCCTCGCCTTCTCGAAGGCGTTCAAGAATTCCCTGACGTACTGATCCTGTTTGGTGTCATTCTCACGTACAAACCAGTAGTAGACAGGAAAAACGCCCGCCGATCGTAGCAAAGGGTCCTTAGGTAGGAATATCTCGGACATACGATCCAGCGTATCTATGACTCTCCGGCTTGATAGTTCAATTTTTTCTTTATGCTCCTTCTTTGCCTGTGCGTTGAATTTGTCAAGACTTGCCTTCTTTGTCTCCACTGGTTTGCCGTTAAATTCAAAGAGAAGAAGCTTGGTGGCGGCGTTCTTGTCTTGAGCGCGCTTCTTCGGAAATGAGATGGATGACTTAAACAGTTCATGCCCGACAAGAAATCGAGTCAGATCTGTGACAGGACCAGCCATCGCATTACGAATCTCGGCGCCAGTGAGGGGCTTGCTCCGGTTGAGTCTCACAAATAGTTCTTCAATCTTCTCTTTCTCGTCAGTCACTACGTGCACTACGGAAAGAGGCCAATTGTTGAAGATGTTGGCGACATCTGGATAGAGTTTGTTCAAGTCGGAATAGCCGAGTCCAGCAAGTTTTAGCTTGGGATCGGATTGATAAATGAATTCATCGTCGAGAATCAATTTACCGTCTGCAAAGTCAAAAATTGCTTCGAGACGCTGCTTGCCATCAATGATGGCATACGGGAGACCTTTTTTGTTGAGTTTGACCACCCCAACAGTGAAATCAGTCAAATAAATCTTGGGAATGTCGTAGCTGTTCAGAATCGAATCGATCAGAAACGCTTTATCAGCTTGCGACCAAAGACGTCCCTCTCTCTGGTATACAGGAGTCATGTCGATCTTGGAGCGTTGAGATGCCCACCAGATCACCGGTTTTGAATCAAGCCTTAGAATCTGAAACACGACTACACCTCGAATGCGTATTCACGTTTGATCTCACGCGCCAATCCGTCTAAATCGGGAAAGACCACCGAGTCTGTAATGCCCTGCCGACGAATCGCTTCATAAATGTACGGCAGCCTTCCCCTCCTCAAAATAACTTTCATCAGGCAATCAGCGGGAAAGCCCTCCGAACCATGCACCGTTTCCATAGGCCGTGTATCCTTCCCAAAGCAAACGAATACGCCCCGCTGGGCGACAATACGCTGGCTGTTATGCGAACCATACAGAGCAATTGGGAACGGCTTCATTGTAGTGACATTCGCAACCGGCTTGTAACCATTGGTATTCGAATCGTCTGTCGTCAGTATAGCGCCCGGAAAGCTCTTGAGATCTATGGAATGCTTGTTCCATTGGACGGGGTCCAAGAGCCAGACACATGCGTCACCGTCGAAGACGGGCCGACCGCTCTTGCCGATCTTGTGAAGAGCCGAGGTGACGGCGAAAAATAGCGCCATCAGGGGACTCTCTGACCAATCCAAAAGTCTTGTGGGAACACCAAAATGCTGCATCAGAAAAAGCCATTCCCATTCGTCTGTAGGTGGCCGAGAGTGGAACGGGATGCTTCTTTGCCGAAAACGGGAGAGAAGGTTCTTCTCTAGCTGTAAAAAATCCTCGATTATAGTGGATTGTTTGTGCCTGTATAGCGAAGGTACTAACTTGTGAGATACTTTTCCGGACCCGCGAAACCAGAATTGCTTGCGTTTTCCTGATGCCAATTTTTCTACGAATAAGACGTAGTCTTCCAGCGAATTGACGTACTTAGATTTGATTGTAGGCACCAATTGCAGGCCTCCGGACGTGGATCGCTTTTCCGACACCATAGTATAGCCGGAGAAACCCCATTTTTGCCGAATTTCAGTTAGCCCCGGATTTCTGGCAGTCTGGAAGTAAAAAAGATGGGGGACCGAACGGATCAGTCCCCATACGTCAGTCCCCATACGTTGCCTATTCGACTGTTTTTCGCTATCTCATAGTTTCAAGTGAAGGTCCGGCAAACCAGAAACATCGGACACCCCATCCATTCCGCAGCCTCATCGCGGAATGGGTGGGAAACCACGAACCTCATGCGAGCGGATAGCGAGCAGTTGGCCCCACCGCAGGTGGTGTTAACCTAAAGTTTCACCCTCCATGTTTGCTACCTCTCAACACGCGCACTTCATCGGCATTGGCGGAATCGGCATGAGCGGCATCGCCGAGATTCTGCTCAACCTCGGCATGAAGGTCTCCGGCTCCGATCTGCGCCGCGGGCCGGTCACTGACCGGCTGGCCCAGATGGGTGCCACGGTCTATGAGGGCCATGACGCCGCCAACGTCGCCGGAGCTACCGTCGTCGTCACCAGCTCCGCCGTCTCCGCCGCCAATCCCGAAGTCGTCGAGGCTCGTGCCCGCAAGATTCCCGTCATTCAGCGCGCTGAGATGCTGGCCGAGTTGATGCGCCTCAAATACGGCATCGCCATCGCCGGCATGCACGGCAAGACGACGACCACCTCGATGGTCGCCTCAGTGCTGGCCGCCGGAGGTCTGGACCCGACCGTCGTGGTTGGCGGCCGCGTGGATGCCCTCGGCTCGAATGCCAAACTCGGCAGTTCGCAATATCTCGTTGCCGAGGCCGACGAGAGCGACCGCTCCTTCCTCAAGCTCTCGCCGATCCTGGCCGTTGTCACCAACCTCGACCGCGAACACATGGACTGCTACCGCGACATGGCCGACGTTGAGCAGGCCTTTCTCACCTTCATTGACAAGCTGCCCTTTTACGGCGCGGTCACTGCCTGCATCGACGATCCGCTGCTGGCCGCCATTCTGCCACGCGCCCGCCGCCGCGTCTTCACTTACGGAGTCGCCGCCGAAGCCGACTACCGGCTGACATTTGTTGGGGAAGGGAAGAACGGCCCGACGGAGAGTCATGGGAGTTTTGCGCGTTTCTGTGTGCTCACGGCGCATGGCGCTCTCGGTCCATTTGAGTTGAATGTCCCTGGACATCACAATGTGCTCAATGCCACGGCCGCGGTAGCCATCGCCCATCAGCTTGGCGTGGACTCCGCTCAGATCGCCCTGGGCCTCAGCCACTTTCGCGGCGTGGACCGGCGCTTTCAGTTGCGCGGTACGGCTCGCGGCGTGACGGTGGTCGACGACTACGGCCATCATCCCACCGAGATTCGCGCCACCCTGGCCGCCGCCCGTGAATGCGGTTACCGGCGCATCCATGTCGTCTTCCAGCCGCACAGATTCTCCCGCACCCTCGACCTGATGGATCAGTTCACCAGAGCCTTTGCCGATGCCGACACGGTGATCGTTCTTCCCATCTACGCCGCCAGTGAGGAAGCTCTCCCCGGCGTGACCGCGGAGCGTCTGGCGGCAAAGATCGAAGGTCCAGCCGTCCAATTCTCCGCCGATTTTCCCGCCGCGGTCGCAGCCGTTGCCGCCCAGGCCAAAGAAGGCGACCTCATTTTGACTCTCGGCGCAGGCAATGTCAGCCAACTGGCTCCGCAGATTCTGGCGGTTCTCGAAGAAAATTGAGAGTATCTCGCTCAGATCACTGTCTCAAAACGAGACACCCCGTAACGGTACGGGTTCCTCTTCGCCGGCTGATGAGAAAAGCTGGAGAAACCCGGCTATAGTTAAATCTGGCGAC
>Ga0181520_10007716_pt1 | contig 15684 bp, 13 predicted proteins | sample PEATcosm2014_Bin_29_FD_132451 | JGI IMG/M metagenome (GOLD analysis project Ga0181520, IMG submission 132451) | Peatland microbial communities from MTU Mesocosm Facility, Houghton, MI, USA - PEATcosm2014_Bin02_30_metaG | ecosystem: Environmental > Terrestrial > Soil > Wetlands > Peat | place...
GTCCAGGATCGGGCGCAGCAGGCCGATCGGCACGATCATGTTCATGTCCATCCGCCGCTTGCCGTCGCCCTGCTGGAGGATCAGCGAGCCGGTGCCCAGCAGCTTGCCGTCCTTGCCGATCAGCGCGGCGCCGCTCCAGAACGGATGCGCGGGGGTGGTGAAGAACGCCTCGTCCAGCAGGTATTCCCAGTAGCCGGCGAATTCCTGCTTGCCGACGATCTTGGTCTCCACCGCGTGTTCCCGCCCGCCGCCGGCGGCGACGATGGCGGACGCACCCAGGCCTACCGCCTCCGAGTTGCCCAGTTCCAGCGCCGGCAGGCCCAACTGGCCGAGCGCCTGCACCAGGCCGAAGCCGGTGGTCTGGTCGAAGGCCAGCGCGTGGCCTGGCACGGCGCGGCCGTCGGCGGTGATCAGCCAGACCGTCTCGGCCTCGGTGATGAGGTAGCCGATGGTGAGCACCAGCCCGTCCTCGCGGATCACCGCGCCGCTACCCAGGCGTTCGGTGCCCAGCGTGCCGGCGGTGAAGGCGTCCGCGGGGACGTTGACGCGCAGGCCGACCACGGCCCGCAGCGCGCGCTCCAGGTCGAAGCCGTACTCGTCCGGGTCCGGCTGGAGATTGGCCGGGATCTCCCAGTCGGGGTCTTCCATGGGGGTCGATGGATCCTCGGGGTCGGACATGATGGGCCAGTATAGCGGTAACAGCCGGTCGGGCGAAACCCGCGCGCTTGCATCGGTGCAAGGTTGTGCCACCCTGAACCCGGTGGAACGGGCGGCAGGCAATGGCAGCGCGACGGGTCGGCATCATCATTCACGGGGCGACCGGGCGGATCGGCTCGACCCAGCACTTGGCCAACCTGCTGGCGATCCGCGCCGACGGCGGGGTGGGCCTGCGCAACGGCGACCGCCTGGTGCCGGACCCGCTGCTGGCCGGGCGCGACGCGGTGAAGCTGAAGGCGCTGGCCGAGGCGCACGGGGGGCTGCGCTGGACCACCGAACTGGATAGCGCGCTCTCCGGCGATGACGCGGTGTTCATGGAGTGCTCGGCGAGCGGGCTTCGGGTGCCGCTGGTCGAGCGCGCCATCGCGGCGGGCAAGCACATCCATATCGAGAAACCGACCGCGCCGAGCCTGGCGGAGGCGATCGCGCTGGCCCGGCTGGCCGACGCCGCGGGGGTGAAGCACGCCGTCGTCCAGGACAAGCTGTTCCTGCCCGGTTTCGCCAAGCTGCGGATGCTGCGGGATGCCGGGTTCTTCGGCCGCATGCTGTCGGTGCGGCTGGAATCGGGCTGGTGGGTGTTCGACGGCACGCTGCAGGCCGCCCAGCGGCCGAGCTGGAACTACCGGAGCGCCACCGGCGGCGGGCTGGCCTTGGATATGCTTTCCCACTACCGCTACATGATTGAGGGGCTGGCGGCGCCGTTCGTACGGGTGGCCTGCCTGACCGCGACCCAGATTCCCGAACGGATCGACGAGCGCGGCGAGCGCTATCGCGTGGACGTGGACGACAGCGTCTATTGCGTGGCGCAACTGGCCGACGGCGTTTCCTGCACCATCACCGCGAGTTGGGCCACCAGGGTGCGGCGCGACGATCTGATCCAGGTGCAGATCGACGGCACCCTGGGCTCGGCGGTGGCGGGCGGGCAGCACTGCGTGACTCAGGGGCTGGTGAATACGCCCTCGCCGCGCTGGAACACCGGGGCGAAGGAGCCGGATTTCCGCGCCCAGTGGGCGGAGGTGCCGGATACCGCGCCGTCCGGCAGCAGTTTCCGGATGGTGTGGGAGCGGTTCCTGCGCCACCTGGGCGAGGACGCGCCGTGCCCGACGCTGTGGGACGGGGCGCGCATGGTGCAGTTGGCCGAGGCCTGTTACCGCAGCTCGCGCGGCGCGGGCTGGGTGGATCTGCCGGCGTTGGCATGACCGAGATCTACATCGACGGCGATGCCTGCCCGGTGCGCGAGGAGGTCTACCGGGTGGCCGGCAGGCTGGGGCTGGTGGTGCACGTGGTGTCGAACGGCTCGCGGCCGATCCGCCCGCCCGGGTTGCCCAATGTCCACATGGTGGTGGTGGGGGCGGGCGCGGATGTCGCCGACGACTGGATCGCCGAGCGGATCGGGCCGAGCGACGTTTGCGTGACTTCCGACATTCCGCTGGCCTCGCGCTGCCTGACGCGGGGGGCGCGGGCGCTGGCGGCGAACGGCAAGCTGTGGACGGCGGACAATATCGGCGGCGCGCTGGCCGGCCGCGCGGTGGCGCAGCACATGCGCGAGATGGGCATGACGACCGGCGGCCCGGCGCCGCTCAGCCGCGCCGACCGCTCGCGGTTCCTGAGCGCGCTGGACACGGTGGTGCAGGCGGCGCTGCGGGCGGCGTAGCCCGCGGCAAGTCCCACAAAACTGCCCTCGTCGCCGGCGGTCGAAGGCTCCTCATGGTCGCGAATGCCGTTGTCCAACGCGCGTCCCCGGGATCACAGAAATAATTGCAAGCTGATAGTTGACACGTACGTAGAAATACTCACGAATTTCCTCTCAAGAAAAAGTGTTCATGTCTGACTTAATTAAAACAGAATTGTCCCATATCCTCACGCTTCATCACGATATTGCTTTCTGTGACGTCATGCCTTTGAACCCAATACGCATCCGGAGCTGCCTGAGATGGACTTCATCCGCGCGCATCGCGCTGCCCACCTGCTGCTCGCCGCGGCGTTCGCTGTCGGCGGAGTGCTGGCGACGCTCACGCCGGCCGCGGCGCAGTTCGGGGGGCGCCAGGATCATGGCCGCTATTCCGGCTGGGACCGGCGTGGCGGGTCGGCGTGGGGGAATAACGGATACGCGCCGTATTCCGGCGCCTGGGTGGGGCGGCGAGCCTGGGGCGGCGGCGCCTGGGGCTGGCAGAGCGATGTGATCCTCGCGAGCGCCGCCTGGGGCGTGGCCTGGGGCCTTGGCCCCCGTTTCGCCTTCTTCGCCCCGCCAGTCGTCTTCGTGCCGCCGCCGGTTCTTCTCGCTCTGCCGCCGGTGGTGATGAGCGTACCCTGGATGGGGGGGGTGCCGGGGCCGTATTACGCTGCCCCGCCGCCTTTGGTGCCGACGCCCGAGGCGATGCTGTGTGCCGCGGTGCCGCCGCCGGTGGTGGTGTTGCCTGCGCCCGAGGTGATGATCGTGGCGGGTCCGCCGCCGGTGATCTTTTCGCCGCCGGCCTATGCGCTGTCGATCTGGCCGGTGCTTGCCTTTGCGCCGCCGATGCTGGCCGTGGCGGTGCTGTATGACGATTGGTGGACCGGCAGCTATCTCGGCCGCGGCGGCTTTTATGCCGGCGGCTTCTATGCCAGCTCGGGCTATGCGGGGGGTCGGTATACGGCCTCGGCCGCCACCGGGTTTGCCGGCGCCGCCATGGCGCGGGGTCGCGGCACCGCCGGTTCAGCGGCGGGCCGATCGACAGCGGGCGTTCAGCAGGGCGGCTCGCGCGGGCACGCCGCCACTACCGCCGGCCACGCCACCAGTTCCGCCGGCCACGCCACCAGTTCCGCCGGCCACGCTACCCGTACCGCCGGCCACGCCGCCAGTACCGCCGGCCACGCCCAAGGCGGGCGCTCTGGCGGCGGCCATAGCCAAGGCGGGGGCCGTGGCGGCCGCAATGGGCATTAGCGCCTGAGGTCAACAACAATTCATACTGGAGGACGACGATGATGCGTTCATCGAAGCTTGCTGGTTTCGCCGCACTACTGCTTGCGACAGTGCCACTGCAGGTGCTGGCACAGCCGGCGGGGCCGGCGGGCCAGTCGCCGCCGATGCCGGTCCCCGCTGGCTCCCAGCCCTTGGCGCCGGCGCCAGCTCCGGCGGCGTCACAACCGCTGGCCACGGCACAGATGCAATCTCAGGTGCAGGCGGCGGTAGAGCAGCGCATCACCGGGCTGCAAACCCAGTTGGCGATCACCGTGGCGCAGGCGCCGCAATGGAATGCCTTCGCCCAGGTGATGCGGGATAATGCGCAGACCACCGACGCGCTATTCCGTCAGCGCGCGGCCGGCGTGAAGAGCATGAACGCGGTGGACAATATGCAGTCCTATGCGCAGATCATGCGTGCCTATGGCGATGGCACCGAGAAGCTCGCCGCCGCCTTTCAGGCGTTGTACGGCGTGCTGTCAGCTCCACAGAAACAGGCGGCGGACACGCTGTTCCGCCAGCAGGCGGTGCAAAGCGCGCAGCCGCAGGCGGTCAAGCCGAGGTAGTTCGCGCGCAGCGCTCAGGGTGCAGGCCGCATCTCGGATTTGACGAAGTCGAAGCTCCGCGAGGGGCTTTGTATCAGCAGGAACTTCGCCGGCCGGGTGGCGCTGGCGTTGGCGATTTCGTGCACCGTTCCGGGCGGGACGAGGTTGATCGCCTGCGCGCCGCACCGCACGGTCCGCCCGTCCGCGAACCGGGCCTCGATTTCGCCCTCGATGACGAAGGAAATATCCCAACTCGCGCTGTGCCGATGCGCCGGGATGCGCCCGCCCGGTTCGAGGACGTAGACGTTGATCTGCACCTCGTCGGTCTGATGGACGAGCGCCTTGCGGGCGAGGACGTGTTTGGCCTCATAGAGGAGGGCCGAAAGGTCGGGGATCGTCGTGGCTGACATCGCCATCCCGCTCCTGCATTTGTCTTGCGGTCCCATTTAGTTGGTCCGGCAAGCGTGGCAACCGTTATGTTTGATTCGGTGCCGCCCGCCCCGCGGGGTGCGCCGCTATTACAACCGTTTTTTGCGCGTTCTCACCGTTGCCACAGCACGGCTCGGCGGTTACGCTGACCCCGGGACGGCCGCCTTGGTCGTTCGTCGGGGAAGTCCAGGTTAAATCCGAATAGAAGCCGCGGCAACGATCGCCACCACGGTCAAGAAATAACGGGAGCAACGATGTTCCAACAACTCCAGACTCCGATCGGCGGCAGCCTCGGGCTGTCATTCGTGGTCGCGGTCCTGCCGATCGTCGCGCTGCTCGTTTTGTTGGGCGTCTTCCGCAGGCCGGCGTGGCAGGCCGCGCTCGCCGGGCTTGCGGTGGCTTTGATCGTGTCCGTGACGGCCTGGCGGATGCCGCTCGGGCTGGCGCTGAATGCGGTGGCGAGCGGTGCGGTCTTCGCGCTCTGGCCGGTCATGTGGATCGTTGTGAACGCGCTGCTGCTCTACAACATCGCCGTGCGGTCCGGCCGCTTCGAGGCCTTCAGGGTGTGGCTGACCGACCATCTGCCCAACGACCGCCGGGTGGTGCTGGTGGTGATCGGTTTCTGCTTCGGCGCACTGCTTGAGGGCGTCTCCGGGTTCGGCACGCCGGTCGCGATCACCAGTTCGCTGCTGATCCTGGTTGGCTATCCGCCGCTCGAGGCGCTGGTCTTCGTGCTGATTTTCAACACCGCGCCGGTTGCCTTTGGGGCGCTGGGCGCGCCGGTTACGGTGCTCGGTGCGGTGACCGGCCTGCCGGCCCCGATCCTGGGCGCGATGATCGGACGCCAGTTGCCGGTGATGGCGCTGATCCTGCCGTTCTACGTGATGGCGCTGTATGGCGGCCGGCGGTCCGTCCGCGCTCTGTGGCCGATGCTGCTGGTCGCCGGCGGCAGTTTCGCGGCGTCGCAATTCGTCGCCTCGAACTTCCTGGACTACGCGCTGACCGACGTGCTGGCCTCGCTCGGCTCGCTGATCTGCTCGCTGCTGTTTCTTCAGGTCTGGCGACCCGCGCCCGATCCCGAGTTCACCATCGCGAACGCGTCCCTCGTCCGGGCGCACAAGGCAACGGACGTCGCGTCCTGGCAGGGCTGGCTGCCCTGGCTGATCGTATCGGCCGTGGTGATCGCGTGGACCCATTTCTCGGTGTTCGCGATCGGGCAGCAGGCGATTTCCTGGCCGGGCCTGCACAACGCCATCTCCATCACCCTTTATGGCAACAAGCCCTATGCCGCGGTCTGGGTGTTCCAGCCGCTCGCCACGGGGACGGCGATCCTGCTCGCGGCGATCGTCACCGCGGCGATCTTCCGGCTGTCGCCGAAGGTCTTCCTCGCCTGCATCGGCGAGACCATCGGGCAGATCTGGGTCGCGGTCGTCACCGTGATGCTGATCGTCGGCCTGGCTTACCTGATGAACTATTCTGGCCTTGCCTACACGCTCGGACAGGCGATCGCCTCGACCCGGTACCTGTTCGTGTTCCTGTCGCCCTTCCTGGGCTGGATCGCGGTCATGCTGTCGGGCAGCGACACCTCGGGCAATGCGCTGTTCGGCAACCTGCAGGTGGTCGCCGCCCGCCAGCTCAACCTGAACCCGGTGCTGTTCGCCGCCACCAACTCCTCCGGCGGCGTCATGGGAAAGATGATTTCGCCGCAGAACATCGCCACCGGCGTGTCGGTGACCAACCTGAAGGGCCAGGAAGGCGTGGTCTTCGCCCGCACCTTCTGGCACAGCGTCGTCCTGACGCTGCTGCTGGGCGTGCTGGTCGCGGTGCAGCAGTTTCTTGTTCCGTGGGTTATTCCTGGTTAATGCTGTTTGCGCGCCGCACCGCGTGGGGGGGAGAAAAAACCATGCTGTTCCGCCAGTTGTTCGAACCGGTCTCGTGCACCTATTCCTACCTGCTGGCCAGCCGCCGCGGCGGCGAGGCGCTGATCATCGATCCGGTGCTGGAAAAGGTGGACCGCTACCTGCAACTGATCGAGGAACTCGGACTGAAGCTGGTGAAGGCGGTCGATACCCACCTGCACGCCGACCATATCACCGGCCTGGGCGCGCTGCGCGACCGCACCCAATGCGTCACCGTCATGGGCGAGCAGAGCGCAGTGGACGTGGTGTCCATGCGGGTGGCCGACGGCGACCGGCTGAGCATCGAGGGGCTGGCGCTGGAGGTTATCTACACGCCCGGCCACACCGACGATTCGTACAGCTTTGGCCTAGCCGACCGGGTGTTCACCGGCGATACGCTGCTGATCCGCGGCACCGGCCGGACGGATTTCCAGAACGGCGACGCGCGGGCGCAGTACGATTCCATCTTCCGCCGCCTGCTGGCGCTGCCCGAGGAGACGCTGGTGTATCCGGCGCATGACTACAAGGGCGACACGGTCAGCACGATCGGCGAAGAAAAGCGGTGCAATCCGCGCCTGCAAGTGAAGTCGGTCGAGGAATACGCCGCCCTGATGGCCGGCCTGAACCTGTCCAACCCGAAAATGATGGACGTGGCGGTGCCGGCCAACATGCGCCAGGGTCTGGCCCAGGAGGCGATCGCGCGGCGCGGCTGGGCGGTCAGCGCCGAGGATGCGATGGCGCTGGTCGGGCGGGACGACGTGCTGCTGATCGATCTGCGCGAACGCGGCGAGCGGGAACGCCACGGCGGCATTCCGGGTGCGCTGCACGCGCCCTACACCGACCTGCGCGAGAACCTGCAACTGGGTGGCATGCTGCACGAGCTGGCGGGGGCGGCCGGCCGGCAGTTGGTGTTCTTCTGCGCCTTCGGCGAGCGCTCGGCGATGGCGGTAAAGGCGGCACAGGAACAGGGCCTGACGACGTCGCGGCACATCCACGGCGGGATCGACGCGTGGAAGCGGGCAGGGGGGAAGCTGGGGCCGGCGTGACCGTGCGGAAGGCGGCTTGATTCGCGATCCGGGTTGGCGCTAGTCTGCCGGTAATATCGATAAACCATCGAGGAAACACCGAGTCCATGCCCGAAGCCCGGGCCTCGCAGGTACTGTCGGAGCTGCGCCGGCGCATCGTCATGAACGAGCTGACGCCGGGCGCCGCGCTGACTGAGCTTGGCCTCGCCGCCGATCTGGCGTGCGGGCAGTCCTCGGTGCGCGAGGCGCTGCTACGGCTGGAGGGCGAGGGGCTGGTGCTGCGCTCCGGCCGCCAGGGCACCACCATCACCGACCTCGATGTCGATTCCGCCGCCGAAATGCTGGATCTGCGCCGCCGCATCGAGTTGCGCGGGGCACGCCGCGCGGTGCGCCGGGTTTCGGCCGGCGACCTCGCGGGGCTGCTGGCGATCCAGGAACGCATGGAGGCCGCCGCGGAGGCCGCCGACGCCTGGGCGGTGCTGGAGTGCGACATGGACCTGCACCTGGCGCTGTTCCGCGTCTCCGGGTTGCATGCCATGGGGCCCATCCTGGCGCGCTGCATGCTGCATTCCCACCGCTTCCGGCTGTGGGCGCCCTGGCACCACCGCTCGCTGGTGGAGACGGCGCGGCGCCACCGGCCGATCCTGGCGGCCCTGCAGACCGGCGACGCGGCCGGGCTGGCGCGGGAACTGGGTGCCCATCTGGACACCATCGTGGAGAGGAACGCCGCCGCATGAACCACGCTCCACCCCGGCCTGCGGGCGGGCGCATGGACGCGATGCCCGGCGTGGTGCATGGATTTCCATCGAAGAGAACGCTGCAACGGGAGTGATGCCAATGAAACGTCGTTCGTTGCTTACCGGCGCCGCCGCGCTTGCCGCCGCGCCGCTCGCCGCGCCTTATGCCCAGCAGCCGGTAACGGTGCGCTGGTGGTACCATTTCGACGACCCCACCGCCTCGCCGGCGGCCCTGGTGGCCGACTTCGAAAAGGCCAACCCCGGCATCAAGGTGCAGGCCGAGAGCATCCCCTGGGGCGGCGGCGCCGACTATGACACGCGGCTCTATACCGCACTGATCGCCGGCAATGCGCCGGACTGCGGCATGGTCAAGTTCCTGAACCAGCCCCGGCTGATGGAAATGGAGGCGCTGAAGCCGCTCGACGCGATGATCGCTTCCTGGCCCGGGCACAGCGATATCCCTGGCGACCTGTGGCGGCTGTCGCGCGCCTCGGACGGCAAGATGTACTACCTGCCGCTGCAATACGTCGTGCTCTACATGTATGTGCGGCAGGACTGGTTCGCCCAGAAGAACCTGGCGATGCCGACCACGTTCGACAGCTTCCTCGCCGGAGCGCAGGCCCTGACCGGCGGCGACCGCTGGGGCTTCGGACTGCGCGGCGGTGCCGGCGGGCACGACCATTGGGCCACCTTCGTGCTCGGCGGCGGGGCAAAACTGGAGAAGGGCGGGCTGATCACGCCGGCGGCCCTGGCGGCGAACCGCTGGTTCATCGACCTGCACCGCGAGCACCACGTGTTTCCACCCTCGGCGCCGAGCGACGGCTTCGTGCAGACCATCGCCAACATGAAGGCCGGCCGCACCGCCATGACGATCCATCACATCGGCTCGGCTAACGAAATGGTGGCGGCGCTGGGCGATGCCATCACCGCCATCCCGGTGCCGCGCGGACCCGGCGGCGGCGGCTGGACCGACTTCGGCGACGGCTCGAACGCGATCTTCGCGGCGAGCAAGAACGCCGAGGCGGCGTGGCATTGGATTTCCTATCTCTCCACGGGGCCGGCGAACGTCGCCTTCAACAAGCTGGCCGGCCAGGTGACGGTGACCAGTTCCGGCGCCGTCGGCTGGAGCGCCGAGCCGAAGCGCTTCCTTGACGCCACCGTCGGCTCGCTACCGATTGCCGCGACGCTGCCGCCGACCTCGCAGACCGCCGACTTCACCCGCACGGTCTGGCCGCAGACCACACAGAAGGCGCTGCTGGGGCAGATCACGCCGGACGAGATGATGCAGACCTTCGAGAAACTGTTTTTCGGATGAGGTGCCTGGCGTCGCGCCAGCCGGCGCGACGCCGCCGCGATTGCCGACAACGATTGCCAACAACACGTGCAAAGAACAAGCCGTTGAACCGGGAGTGATGCCGATGAAACGCCGTTCGCTGCTTGCCGGTGCCGCCGCACTCGCCGCCGCGCCGCTCGCCGCGCCGCACGCCCAGCGACCCGTGACGGTGCGCTGGTGGTACCATCTGGACGACCCCACCGCCTCGCCGGCGGCCCTGGTGGCCGACTTCGAAAAGGCCAACCCCGACATCAAGATCCAGGCCGAGGGCCTCCCCTTCAACGGCGGCGCCGATTACGACTCGCGGCTCTACACCGCGATCATCGCCGGCAATGCGCCGGACTGCGCCATGCTCAAGTTCGTCAACCAGAACCGGCTGATGGAAATGGAGGCGCTGCGGCCGCTGGACGACTGGATCGCCGCCTGGCCCGGGCGCGGCGACATCTCCGAGGATCTGTGGCGGCTGCATCGCGCCTCGGACGGCAGGCGCTATTACCTGCCGCTGCAATACGTCGTGCTTTACATGTATGTGCGGCAGGATTGGTTCGCCCAGAAGAACCTGGCCATGCCGACGACCTTCGACAGCTTCCTCACCGCCGCCCAGGCGCTGACCGGCGGCGATCGCTGGGGCTTCGGCATGCGCGGCGGGGTCGGCGGGCACGACTTCTGGGGCACCTTCGTGTTGGGCGGCGGGGCGAAACTGGAGAAGGGCGGATTGACCACGCCGGCGGCGCTGGCGGCGAACCGCTGGTTCATCGACCTGCACCGCGTGCACCACGTCTTCCCGCCCTCGGTGACGAGCGACGGCTTCCTGCAAACCATCGGCAACATGAAGGCCGGCCGAACCGCGATGACGATTCACCATATCGGCTCGGCGAACGAAGTCGTGGCGGCGCTGGGCGATGCCATCACCGCGATCCCGGTGCCGCGCGGACCCGGCGGCGGCGCCTGGACCGACTTCGGCGACGGGTCCAACGGAATCTTCGCGCAGAGCAAGAACCCCGAGGCGACGTGGAAGTGGATTTCCTACCTTTCGACCTCGGCCCCGAACGTCGCGTTCAACAAGCTGTCCGCCGAGGTGTCGGTGACCACCTCGGGCGGCAAGAACTGGAATGCCGAGCCGCAGCGTTTCCTCGATGCCACCGTCGCCTCGCTGCCGATCGCCCACACGCTGCCGGCGAGTCCGAAGACCGCCGACTTCACCCTCACGGTCTGGCCGCAGACCACGCAAAAGGCGTTGCTGGGCCAGATCACACCGGATGACATGATGCAGATCTTCGAGAAGCACTTCTTCGGATGAGGCGCGCGTCCTTCACGCCCTGGCTGTTCCTGGCCCCGGCCCTGATCGCCACCGTGGTGTTGGTGCTGGGGCCGGTGCTGGAGACGCTGTGGCTGTCGCTGCACAACGTGGTGCTGTTCCGGCCGCGGTTTCGCCCCTTCGTCGGCCTGGACAACTACATCGCCGTGCTCCACGACGATGCGTTCTGGAGCAGCCTGGGGCGTTCGTTCGTCTGGGTCGGGGTGGCGGTCGGGTGCCAGTTCGCGCTCGGCCTGACCGCCGCGCTGTTGCTGAACCGGCAGTTCTGGTGGCGATCGCTGGCGCGCGCGCTGGTCATTGTCCCGTGGGCGCTGCCCAGCGTGATCATTGGCCTGATCTGGACGTGGATGCTCGACTTCAACCTCGGCATCATCAACCAACTCGGTGTGCAGTTCGGCTTGCTGGATGCGTCGGTGCCCTGGCTGGCGCAGCCCAGCACCGCCATGGCGGCGGTGATTCTCGCGATCACCTGGCAGGGCTTTCCGTTCTTCTGCGTGACCCTGCTGGCCGGGTTGCAATCGATTCCGCGCGAGCAGTACGAAGCGGCCGCGATCGACGGCGCCGGGACGGTCCGCAGTTTCTACTACGTGACCCTGCCCGGACTGATGCCGGTGATGTCGACGGCGCTGCTGCTGCGCATGATCTGGGTGGCCAATTCGCTGGACCTGCTGCTGGTGATGACCGGCGGCGGCCCCGGCACGTCGACGCAAACGCTGCCGCTTTATGCCTTCCTGACCGCATGGTCGGGGGCGAACTACGGCTACGGTTCGGCGCTGGCCGTGATGCTGACGCTGATGTTGCTGAGCGTGGTGATCTTCTATGCCGTCAGGAGCGGGAAATGAAGCGCCTGCGGTTGTTCCTCGGCACCGAGTTGCCGGTGCTCGGCATCCTCGCCTTCGGCCTGGGGCCGTGGGTGTGGATGATGCTGACCTCGCTGCGTCCCGATCTCGATCTGACGCATTCGCCGATCAGCCTGATCCCCAGCGAGTTCACGCTGGTGCACTATATCGAACTGCTGGGGCGGACCAGTTTCATCTACAACCTGCGCGACAGCCTGGTCGTCGCGAGCGGCGCGGTGACGCTGGGGATGCTGCTGTCGTTGCCCGCGGCCTATGCGTTTTCCCGTTTCCGCTTCCCCGGGCGGCATGCACTGCGCATTCAGTTCCTGGTCGTGAACATGTTCCCGGTGGTGCTGCTGGTGCTGCCGATCTTCATGCTGCTGCGCGAGCTCGGCCTGCTCGACACCTACATCGCCCTGATCGCGGGGCACGCGACGTTCACGCTGCCCTTCGCGATCTGGCTGATGACGGGCTACATGGACGGCCTGCCCATCGAACTCGATGAATCCGCGATGATAGACGGGGCCACGCGGCTTCAGTTGCTGCGGCTGGTGATCCTGCCGCTGGCGGCGCCGGGGGCGGTGGCGGTGGCGCTCTATCTCTTCATCGCTTCGTGGAACGAGTACCTGTTCGCGCTGATGCTGGCGGGGCGCAATGTCCGCACGGTGACGGTGGCGTTGCAGATGTTCATCGGCGAGAACACGATCAACTGGGGCCTGCTGACAGCCGGCGGAACGTTGGTGGCGCTGCCGGCGGTGTTGCTGTTCCTGTTCGCGCAGAAGCGCCTGGTCGGCGGCCTGACCGGGGGTGCCGTCAAGGGCTGAGCGAACCCGCTTGCGCGTGCGGCGGGGCGGCGTGTAGTTGGCGACGATGGAACCTCACGACGGCCTGCCGCCCGCCCAGCGATGGCGCGCTCTCGTCACGCTCGGCATCTCGGTCGGCGTGGCGGTCCTCGACAGCGCCATCGCCAACATCGCCCTGCCCAGCATCGCCGCCGATCTGCAGGTCACGCCGGCGGCCTCGATATGGGTGGTGAACGCCTACCAGATGGCGGTCATCGCGGCCCTGCTGCCTTGCGCCTCGCTCGGCGACATCTATGGCTACCGCCGCGTCTATGCCTGCGGGCTGGCCCTGTTCACCGCGGCCTCGCTGGGCTGCGCGCTGGCGCCGTCGCTGCCGGTGCTGGCGTTGGCGCGCGCCGTCCAGGGCTTCGGCGGCGCCGGCATTATGAGCGTGAACACCGCGCTCATCCGCTTCATCTTCCCGCGCGCGCAACTCGGCCGCGGCATGGGCATCAACGCGCTGATCGTGGCGACGTCGTCGGCGATCGGCCCGAGCATCGCCGCCGGCATTCTCTCGGTCGCCCATTGGCCCTGGCTGTTCGCGGTGAACGTGCCGCTCGGCTTGCTCGCGCTCTCGATGGTCCGCGCCCTGCCGCGCACGCAGCCCGCCGGGCACCGGTTCGACGTCGCCAGCGCGGCGCTGAACGCCGCCACCTTCGTTCTGTTCATCTCCGCGCTCGGCGGCGTCGCGCATGCCCAGCCGACCGGCCTGGTGGCGTTGCAGTTCGCCGGCGCCGCCGTCCTGGGCTTCTTTTTCGTCCGCCGGCAGATCGCGCTGCCGGCGCCGATGCTGCCCGTCGATCTGTTCCGCCGGCCCGTGTTCGCGCTGACCGTCGCCACCTCGGTGTGCTCCTTCCTGGCCCAGACCAGCGCCTATGTGGCGCTGCCCTTTCTGTTGGAGGTGGCGCTCGGCCGCAGCCAGGTGGCGACCGGGTTGATGATGACGCCGTGGCCGCTGGCGGTCGGGCTGGTGGCGCCGATCGCGGGCCGGCTGGCGGACCGCTTCCCGGCCGGCATCCTGGGCGGCATCGGACTGATGGTGATGACCGGCGGCCTGGCGATGCTGCTGTTCCTGCCGGCCGACCCCACGGCCTGGCAGGTATCCTGGCGGATGGCCCTGAGCGGGGCCGGATTCGCACTGTTCCAGGCACCCAACAACCGGCAGATGATCGGCAGCGTGCCGCGCGAACGCAGCGGCGCCGGCAGCGGCATGCTGTCCACCGCCCGCCTGCTCGGCCAGACCACGGGCGCGGCCATGGTCGCTGTCCTGTTCGGCCTGACCGAAGCGGGCGGGGTGGGACAGGGCGCCCGGGCGGCCCTGGTGCTGGCAATCGGTTGCAGCCTCGCCGGCGCGGTGTGCAGCACGTTGCGGCTGGTGCGGCGATAGGTAAGGAAGGCCAGGAGCATCGGCACGCAGGCTATTTCGGCCCTCGCCGGTCGGTAACCCTGGGGAATGGACGATCATGAAGGCATAAAAAGATGGCGGCGCCTTGTGAGGCGCCGCCAAAGGTTTGGGAGGAAACGTCCAAGAAAGCGGCGCACGCAGAAGCGGCACCGCAGGACCACAATGCGGTATTGGATTCCGATTATCAAGCCATTTTTGCGTTCGCCGCCAGCCCGGGCGCATCACGTTCAGGAGACTGCGCGAATGGGTGCACTGGGCTTGTCAAACCACGGGTGGCGTCAACAAGGGGTTTCTACATCCAATGCCGGTTTCATCGGCTCGAACGACGGGGTTGGAACGCGGGCCCGATAATTGACCCGGCGTCCCGGATATCGGTACTGTTTTCCACAAAATAATGGTGATGGCGTCCGATGGGACGCCAGAGCCGCACAAGAGAGCGAAGCGACGACGTTGAAGACCAGGGCACACATGTGCATCGCCTGATTACCCGCGCCGCAGCCGGAACACGTGCTCCGCCGCCGCGTCCACCGCGGCGCGGGTGTACAGCATCGGCACGTATTCGCCTTTTGCCCAGAGCGGCGCGAGGTCGGCGTAGTGCGGGCTGGCTGGATCGCCGGACTGGCCGGGGGCGTTGATGCAGCGGCTGTTGTCCCAGGCGCCGACGTCCACCACCATGCGGAACGAGGCCCCGGTGATGACGCGGAAGTCCGACAGCCGGTAGCCGGCGTTCATCACGCAGGAGCCCGAGCCGCCTTTCGGCAGCGGGCCGACATCCGGCAGTTGCGGCGCGGCGCGGCCCAGGGGATGGGCGAAATATCCCTGGTGCAGGCGGCCCCAGGCCCAGTCCGCCGGCTCACCGAGACGGGCTCGGCAATCCACCACGGCGGCTTGCAGCGTGCGCGCCAGCAGCGCGTCGCGGTCGGGCAGGAGTTCGTCCGGCCGCTCCAGCAGGGCCAGCAGCGTCTCCACGTCGCCCGGCGCCAGCAACTCGCGCACCACCGCGTCGCCGCCGGCGAGGTGGTCCAGCAGAGCGGGCTTCAGGTGCTTCATCCACCACACCTCGTGCAGCGCCGCGCCGGCGCTGTCGGCGGCCACCCGGCGGTCCCAGCGCAGCAGCAGGTCGCGCCCGAGGGCGAGATCGCCAGCGGCGGGGAGGGCGTGCAGCAGGGCGGTCAGCCGCCGGGCGGGGATCGAGAACACGTCGGTCTGCAACGCCAGGGAGTCTGCCAACGTGTGACCGGGTTGGGCGCGCAGCACCGCGTGGATGCGCTGGGATCGCGAATGCTCGGCCCACTCGAAGCCAACCGGCCAGTCCCGCCAGTTCCACGTATCGGGCAGGTTCATCTCGTTCGCGGTGGCGACGAAACCCTTGGCCGGGTTGAGCATCTTCGGCAGTTGCGAGAACGGCACGAAGCCGCGCCACTCATAGCGCCCGTGCCCCGGCACCGGCAGCAGCCCGTCCCAGTCCACCCGCACCGGCGCCGCCCCGGCGGCGAACCAGGCGATGTTGCCGTCGACGTCGGCAAAGACGTGGTTGGTCGAGGGCGACACCGAGTGGGCCAGCGCGTCCGCGTAGGCGGCGGGCGTGGTGGCGTCGAGGTAGCCGAGGCTCGCCATGTAGGGCAAGGCGCCGGGCTCGGTCCACACGCTGCGCA
>Ga0181520_10007717_pt1 | contig 15679 bp, 13 predicted proteins | sample PEATcosm2014_Bin_29_FD_132451 | JGI IMG/M metagenome (GOLD analysis project Ga0181520, IMG submission 132451) | Peatland microbial communities from MTU Mesocosm Facility, Houghton, MI, USA - PEATcosm2014_Bin02_30_metaG | ecosystem: Environmental > Terrestrial > Soil > Wetlands > Peat | place...
AGCCTTCGACGAGCATGAGATATTCGCCCTTGTATTTCTCCATCGTGCTGCGCAGGGCGTCCTCGGCCTGCGTGCCGGAGGCGGCCATCAGTGTTTCGGTGTAATCCAGGGAGATCTTATCCAAGATAATATCCGCCACAACCGGATGGGAGGAGCGGATGAAGGATTCGGAGCAGCAGGTGCATTCCTGGAAATGGAACCACAGCACGGGCAGGCGCGGTTTGGTTTCGAGGGCCTTGGTCACTTGCGCGACGGCGCTGGCGGGCAGGCCAAGCATGGCGGTCATCCAGGCGCAGGCGGTAAGAAAATCACGACGGGAAACGCCTTTGGACTGCGCATGCTCCCAGATGGTCGGGCGGGAGGAGTTCGACATAAGAACTGGTTGGTTAATGTTTTTAATTTTCGGCTTCAAAATGACTGTCGGCGCGTTTTGAAGTTTCAACTAACCGTTTGTGGCGATTTTTAAGACAATTTTTGCTTTATCGTGAGAGTTAAACGGGGGGGGTGACGCGGGGACGGGGGGTGGGGCGCGTGGGGGGGAGGACGGCAAGGGTCCAATGACTGAAATGGGGATGGGGGGGGTGTTTTTTTACACGCATCCCGAAAAAAGACCAGGTAGCCGCTAACAGTTTTTGACGGGGCTGGTTGCGGATCAACCGGCTGTGAGACGGATGATTTCGCGCAGCGGCGTCTGGGGTTTGAATTTCACGAAGCGTTCCAGTTTCTTCACGCAGGGTTTGCGGCGGCGCAGGTCGGCGAAACCTGGCGCATACGCCTGGTCATAGGTAATGCATTCGATCTTGGATTTCGATTTGAGCGTGGCCACCACGAGCCGGGCGAGTTTCAGGATGGAAACCTCCTCCGTGCCGCCGATGTTAAAAATTTCGCCGCGCGCCTTTTCGCAGGCTTGCAAACGCAGCAGCGCTTCCACGACGTCATGCACGAGGCAAAAGCAGCGGGATTGCCGGCCATCGCCAAACACCTTGAGCGGCGCGTTCTGTTTTGCCGCGGCGATGAAACGCGGCAGCACCATGCCGTAACGTCCGGTCTGGCGGGGGCCGACGGTGTTAAACAGCCGCGCGATGATGACCGGCAGGTTTTGTTCGCGCGCATAGGCGAGCGCAAGAAACTCGTCGGTGAGCTTGGAACAGGCGTAACTCCAGCGCGACTGTCCAGGCGGTCCAATGAGCAGGTCGTCATCTTCGCTGAACTCCGGCTTGGCGCTCTTGCCGTAAACTTCCGAGGTGGAGGTGAGCAGCAGCGGCGTGCCATGTCGGGCTGCCGCGCGAAGCAAAATCTGCGTTTCACTGAAACTGGCTTCAAGGACGTGCAGCGCGGATTTGACCACGAGTTCCACACCAACGGTCGCCGCCAGGTGAAAAATAAAATCCGCCTGCCCCGCCAGCTTCGGCAATTGCGTGCAGGCCGAAATTTTTGAACGGATGACTTTCAGCCGGGGATTTTTTGCAAACGAACGCAGGTTCTCGCGGCTGCCGGTCGAGAAATCGTCAATAACCACCACGTTTCTGCCGTCGTTCAACAAGCGTTCGACCACGTGCGAACCGATGAAACCCGCGCCGCCGGTGACCAGGGTGAAGGAGGATGGAGGATGGAAGGTGGAGGATGGCATGAGGTGCGTTTATTCGTGGGAATTATGTCAAGAAAACAGGGCGGTCAAAAGCCGCAAACATTTCAGGGTTCCAATTTGGGGGCATGATATTTGATCCGAAATTCGGGCTGATCGTTTTCATTTCAATGCCGTGGCGACGGCTTCGGCCAGTTTTTGCCGGAAGTCGGGGTCGGCAATCCGTCTGGCCTCGCGCGGATTGGACAGGAAACCGGCCTCGATGAGCACGGCAGGCCGGCGTTGTCCACGCAGCACGCCGATAAAACGCGCCTTGGTTACACCGCGATCTTCCAAACCGGTGGCGTGCAGCAATGACCGCTGCAGCCGTTCGGCCAACTGGATGTTTTGCACATCGAAATTGTTGTTCGGATAGTTCTGAAACAATATATCCGGATAATCCCGCGTGAGATTGGACGGCATGCCCATCGGGGTGAGGCAGAAAGTAGCGAGGCCGACCGGTTTTTGGTCCGGCGCCGCAGAATTGAAATGGAGGCTCATAAACAAATCTGCGTGATGGTTTTCAGCCACGGTAACACGGTTCGAGAGCGCGATGTCCACGTCGTTGGTGCGGGTGAGAAAAACCTGCCAACCCTCCTGTTCCAACAGCGGTTTGAGCCGCCGCGCCCAATCAAGGGTGAACTCTTTTTCCGGGCGGTGTTCGACCACGCTGATGGTGCCGGCGTTGATGCCGCCGTGGCCGGGATCAATAACAATGATGCGGTTGGTGCCATAGACCAAAGGCGGTTCGGTCAGGAAGGGGGCCAGACTCTTTTGCAAATCGAGGCTGTGGATATACACTTCGCCATCAACAATTTCCGGCGCGAAACCCAGGTCCAGCATCACACCGTTCCAAGTTGCCTCGCGGCTGCCGATGGCCAGCACCATGACGCCCTTGTCCGAACTGATGGTGTAAGTGACCAGCGGCGACCGGGTGAACAGACGTGGCGGGCCGATTTTTTGTTCCGCAGCCCAGCGTTTCAGGGAGGTCCAGGTGTAAACCGGCGCAACGCGTGGCTTGAAAACATTGGTCGGCGGCGGATTGGTGCTTACCAGGGGTGGTAAATTGGTTTTAGCGACTGGCGGCAAGTTGGTTTTAACGAGCGGGGGCAAATTGGTCTTAATGACCGGCGGCAAGTTGGTTTGATTTTCCACCTGCTGAACTTGATTGGTGCCCGACCAATTCGGCGGCGGTTGTTCATTGGGCGTGGTCGAGCAGCCCGCCAACAGGACGAGCACGCCAAAAAAAATCAAGGCCGCAAATTTGGACACCCACCAATTGTGCGGAAGGAAAATGGAGACTCAAGCATTTACGATTTAGGACATGCGATTGACGATGGACGCGCCAACGGCGGCAACTCGCGGCAACCGCCGGTAACCGGTCGCAAATCGCCGGAGTTTGGTTGTGCTTGCTGCGGGGTCATCACGCCGCCATTATTTTCGCGAGTTGAAAATTCTAGTAGCCATCACGGGAGCCACCGGCGCGATTTACGCGCAACGGCTGCTCGATAATTTGAATCCGCGCGAGCACGAGTTGCATGTGGTCCTGAGCAATTACGCGCAGCAGGTCATCGCCGTGGAACTGCCGGAGGGGCTGCGCCTGCCCGACGGCGCGCAGAGTCACAATCTCAAAAGCATGAATGTGCCGTTCGCCAGCGGCTCGAATCCGCCCGATGCGATGGTGGTGATCCCCTGCACGATGGGCACGATGGGGCGCATTGCGCACGGTTACAGCGAGGATGTATTGCTCCGCGCCGCCGACGTGGTGCTGAAGGAAAAACGGAAATTGATCCTGGTGCCGCGCGAAACGCCGTTGAGCCTGATTCATGTCAAAAACATGGAACTGCTGCTGCTGGCGGGCGCGACCATTTTGCCGGCCAATCCCAGTTTTTATTCCGGCGCGAAAACGGTGCAGCAAATCGCGGACACGGTCGTCGCGCGGGTGCTGGATCATCTGGGCATTGCCAACCAGCTTGCGCCGCGCTGGGCAGAGGAGAGGGAATGAGGATGGAGGCATGATTCTTAAAGCCGATGACTTTTGCCGGAACGCACTGTGAAAGCGCCTTTGCCATCTTCCAACCGCACCCTTTTCTCCTCGGTCCAAAAATGGGGTTCGTTTGTGCGTTTCTCGCACACGGTCTTTGCGCTGCCATTCGCGCTGGCGGCAATGCTGGTGGCCGCCCGCGATCATCGCGGCTGGCCGGGCTGGAAAGTTTTTGGACTGATCCTGGCGGCGATGGTTTGTGCGCGTACCTGCGCCATGGCGTTTAACCGCATCGTGGACCGCAAGTATGACGCGCTAAATCCGCGCACCAAAAACCGGCATCTGCCGGCGGGAACCATTTCGCTGGCAAGCGCCCTGTCGCTCTGGGTTTTGTCCGGGGCGGGACTGGTGGCGGCGGCTTATTTTTTGAACCCCATTTGCTTTCAGCTTTCTCCCGTTGCGCTGGTGCTGGTTTGTTTTTATTCGCTGACGAAACGCTTTACGGATTATACGCACGTATTTCTGGGCATCGCGCTGGCGCTGGCACCCATCGGGGCGTGGCTGGCCGTGAAAGGCGAATTTGGATTTCCACCGCTGCCGCCCAATTTTTTCCTGTCAACGCGGGCAGCGCTGGCCTGGCTTGATGGGGTGGACGTTGGCTTGCAACCGATCATTCTCGCGTTCGCCGTCGTCCTGTGGCTGGTCGGCTTCGACATCATTTACGCATTGCAGGATTACGAGTTCGACAAATCGCACGGGCTGCGCTCGCTGGTCGTGGCCTGGGGACCGAAGAATGCGCTGGGGGCGGCGTTCCTCTCGCATATGGTCATGTGCGGATTGTTGCTGGCGTTTGGACTGGTCTGCCGGTTTCGCCTGGCGTATCTGATTGGCTGGCTCATCATCGTGGTCTGTCTGGTGCTGGAACACTGGATTGCGCGCCGGCGAAGTTTAAACTGGATTAACCTGGCGTTCTTCCGGCTGAATGCGCTGGTGGGAATGGTTTTTCTTGTAGTTGTGGCTGCTGAGGTGATTTTTCGGGGCGGGTTCAGATTGCGATAAAAAAATTTAGAAACATCCAATATTCGATCCGGATAACACCGCGCGTGAGGGCAGCAAGGCGGCGCGCCGCCCTACCGAGGGCAGGGTCGCCCCCCCGCGCAGCCGGCTTGGGCCTGGAAGATTGAAGGTTAAAAATTTTCCGATTTTCCGGTAACACCCTGCCGGTTTTGCTTCTGTAGTGGGCATGGATACGATAAAAATGGACGCACCAATGCCAGCCAAATGTCCGCAATGCGGCACGCCGCTGCCGGTCGGCACCCTGGCCGGACTATGCCCGGCCTGCCTGCTCCAGGCGGGCGCGGCGGCGGATACCCTCTCCGACGCCAAACAGCCGGCTTTCAGTCCGCCGACGGTGGCGGAACTGGCCGCGAAATTTCCGCAGCTCGAAATCCTTGAACTCATTGGCAAAGGCGGCATGGGCGCGGTGTATAAAGCGCGGCAGCGGCAACTGGACCGCTTTGTGGCGCTGAAAATTCTTCCGCCCGGCATTGGTGATGATCCCGCGTTTGCCGAGCGCTTCGCCCGCGAGGCCAAGGCGCTGGCGAAGCTTAATCATCCGGGCATCGTGACGATTTACGATTTTGGGCGGGCGGACGGGCTGTTCTATTTTTTCATGGAATTTGTGGACGGGGTGAACCTGCGCCAGTTGCTCCACGCGGGCCGGGTTTCGCCGCGCGAGGCGCTGGCCATTGTGCCGCAGATTTGCGATGCGCTGCAATTTGCGCACGACCAGGGAATCGTTCACCGCGACATCAAGCCGGAAAATATTTTACTCGACCGCCGGGGCCGGGTGAAGGTGGCGGATTTTGGGCTGGCGAAGATTATGGGGGGCGAGCCAGCCGGTCTCCAATCCGGCGGGCCTTCAATCGAAAACCCCAACGAGCCAGGTCTGCGACCGGTGCTCCTGACCGAATCCGGCAAAATCATGGGCACGCCGCAATACATGGCGCCGGAGCAGAAGGAGCATCCCGATGTCGTGGATCATCGCGCAGACATTTATGCGCTGGGCGTGGTGTTCTATCAAATGCTGACGGGCGAACTGCCGGGCAAGAAAATTGAACCGCCGTCGTCGAAAGTTCACATTGATGTGCGCCTGGATGAAGTGGTGCTGCGCGCGTTGGAGAAGAAACCGGAACTGCGCTACCAGCAGGCCAGCGTGCTCAAGACACAGTTGGAAACGATCGCAGACACAAATTCCGGGGCGGCGATTCCCCCGACCACCTTCCATGGGCAAGGGTATGAATATAAATCAAAGCGGACATGGTTCGGCCTGCCATTAATACATGTGGCAAACGGGTTTGATCCGGAGGCGGGACGGGCGCGGCACGCCCGCGGCATTGTGGCCATAGGGGGAGTGGCAACCGGCTGGCTGGCGATTGGCGGGCGGGCCTATGGTGGGATTGCCATCGGCGGCATTGCGGTGGGGGGATTGACCATTGGCGGCATCTCGGCGGGAGTCATTTCCATTGGCGGGCTGAGCCTGGCGCTGGCGCTGGCGCTGGGCTGGGTGGCCATCGCACCTGTCGCCATCGGCGCGGTGGTAGCCGGGTACGTTGCCATAGGTACACAGGCCTTTGGGGCATATATTTTTGACGTCAGCCATCACAACACCGAACGACTCCGGCTGCTTTGGCAAAACAGCACAATTTGGTTGTCTTGGGTGATGTGGACCGTGGCGGCAATGCTCGGAGCTTTTGTCTTTATCACGAACCGGGCAAAGCGAGGAAATTCGGCTGGTGCAACCGGGGCGCAACCGGGCGTCAGGCCGCCGGTAAATTGTCTCGCCAACGTGGAGGCATGGCTGGCGCTGATGGACAACGGCGATTACGCGCAAAGCTGGCAGACGGCGGCAAAATCCTTTAAAAAGGCCATTAGCCAGGAGGAATGGGTGGAACGCTTGCGTGAGACGCGAAACCCCCTTGGCCCGGTCAGCTCGCGCAAATTGAAAACGGCCGGTTATTTCCTGTGGTATTTTACTGTAAAATTTGACACCGCTTATGCGGGATTGAAGGCCGCCGTTGAAACCATCACCTTCTCCCGCGAAGCCGACGGCCAATGGCGTGCGATCGGCTATTTAATCCTGCCGGCTTACGCGGAACAAACGCAGTCGCGAAACAAGGCATGGGAAGCGCTGTTTTTCTGCAGCTTGAGCGGCATCCTGGGCGTGGTGACATGGTGGGTCTGGCCCAACCCGTCGCAAATTTTGGTCTGGTCCATTCCCGGAGCGGCATTGGTGGGAATGGTTAATGGAATTACAGCACGCGGGCACCGGCTGGGCAAACTTGCCATCGCCATCGGCTCAGTCTGCTTGGGAATTTGGCTGGTGGTGGCTGTCGCCGAACAAAAATGGATGCAAAATATCGCGGATTTCGGCCAGGCCGAGGGAACTGTTCAAAAGACTCCCGAAGCGGTGAAGGAGAAGAAATTGGGCGACGGTTTGCGGCCGATTAAACCACCAGTGGCAAAGCAATCTGACCGGGTTCAACCTGACAATGCGCAGGTGTCCGGCGTTCCCGCCAGCGAAGCCAGCTTTAGCGTGGTTGCCGGCACAAATGGCTCCCCGCTAAGTTATCAGTGGGTTTTCAATCCCGCTACAGGGACGCCGACCAATGCCAGCACCAATGAGGACCGCCAAAATCAAAACCCAGGTTCGGCCGAAACCAATGCCGAAAAATTGCCTGCCTCGGCTGAAACCTGGTCCCCCACCCTCGCGCCAGGAGAAAAGCCGGATTTGCAAAAAATCCTGGAGGAAGCCAACGACTTGATGAAACGCGGACAGTACGAAGAATCACTCCAGCGGCACATTTGGTATCACAATCACGAAAAGGAATTTGGGGATTCCTACCAGAATGTCGTCCGCATTACGTCGGCCATCGCCGACTGGGTGGAACTGGGCCGGCGGTATCCCAGGGCAAAACAGGCGCTGCTGGAAATTCGCGATCAGGACACCCGCGCGCTGGCGGGAGGCAGCGGCTATGCCGATTTGTTTACCGACGTCAATTCCATCAATCACGAGCTGCACGATGACGACGCCACTTATGAATTGTATAAAACGATACGGCAGCAGGACCCGCAACTTGCCGGCCAAGGCTATTTCTGGATCGAGAGTTTGCTGGTGGCGAAAGGTGAGTATCAGTGGTGTTACGATCACATGGGCGATCCGGAATTCAGGTTCGGCACCCTTCGCCGCACGCACGAAATGGAGCTTGCCAATCAGAAACGGATGGCGGAAACGCAGGCACAAACGAAACAAATGATAGCGGCAATGAACCAAAAGAATGGTCGGACAAATGCGCCATCGTTCTCCCCACCCGATACTTCAGCCATGTTGAAAAAATCCACCGAAGACCGTTTTGTGGGCCAGGTGCGGCAGTTGGTTGAAATCCTGGTTGCGACGGATCACAAACCGGAGGCGGAGAAGATCCGCGACCAAGCGGTAGCGGTTCTGGATGACGCGCGGCTCAAATCCGCCGTGAGCGACGCGGAAGAAAAAATTCAGGGCGGTTCTGAAAAGACCGCCGCCAACCGGCCTTCGGTCATTTATGTATCGCCGCCCAATGGCGCGACGAATGTGGCGGTGGTTCAAGATTTGCGCATTCGCTTCGACCAGCCGATGAAACCGGGCGGCTTGGAAATGCAATGGTATGGCGGGGGGTTTGTATCTGATGGCCAGTTCTCCTACGACTCCAACCGCAACGAATTTGTGATCCCGGTGCGACTGCGTCCGGGCCGCACGAACGAGGTAAGCTTTAATTTTCTCGGCGGCTTCAAAAGCGCGTCCGGCATCAGCGCCGAAAAATATCACTGGCAATTTACCACCCGGCCGCCGGCGCCAGCGACCGAAGCAGCCGGGCCGAAGGTGGTGCGAATTTCGCCGGCCCCAAGCGAAACCATGCCGGTGCTCACCCTGTTGGACGTGACCTTTGACCAGCCGATGAGGCCGCCGGATCAAGGGTTTCCGTTTTTGGAAAAGAACTGGTCCGATGCCCCACCGGCAATCATTCCGCATTTCGACTATGATCCAGCAGACCGGCGCTTCACCATTCCGCTCGTGCTGCCGGCCGACAATCCCGTGAAAATCGCACTGGCTGGTTTTTACAGCGCAGACGGAGTGGCTGCCGCCCCGGTGGTGTTCCGCTGTGATGTGGGAACCAACCTTTATTCGGGGCAACTAATGAAACAGATGGCCACCGCAGCCAAAGACCCTCAACTTGAGCAACTGCTGTCCAAAATGAAAACGGCCCGGCTGCGCCTGACCAGCGGCAGCGAAACCGTCCAAAATGTGTTTATGTTCGAGGGCGAGGCTGGTTTCAGCGGGATTACGGCCAACCAGTCCACCTTCAAATGGCAGGGAACCAACCACTTTTATGCCGACATTTCCGACGTGATGAATACCAAGGCCTTCATTTTGGGCAGCGATGGTTTGACCTGCTGGTTGTATTCGGACATGGATAGTGACGGCCAGAGAATTGAAAGCAGCCCGGTTGCATTAATGGCGGACATTGACACCAGCATTGCCGATCCGTTCGGTCTCCTTGCGCACACGGCACAATCGGCCATGGCCGACAACGGGCTGGCTTATGATGGCCTGGCGCAATTGGCCGGCCGGCCGTGTCAGCGGGTGAAAAGCTGGATTGTGCGCCAGCCACAAGGCCAGTCCGACAGGGTCTTTGCCGCGTGGTCAGAATGGTGGATTGATGCGGAGACCGATTTGCCCGTACAACTTGTCCAGTACGCAACGTACGGCTGCGAGATATACCGCTTTAATTATGAAAAACTCAACGAGCCGGTCGCTGAGACCGTCTTCAGACCACCGGTTATGACGAAGAGCAACGGCAAGACGGACGGGTTCAAACTGTTCAAGACAGACACTCTCGCACCCGGCGAGAAGCGCTTTCTCAAGATCGGGGACGGCGCCGACGGACGCATGAGCGGAAGGCTTGGCTACCGGGACGCCAACGACGGCACGACCAGCTCCGGTTTGAACTGAAGACGGCCTGACTTTCCGCATCAAACACAATCAGAAAAAACTAGAACCTGAAACCATGCATGAAAACAAAAACGCTCGTCACCACCCTCATCCTCGGCGCGATCTGTCAGTTCGCGCCACAACTCAGCCGCGCGCAGGATATTGACAACTTCGCGCCGGTCGTCGTCAAAACCGTGCCGGAAGCCGGCAGCAAGGAGGTTTCGCCGGGCGAATTCGAGGTCAGAATCACCTTCAGCAAGGAAATGGCCGACCAGTCCTGGAGCTGGTCCACGGCCTGGGAAAATTCGGGTCCCGAATCCGTGGAGAAACCGCATTATGATGCCGACCACAAAACCTGCGTAATGAAAGTCAAACTGGAGCCGGGCAAAACTTACGGCTGGTGGATCAACAGCCAGAAGTTTCACGGATTCCAGGACAAACAGGGACATCCGGCCATACCTTATTTGTTCACCTTCAAGGTGAAAAACCAGTGACCTCGGAACCATCCAGTCGGCCCAGCAGCGCGGCGGACGACATTTTCGCCACGACGCACTGGACGGTCGTACTGGCGGCGGGCCGGCAGCGCTCGCCGCAAGCCGCCCGCGCCCTGGAGGAGTTGTGCCGCACATATTGGTTTCCGCTCTACGCCTATGTGCGGCGGCGGGGTTACACCAAAGAGGATGCGGAAGATTTGACGCAGGCGTTCTTTGCACGGTTGCTGGAAAAAAATTCCTTTGCGAACCTGGACAGCGAAAAGGGAAAATTCCGCGCGTTCCTGCTGGCCTCCTTGAAACATTTTCTGGCGAATGAATGGGACAAGACTCAAGCCCTGAAACGCGGCGGTGGCAGCGCGCCTTTGTCGCTGGACTGGCAGACGGCGGACACGCAATTCCAGGTGGCCGTCGCCAATGAGCCTGGCCCCGACAAGGCGTTTGACCGGGAATGGGCACTGGCGCTGCTGGCCAAAGTGATTGAACGGCTGCAAAACGAGTGCGCGGCGGACGGCAAGGCGAAGTTGTTTGAGCAGTTGAAAATGTTTCTCATGGCGGGCAAGGCGGAATCGGCACAACGCGAGGCCGCCAGCGCGCTGGGCATGGAGGAAGGCGCGGTGCGCGTGGCGGTGCATCGCCTGCGGAAGCGCTACCGGCAGTTGCTCCGGGATGAAATTGCCAACACGCTGGCCGACGCGGCGATGGTGGACGAGGAAATGCGGGCGTTGTTTGGGGCTTTTTCTTAACCGGGAAACCAGGGCGGAAACTGCGAGATAATTCCGCGAAATAAAATTAGATTTTTGTCTTCAGGCCGCAGGCGCGGGCGAGGCACCAGCCGCGCACGGCCTCATAAATGGCAAACAAACCGGCCACCACAAAAAACAAGCCCACCCACAATTGATAATCCACGATGATAATCCCCGCAATGAGACATAGGGAGCCAATAACGCCGCGGGCGATGCGGCCCTGTCGTTTGATGTTGGGGCGAAAAAACTGGCTCACGCCCTAAATTTAACACAGAGATTTCCCGTGGCAAGCCGCACGAATTGAGGCAGATTGAGGGTGTGGATTTCCTTCACTTGAACTCGAACCAGCTCTGGGCCTCCGTGCTCTGGGGCGGGATTGGCGGCGGCTATTTTATCTATGGCTGGCGGCAGAAAGCGTCCATCCCGCTCGTCGGCGGCGTGGTGATGTCGCTGGCTTGTTTTCTTCCGGCACTGCCGATGACGCTGGTTTCCATCACCACGATGGTGGCGGTTTGGTGGCTGTCAAAACAGGGGTATTAGGACCGAAATCCGAATCCCGAAATCCGAAAGAAAGTCGAAATCCGAAGGCCGAACATGACACGTCGCTCACAGATCAACCAGCCCGTGAATTCGCGGCGCGCACAACGAAGGATTTCGGAAAAGTAAGAAGCCGGAAACTGGTCGCCCAGCTTCCGGCTTTGAAATCAGGCTCGTTGGTTTATTTGCTCTTCTTCAGCGCGCTCAGGCCGGCGTAAACGGCGTTTTTGCCGAGCAACTGCTCAATGCGCAGGAGCTGGTTGTATTTTGCCAGACGGTCGGAACGGCTCAAGGAACCGGTCTTGATCTGGCCGCAGTTCGTGGCCACGGCGATGTCGGCAATGGTCGCGTCCTCGGTTTCGCCGGAGCGATGTGAGAGCACGGCGGTGTAGCCGTTGAACTGCGCAAGCTGCACGGCGTCCAGCGTCTCGGTGAGCGACCCAATCTGGTTCACTTTCACGAGAATGGAATTGGCGGTGCCGGTATCAATGCCCTTTTGCAGGAATTTCACGTTGGTCACAAACAGGTCATCGCCGACGAGCTGAATCTTGTCGCCGATCTTGTCGGTAAGTTTTTTCCAGGTCACCCAGTCGCTTTCACCGCAGCCGTCCTCGATGGAAACAATCGGGTATTTCGCCACAAGTTTGGCGTAGAATTCCACCAAATCGTCGCCGGTGATGGTTTCGCCGGTGGATTTTTTGAAGGTGTATTTTGAATTGCCATCGTAAAATTCGGAGGCGGCGGGGTCCAGGGTCAGGTTGATGTCCTTGCCCGGCTTGTAACCGGCGTCCTTGATGGCCTGAAGAATCGTTTCAATGGCCTCCTCGACGCTGCCGAGCTTGGGGGCGAAACCGCCCTCGTCGCCGACGGCGGTGCTGCAGCCCTTTTTCTTCAAAACGGATTTGAGCGCGTGAAAGGTTTCGGTGATCGCGCGCAAGCCTTCGCTGAACGTCGGCAGTCCGTGCGGCTGGATCATGAATTCCTGAAAATCAATCGGGGCATCGGAATGCGCGCCGCCGTTGATGACGTTGGCCATGGGCACGGGCAGCACCTTCGCGTTGGGCCCGCCGAGGTATTTGAAGAGCGGCTGGCCAATCGCGGCGGCCGCAGCCTTGGCGTTCGCCAGCGAGACGGCCAGAATGGCGTTCGCGCCGAGCTTGGATTTGGTTTCCGTGCCGTCGAGCTTGATCATCGTGGCGTCCACGGTGAGCTGGTCGAGCGCGTCCACGCCGAGGAGGGCGTCCTTGATTTTGGTGTTGGCGTTGGCCACGGCCTTCAGCACGCCCTTGCCGCCGTAGCGTTTCTTGTCGCCATCGCGGAGTTCAATGGCTTCGTGTTCGCCGGTGCTGGCGCCGCTGGGGACAGCCGCGCGGCCGGCCGCGCCGCATTCGAGCGTCACGTCCACTTCCACAGTTGGGTTGCCGCGCGAGTCGAGGACTTCACGCGCCTGGATGTTTTGAATTTTTGTCATATAGATTTTTGGTTAACCGCAAATTTCAAAGGTGGAATCATAGAATCCACGCGCCGCGAGTCAAGAAAGGCATTGTCTTCCCGGCAGTTTTAACCGGAAGTGAAGGTGAAGATTAACGAACTGCCTCCTTGGGCAGGCTGACCGTAAATTCCGATCCCCTACCCTCCTGGCTGGAAACCGCAACCTGGCCGCGGTGCGCTTCGACGACGGCTTTGACCAGGCTCAGGCCCAGGCCGAGGCCATGTTGCGAGCGGCTTTTGTCGCCCCGATAGAGCCGGGTCCAAATCTTTTTCTGCTCATCCGCCGCAATGCCAATGCCGGTGTCGCGGAAGATCACGGTCGCTCCAGCCGGGTCTGCGCGGACGGAAATCGTCACGCTGCCGTTCGCCGGCGTGTATTTGATGGCGTTGTCGAGCAGGTTGGCAAAGACCTGGCGCACGCGAATCCGGTCGGCACTCACTTCGCAGGCGCCAGGCAAATCCACCCGCATTTCGATCTTTTTTTCCTCGGCGACGTATTCGTAAAGTTCCACGACTTCGCGAACCAACTGGCAAAGATCCACCGGCCCGGTCTGGAGCTTCATGGTGCCGGCCTCGGCGGCGCTGATGTCCATGAGGGTGTTGAGCATGTTGAGCACGCGCTCGGATTCTTCGACGCAATCGGCCAGCGCCTCGCGCGCTGCGGCGGGTTCGACGCCCGGTTGCATGGCCAGTTCCGCCGTGCCGCGCATCCGCGTAAGCGGCGTGCGCAGGTCGTGGGCGACATTATCCAATGACTCACGCATGGCCTGGATGAGGGACTCGTTGCGTTCGAGCAAGGTGTTAAACAGGCGGACCAGTTCGTCCAGTTCGTCGCGTGACTGGCGCGTGGGCACGCGGGCGTCGAGCTTGCCGGTGCGGAGAATCTCCTGCGCCGTGGCCACAATTTCGCGGACTGGCCGCATCGTGCGATGCGTAAACAAAACGCCCACGGCGAACCCCAGCAAAATCGTCACGCCACCCACCACCAGGAAGCTCCGCCGCACCGGTTCCAGCACGGATTCGCGGCTGTTGCTGCTGCGGCCCACCTGCAGCAGGGAATTGTCCGGCAAAATGCCCGAGGCGATGACAAAATCTTTTTCCGCATTCTTGGGGATGCGAATGACGCCAATTCTCTGCCGATAGCCCGCCAGGCCGGTGGGAATCTCCCGGAACGTGATCCAATCGTCCGGCACGCTGACCGGCACGACTTCGTTCCACGGGCTGACGAGGCGGACAAAATAAGTTTTTTGATCGCCTTCCTCATTGTGAATGGCGCGACGCAGGCCCGACAATCCGTCGTTGTCGTAAACCACGGCGAACTCGTGCAGCCGGGCCTGCAGCACTTCGCGGTCCTTGCGGCCGACGGCTCCGGCCAGAATATAGTACGCCAGCGCCAGCATCCCGACGCACCCCAGCGCGAAGGTAAAGGCGGTCCACACCCCCAGCCGCACGCCAATATTCCGGCGGATTTTTTCAACCGGCCCGAAGGACATAGCCAACTCCTCGCATGGTGTGAATCATGGTTTTGCCGCGATCCACCTTGTTGCGCAGGCGATGCACGAGCACATCCACGACATTGGTTTGCGGATCGAAGCTGTAATCGAAAATATGCTCCAAAATCATGGTCTTGGTCACCGCGCGATTGGCGGAGCGCATGAGATATTCGAGCAGGGCAAATTCACGCGGCTGCAGCTCGATTTTTTCGCCGCCGCGCCGCACTTCGCGGGTGAGCAAATCCAGCGTGAGATCGCCGGCCGTCAGGCGGGTCGGCTCGACGGTTTGCGTGGCCCGCCGGATGAGCGCCTGAATCCGGGCCAGCAGCTCGGAGAAGGCGAATGGCTTGGTCAGATAATCATCGCCACCGGCCTGCAGGCCGCGCACCCGGTCATCCACCGTGGCCTTGGCGCTAAGAATCAGTACCGGCAGATGGATTTTTTTTGCCCGGATCTGCTGAATCAGGCTCAAGCCGTCAAGCTTGGGCAGCATGAGGTCCACCACCAGCGCGTCGTAAGCGACGGTTTGCGCCAGGGCCAGCCCCTGTTCGCCATCCGCGCGATGATCCACCGCGTAGCTGTTTTGCTACAGCCCTTTCACGACGAAGGAGGCAATTTTCTCGTCATCTTCGACCACCAGTATGCGCATGTCTGCCATAATGATTGACACAAATCAGCACGCAAGTCGAAGTGCTTGTGGTTTGGGGGGGGCATTTTAAATTATGGCAATGCGCTGGTTCCGTAAAAACGGCCGGGTTTCCATGCCGGGTTCGAGGTATGAGACAATCGAGTCCCGCCGGGACGGTCGAACAATGCGATTGTCCCTGCGGGATTTGATCTGTTGGAACCGGCTGCTCGACAGGTTTTATGAACTGTCTATTTTTGACATTCTGGGTCTCCTTGTGTTTTTTTTTAGTAGGATTTACTCGGATTTAGTCGGATAAATCGCCCGTGGGCAACCTCACTGGGCTTGCTTCCGGTTGTCTAAAGGGTGCGCACCGCCTATACACCCCCGGCAGACCAGCAGGTCTGCCGACTGCGACACCCCCGGCAGTGGTAGCGGTGTCTATGTGACCCGCCTTCGCCTGCTCCGGCGTGACAAGCCGGCGGCAAGTGCGTAACGCGTGGTGGTTGACCTGTGTTTTTCATTTTTTGGAGCCTTGACCTTGATTGACCCGGATTTGGTTTGATCCGGTCGGATTTGGTATGATTCGGTATGATTCGCACTTTGAGCCGTCGACAAGCCAAAAAGTTGTATAATATACTATATATAAATAACTTAAAA
>Ga0181520_10007721_pt1 | contig 15674 bp, 10 predicted proteins | sample PEATcosm2014_Bin_29_FD_132451 | JGI IMG/M metagenome (GOLD analysis project Ga0181520, IMG submission 132451) | Peatland microbial communities from MTU Mesocosm Facility, Houghton, MI, USA - PEATcosm2014_Bin02_30_metaG | ecosystem: Environmental > Terrestrial > Soil > Wetlands > Peat | place...
CGCTGGAAACGCAACTGGGCCGGAGGCTGGAGCGGCGCAAGGGAGGCCGCCCGCCAAAACGACCTGAGGAGTCGGCTCAAATGGCATTCCGGGACGCCGAGCAGTGAATGGAAACGTCTCGTCCGTCCCGGTTTTCTTTCGGTTTTCTTCCGGTTTTCTTCAAAATCTTGGTAAGTACTTCACCGCCGCGCCGAACATGCAGGTTCTTTACACGGACCACGGTTGCGACGAGCCTGGGACATGGAAATGCCCCGGACAGTAGATGGCGTTTGCGATCCGCATGGCGAGGCGGAAGGAAACGAGCTGCGGCCGCAGGGGCGGCTTCCCCGTCTGCAAGGTACGGCAGGGCGTGCGGCCCTGAAGGGAGTGATCGTGATCCAAAGAACTACAAGAGCGGTGGCGCTTTTCTTAATCACTGTGGCTGTCGGCGCGGGCCAGTCGGGCAGTCAGGCGGCAAAAGGTCCAACAGACCTGCTGGCCGATCAAGCGGATGCCGTCGTGGTCGGCCAAATTCAGTCAGGACAACAGAACGGCTATTCGGTCCACATGGCTTTGCTCGTCGTTAGAACCCTGAAGGGCGCGTTGGCTGCTGGTGCGGTGGTTAACGTCGGAGGCACTACAGGCATCGCTCAGAACAAAAGCCTTGGCGGGCAGTACGGTCTATGGTTTCTCAAGAGCACTGGCGGCGGGTGGGCATTTTTACCCGCATCTCCGGGCAGAGCGCCGCTGGAAACCTCGGCGTATCTCCCGTTGCTCACAACAGCCTCGCCCTCAGACCTAAGCGTCACGGCGGTACCGTCCACGGTTAGCGATCAGATAGCGCTTGAATTGGGTGCTGCAGTGCAGGGCTACCACGACCCCAACACGCTCTTTAACTTGGCATGGACGCTCTCTGGAATCGGAGGAAGCACGGTTGCGCCTGGGTTGTTCCAGACCCTACGGTCGAACCCCGATCCCGAAATCAGATTCATCGGCTTGATTGGGGCATGGAACGGTAGCGGCGACGCCTCCGCGCTTGGGGAAATTGCGGACAATGTGGGCCTGATCTCAAAGATTCACACCAGTTCGCTGGTGGGCAGCTCCATATGCGGCACGCGCGATGCCGGCGCAAATACCGTGCAATACCTCGGCAAGATTGCTTCCGCGGAAGATGTGAACTTCGCGAGGTGCGCGGTCATGGCGCTCGACTTCATTCATACGCGTGACGCGCTCCCACTCCTCGCGCAGGCCCTGAACAGCGCCGATCCGAACACGCGGGAACTAGCGATGCAAGGCTTAAGCCGGTTTGTCGACAGCCTGCCGATCCAAACGCCATACAACGGCGCCAATGGGCAGGCCCTGATATCCAAGGACCCAACACCCTACCGCACTTCGCAAACGGACAGGTACGCACTGAGCAGGGGATCGCTAGACCCGGCAAGCGAGGCTGAATACCTGCAGTTTTGGAAGTCCTGGTGGACGACGGTGCAGGACAAGCTCACCGGCAACTAGGCCATGCAGCGCTTAGCAAGGCGGCATGGTGGGAGGCGGCATGGCGGGACGTCCATGATAAGGCTTTGTCAAGGGCATGGTGGGACAGGGCATGGGAGGGCATGGTGGGACGGGCATGGTGGGCATGGTGGGACGGGCATGGTGGGACGGACGAGACGTTTCCGTGTTTCATAATCCGTCAGCCTAGCTGAACCGAGTAGAATCCCTCGGGGCGCTATCGGCCTGGCGAGCCGGGCCCAGGGGGCGCCCCGTCAGGGAGCGGTTTGGAATAGTGGTCGCATGGCAGGCCCAAGGTGCTTTTTCGAGCCTATCACCGCCCCAATCAGGCCCTCGGCTTCCTTTGCGTGGAAGCGCGAACCACCAGTTTCGGCTCCAAAATGACGCTCTTAGGCCGGCTGGCGGTCTTCGACTCAATCAGGCTCATAGCCATTTTCGCGGCCCGTTCGCCTATAGCTGCGCTTTGCTGATCGATACTCGAAAGCGGAACCCGCAGCGAAGCGTCGTAGTGAACGTTGCCGCAACCGATGACCGCGATATCCTCGGGAATCCGCGCGCCGGCGTCCAGGATCGCGTTCATGGCTCCCATGGCGGCCGGGTCGTTGTAGCAGAACACCCCGTCCGGGCGGGGGCTCAGTTTCATCAGTTGCCGCATGGCCTCTCGGCCACGCGCCTCGCTGTCGTCGTCGCCGGCCGTGGCATCCGGAATATGGTGAGCGAGCGGCCCCAGGTTATGCCGCGCCAGCGCACGCTTGTAACCTTCGAGCCTCCCAAAAGCGGTGCTCACCTGCGGCCCGCGGATGTGGGCGATCCTGCGGCAGCCCACTGCGATCAGGTGCTCCGTGGCCAGCTCGCCGACCGCTTCGTCGTCGACGCCCACGAAATTCGCCGGCAGCCCCGCGAACTGCCGGTCCACCAGAACGTAGGGGGTTTTCTGTTCCTCGATGCGGCGGAATATCTCCACCGTCCGCTGCGCGGAAGCAATCACCATGGCGTCCAGGCGGCGCGCCAGCAACCGGCCAATCTCCTCGGCCTCCAGCTCGGGATCCTCTTCCGAAGACGCCAGAATCAGGCTGTATCCGCGTTTGCGCAAGGCCGAGGAAAGCCCCTTGGCCACTTGCGCGAAGAAGGGATGCACCAGGTCCGGAACCACCAGTCCCACCGTGTAGGTGCGCCCGGTGACCAGCGCCCGCGCCGCGAAGTTGGGCTGGTAGTTGAGGTCCTTGATCCGCTTCAACACCCGCTGCCGCGTTTGCTCGCCTATGTCGCTGTGGTTGCGCAGCACCTTCGAAACGGTAACTACGGAAACCCCCAGATCGCGGGCGATATCCTTCATCCGGACTGCCATGTCTTAATTATCCTCCAAGGCGCCGGCCCGAAGAACGCCGGCGCGGACGCCGGCGTGGCAGGCCGAGGGCCCGCTCCACGTCACTGCATCTTCAAACGCAGGATGGTCAGCGAGTGCTTGGGGAAGACGTAGGTGAACCCGTTACCTTCGACGGCGAGAGCAACCGTCCTGTTGGTGGGGCGGACCTTCTCCGCGCCGAAATCGTTCACCGCCTTTAAATCGGGGTTATCCATTTCCCAGACCGCCGCGTCTTTCCCGACCTGGCCCGCAACGTCATCTATCCGCGCGCCGATATCCATTCTTTGGCTTCGGTTCAGAACATTCAGGTATACGGTTTGCTCTCTGGCGTTGTAAGTGGACGATACATCGAGATACGTAACCGGGACTGTGCCGCCGGCGCGATAAGTAGGGCTCGAAACCTGTAAATCCAGCGCCCGGTTGCCCCGCTGTTTTCCGTATTCCACCAGCGGGAAATAGATGGTTTGCAGGTACATGCCCTGCTTGTTGGTGAAAATGGGAGCGATCACGTTGACCAGTTGCGCCTGGTTGGCCATCTTCACCACGTCGGCGTGGCGGATAAACGCATTCAGAAACATTCCGGTGGCCAGCGCGTCCTCGAAGTTGTAATGCTCTTCCAACCCCGTCCTGGCAGTCTCGAATTCCGTGCCGCTGGTGCGGGCGCGGTACCAGGTGTTCCATTCGTCGAAGGCAATATAGATCGGCCGCGGCGTGGTTTGACCGTTCCGGGCGGCCTTGATTTGGCCCTGGACGATATCGATACGATTGTCGATGTCCTGGGAAACCGCCAGAAACTTCTCGAGGTTATTCTCCGGGTTGCCTATGTACGTATGCAGGGAGAGGTAGTCGATCTGGTCCTTCAGGCGGTCCAGAACCGTACGGTTCCACCCGATCCAATCGGCGTTGGCCCCGAAATTGGAAGACCCGCTGGCGATCAGCTCGATGGAATCGTCCTCGCGGCGCATCGCCTTGGCGGCTTCCAGGGCGAAGGTGGCGTAGTCCTCGGCGTTCTTATGACCCAATTGCCAGGGGCCGTCAATCTCATTACCCAATCCCCAGATCTTGACGTTCCAGGGTTTCTCGCGGCCGTTCTTCTTACGCTGGCTGGCCCAGTAAGTGGGGCGGCTCTCGTTGCAGTACTCCACCCATTGACGCGCGGCGTCCACGCTGCCCAGCCCGGCGTTGATGCAGATGTAAGGCTCGGCCCCGATGCGTTCGCAGTACCCGAGAAACTCGTCGGTTCCGAAGCGGTTGGATTCCAGGGCGCCCCATGCATGGTCGGGGCGGGCGGGGCGTTGGTCGCGCGGGCCGACCCCGTCCATCCAGTTGTAGCCGGACGCGAAATTGCCTCCCGGCCAGCGCAAAACCGACACTCCCAGGGCCTTGGCCGCATCGAGAACGTCCTTACGGTATCCCTGGGAATCCGAGAGCGGGCTGCCCTCCTCGAAAATGCCGCCGTAAATGCACCGCCCCAGGTGCTCCGCGAAATTGCCGAACAGCCGAGGGCTTACCTCGCCGATCACCCGCTGGGTATCGATCCGGATGCGAGCTTGCGGCTGCTGCGCCGGCAGGGCCGGGCCGAGCAGGAGAGCGATCGCAGTGGTGCAAATGATGCGTCGGAACATAGTCACTAACCTCGATAGGTGCGCATCACGGTCGCGGCTCGAAACGCCATCCTATCGAGCCGCGACCGTGAGGGAGCGGTTGTGCGCCAGTTCAGAAGCCGCGCCCGCCGCCCACCGATACCTTCAGCATTACCACGCCGTGGCGCGGCACGGTGGCCTTGAACTCGTCGCCCGTCGTCGCCACCGCTTCGTGCTTCCACAGGTCCTGCGCTTGCAGCCGGCGGAAACCGTAGAGCCCCGTGTCGAATTTCAGAGCGTCCCAGCGGAAGCCGATCTCAGCCGGGGCATCCCCACGGTTGAAAAGGCCCACGGCGTAGGCGTCGCCGGTGACCGGCCGCACCAGCACTTCCGACTTTCCCTCCTGGGAGAGCCGGTACACCGGTTTGAACTCCCGGTCCTGGTCGATGGCGATCACATCGGTATTCATGAGGATGGACTTCGTCTCCTCGGTCATGGTCCGCAGATCGTTGCCGGCCATCAGCGGCGCCGCCAGCAGGCACCAGAGGCTCATGTGCGTCCGGTACTCGTCGGCGGTCATGCCACCGTTGCCCACTTCGAGCATATCCGGGTCGTTCCAGTGGCCCACCTGGTTATATTTGGCGATATCGATCTGAGCGAACCCGATGCGCTCCATGGAATCCCAGCGGTCGGCGATGTCGCCCGTGGTACGCCAGAGATTGCCTCCCGTCTTCGCTCCCCACTTCCACACGTCATGCGACCCGTACTGGCAAAGGCTGTAGACTATGGGCCGTCCGGTCTTCAGCAGAGCCTCGCCCATTTTCTGATAAGCGCCCTGGTTGTCCTCCTTGGTATTCGAATAGACGCCGCCGGCGCTGCACCAGTCGTACTTCAGATAGTCGTAGCCCCACTCGGCGAAGGTCAGCGCATCATCCAGTTCGTGTCCGAAGCTGCCCTGATATCCGCCTCCCATTTTTCCACTACACGATTGCGGTCCGGGCGAAGAGTAAGTCCCGATCTTCAAGCCCTTCGAATGGACGTAATCGGCCAGCGCTTTCATGTTGGGGAACTTGCCGTTACCCACGATCTTGCCGTTGGCGTCGCGCCCGCTGGTCCAGCCCTCGTCCACCACAATGTAGGTGTAGCCGGCCTTGGCCATGCCGCTCGACACCATGGCATCGGCCACCCCGCGAACCGTGGCGTCGTCGAACACGTCCTGGAACTTGTTCCAACTGTTCCAGCCCATGGGCGGCGTGCGGGCCAGGCCGTTGTCCGGCACATCCCGCAAATCGGGCGGCGGGATGCGCGTGGGATAAGCCTCTTCGCGCGTCACCCGCTCGAAGGTCCCCTTCAAAGGGTCGCGTCCGGTGGTGGTCATAGTGACCGCGATACGGTTGGCGTTTTCCACCACGCCATCATAGACGGTCTCCCGCGCCTGGCCCGGCGCAGCGCCTCGGCCAGCTCCGGCGGCTGGGGCCGCGCCCGGCGCTGCTCCTCGCCCCGCGCCCGCGGGCATGTTGAACGTCGAGACCAGGTGCAGCTTGCCGTCTTTCAGCGTTCCGGCCAGCGATCCTCCGCGGCCCGCCGGCGCCACGCTCGCGACGGCGTCGCCGGTTTGCTGCAACTGGAAGAAGTTCACGCCTCCGTCCTTGACGCGGAAGGCCCAATAGCCTGTCAGGTCGGTCTGCGCGGAGAGAATCAGCGCGCCCAGGATCGCAAGCGAAACGGCCGCGAGGGCTTTGGCCCACCGCCGCAAATGGAAATGCGAGACGTTCATAAGACTCCTTTTCAAGCCGATCATATTCCCTTTCGCATTCTTCGTGCAGGCACGAAACTGCATGTCCACTTCGCGCAACCGCTCCCTGGCGGTCGCCGCTCAATAGCAGCCTGCGAGGCGCGACCGTCGGGAAGCGGTCGGTTTATCTCATGCCATTCCCTAGAACAGCCGCGGCGCGAACTCGTTCAGGTCCCTCCGCCACGTCAGCCACTCGTGCGCCGTGCCCGCCGGCTCGTAGTAGACCACCACAGTTTCAAGGAGTTTGCCTTTAACGTTAAAGTTAAGTCTCCATCCTAAAACGCCGCAAAACCGCTGTCAATCCTTGCGAGGATTCACAGCGGGCCTTGGGGAAAGAGCCAAAGTTATCGCGAAAGTCAGCGAAATTCGCTATACTGGCGTGTCGCGGCATCCGTGGCGCCGCGCGGCGATCGGGGTTATCGTAATCGGTTTACAAAATAAGGCCACCCGGCGGGGCACGCCGGTAACAGGAGAACTGCCATGAAAATGAGAACTCCGCCCTTATTCGCGCTCGCGTGTTTCGCGGCGTGGATCGCGGTCCCGTGCTACGGACAGACCGCCTCGGGCATCCCGCACCTCCGGAAGCAAGGCTCCGCCACGCAGTTGATCGTGGATGGCAAGCCGTTTCTGGCGGTCACGGGCGAATTGGGAAATAATACGGCGTCGAGCCTGGAGAACATGAAGGAGGTCTGGCCCAGGCTGGTTTCGGGCAACTTGAATTCCGTGCTGGCCGGGGTTTCGTGGGCGCAAGTGGAGCCCACCGAAGGCAAGTACGAGTTCGCCACGGTGGATGGCCTGATTAAGGAAGCCCGGGAAAACCATCTGAAGCTCGTCTTTCTGTGGTTCGCCAGTTGGAAAAACGGCACGTCGAGCTACCCTCCGGTGTGGGTCAAGCAGGATTACAAGCGGTTCCCGCGGATCGAGATCAAGGGAGGCAGGCACATCGAGCTGCTGAGCACCTTCGGCGACGCCTCGCGCGACGCGGATGCGCGCGCTTTCCGCGCGCTGATGGGGCACATCAAGCTGGTGGACACCGCTCATACGGTGCTCATGATCCAGGTGGAGAACGAAGTGGGCGTGTTGCGCGACTCGCGCGACCGCTCGCCCGCCGCCAACAAAGCCTTCGCCGGGCCGGTGCCGAAGGAGTTGATGGATTACCTCCAGAAGCACAAGGATACGCTGGCCCCGGAACTGAAGGAGGTGCTGGCCGCGCAAGGCAACAAGACTTCCGGCACTTGGGAAGAAGTTTTCGGTCCGGGCAAGCCCGACAGCGTGGATATGCCGGTGCAAACCTCCGTTGCTCTGCTGGGCCGCGAGGAGTACGACACGGGCTGGCGGAAACTCCATTGGCCGGTGGATGAGATCTTCATGGCATGGAACTACGCGCGCTACGTCAACAAGGTGGTGGCGGAGGGCAAGGCGGAGTACCCCATTCCCATGTACGTGAACGGCTGGCTGCAGCAGCCCAGCATGGCGTGGCCGGGGACGTATCCGAGCGGCGGCCCGCTGCCGCAGGTCCACGACATCTGGCACGCGGGAGCGCCGGCCATCGACATACTCGCGCCGGACCTTTACCTGCAGTATTTCGACGAAGTCTGCGGGAGGTTTACGCGCAACGGAAACCCGCTCTTCATCCCCGAAACGTCGGCCAATCCGGTCAACGTGGTCAACGCGTTCGTCAAGTGGAACGCCATAGGCTACTCGCCGTTCGCCATTGAAAGGGGAGCCGGACCGAGCGCCGATTTGGCCGCCACATACAAGCTGATCACGAGCATGTCGTCGGTAATTGCGGCGCAGCAGGGGAAGGACAGGATGGCCGCGGTGAGCCTGAATCAGGGCGATCCGCCGCAGAAGGTGAAGGTCGGCGACTATACGCTGAGCCTGACGGCCATGGGCATTGGCCGAATACCCATCGCACCGGAACCCACGCCCGCGGTGACAACCGGGGGCCAGGCGAATCCGCCGGCGCAGGGTGGACGCGGCGCGACAACAATGGGGGGCCAGATTCTTAATGTTGCGCCTCCGGCGCAGGGCGGTGGACGCGGCCAGGCGGCCCAGCCAGCGCCAGCGGCGGCGCCGGAGGGCGGACGCGGTGGTCGCGGTGGACGCGGCGGCCCGGCAGGCCAAGCGCAGACCGGCGGTCCGGGCATCTCCATCTTTATCGCCGCCGGCCCGAACGAATTCTACATGAGCGGCGGCAACGGCAATACCCGGGTCAGTTTCACGCCCAATACGCCCGGGCCGCCCATCGTGGGGCTGGGGGACGTTCAGGTAGGCAAGTTCGTCGATGGCAAGTGGGTGGTGGTTCAGCAGTTGGCTGGGGACGATACCGGCCAGGGCGAACTTCTCACGCTGCGCGCCAACAGCCTCATGCGCGTGACAGTCTACCGTTACGAATAGGCTGGAGCGGGCTTTCATGACGAAGCCGGACGATTCCGTCGATGCCGTTCACCCGGCCGGTGGCGCACGCCCCGGCCGGCGCTCGTTTCTTCTGGGAATGGGGGCCGTGGCTGCCGGCGGCGCGGCCCTTCAAGCCCAGCAACCTGTGGGGCAGGCGCTTCCGCCTGCCAGCCCTCACGGCGCCGCGGTTCCTTCGCTCCCCGATCCGCTGCGCCCGCCCGACTTAGTCATGGCTTTCGGCGAGGGCCGGGCGGGAGTCATCCGACTGACTCGCTCAGGCAGTAAGTGGCAGGAGGATGATATCGAGGTCACGACGGAACTCCGCAAGGGGGCCGAGGTTGCGGTCCTCCTCACCGCCCCCAAGACCCGTCTGACGCGCATCCGGCTCCGCTGGCACGGCGGGTTTCCCGCCGGCTGGCGGTTTCTGGGCGATCAATGGGAGCGTACCTACGGGGATATGGAGTGGCGCGGGCTGGCGGGCGAGCGTTTGATGCCGTGGTATTTCCTCGCCTCTGGCAGCGGCGTCACTTACGGCTACGGGGTAAAGACGGGGGCCGCTTCCATATGTTACTGGCAGGCGGATGGAGGCGGAGTCACTCTGTGGCTCGACGTAAGCAGCGGCGGCTCGGGCGTGGAGTTGGGCGAGCGCCGTCTGGAGGCGGCCACCATTGTGGCGCGCAAAGGGCGCGCCGGCGAACCGCCGCTGAGCGCCGCGCGGGCGTTTTGCCGCGCGATGTGCGAGAAGCCTATGCTGCCGGCCAAGCCCATCTACGGCAGCAACAACTGGTACTACGCCTATGGGCGGAACACTTCGGCGGCGGCCAGCCTGAAGGACGCCGAGATCATGGCGGAACTAATGCCGCATACCCTGGAGAACCGCCCCTTCGTGGTGATAGACATGGGATGGGGCGGCGCTCCGGATGGTGCGGGCCCGGTGGCCCGAACCAAGAGCAGCTATCCCGACATGCCGGGCCTGGCCAGGCAGATGAAAGACCTGGGAGTGCGGCCGGGCATCTGGACCCGGCCCACGCTGACCACGGAGAACCAGGCCGAGAGTTGGCGTCTTCCGCCCGCCGGCGGAAGGCCGAAAGGGGCGTTGATCGTCCTCGATCCCAGCATCCCCGAGGCCTTGGACTACATGGCTGAGAGCGTCGCCGCCATTCGCGGCTGGGGCTACGAGTTAATCAAGCACGATTACTCCACTTTCGACCTCACCGGCCGCTGGGGTTTTGAAATGGGACCGGACGTGACGGAGAGAGGCTGGCATTTCCAGAATCGCGGGAAGACCACCGCGGAGATCATCCTGGATCTGTACAAGGCCATTCGCCGCGGCGCCGGAGACGCCGTTTTGATCGGCTGCAACACCATCGGCCACCTGGCGGCGGGACTGGTGGAGGCGCAGCGCATCGGCGACGATACCAGCGGCCAGGAGTGGAGCCGCACGCGCAAGATGGGCGTCAACACCCTCGCGTTCCGCATGGCGCAACATAACACGTTCTTCGCCGCGGATGCCGATTGCGTTCCACTTACCCGCGCCATCCCCTGGAACCTGACCAGGCAGTGGCTCGACCTGGTGGCGCGCAGTGGAACGGCGCTGTTCGTGTCCGCCGACCCGGCGGCCATCACGGCGGAGCAGAAGCCGGTGCTGAAAGCCGCGCTGGCCGCGGCCGCGCGCGTCCAGGAGCCCGGCGCGCCGTTGGACTGGATGGACACCATGACTCCCGAGCGCTGGCTACTGGATGGGAAGACAGTTCGGTATAACTGGTACGAGGAAGACTAAGACCGCGGGATTTGGTGGGGCAGGCGCTTCCGCCTGCCAACCCGAGCGAAGCTCGGGCTGCATCGGCGCCCGTGTCGATGCCTGGCGGGGGCGAGACCCCGAAAATGCGGGGAGTTTCTAGTTTTGGGAGTAAGCTCTATGATAACCAGACGATCTGCCATCGCAATGCTGGCGGGAAGCGTTCCCGCCTGGAAGCTGGCCCGCGCCGCCGGCGAGGCGCCCGAGATAGCCGCTGGCCCGTTCAAGGGTACGCGCGAATCGCTCAAGGATTACCGGGTTCCGGATTGGTTTCGCGACGCCAAATTCGGCATATGGGCCCATTGGGGACCGCAATCCGCCGCCGAGTACGGCGATTGGTACGCCCGCAACATGTACATGCAGGGGAGCCGGCAATACGAGTATCACGTCAAGACCTATGGGCACCCGTCCAAGTTCGGCTTCAAGGATGTCGTCGCTACCTGGAAGGCCGCTAAGTTCGATCCCGAACACCTGATGCAGATGTATAAGAAGGCCGGGGCAAAGTACTTTTGCAGCATGGGCGTACACCACGACAACTTCGATCTCTGGAAATCCACCTATCAGCCGCGCTGGAACGCCGCGGCTTCCGGGCCGAAGAAGGACGTCGTCGGGCTCTGGAGAGCGGCCGCGGCGAAGCAAGGGCTGCGGTTCGCCGTGAGCGAGCACCTGTCGAACAGCTATAACTGGTTCGCCACTTCTCACATGAGCGATAAGACCGGGCCATTAGCGGGCGTGCCGTACGACGGAGCCGATCCCGCCAACGCCGACCTTTATCACCCTCTGCCCAAGGATTACGACTATTCGAGCATTGCGAGGACCGCCATGAGCCGCAATGCGCCCGATTCCTGGAAGCAGCTCTATTTCAAACGGATCAAGCAATTGGTGGACGACTACCAGCCCGACCTGCTCTACACCGACGGCGGGATTCCCTTCGAGGAATATGGGCTTGGCCTGGTGGCGCATCTGTATAACACCAACGCCAAGCGGCACGGCGGAAAGGTCGAGGCGGTCTATGCCAGCAAGACGCCGCAGGATTGTCAGACCGGGACCTGCATTCTGGACCTGGAGCGCGGCGTGGCGGGAGGAATTCCGGCCAACCCATGGCAGACCGATACCTGCATCGGCAACTGGCACTATGACAAGGAGGCCAAGTACAAGACCCCTAAAGGGGTCATCGACATGCTAGTGGATATCGTCAGCCGCAACGGCAACCTGATGCTCAACTTCCCGCTGCCGAACAGCGGGGCGCTGGACGACCAGGAGCTAAAGATCCTGGATGAGATCACTAAGTGGATGGCGGTCAACAGCGAAGGGATCTACAGCACGCGGCCGTGGAGGATTTATGGGGATGGCCCGGTGGCGTCGGCTCCCGCGGCTGGACGCGGCGGCGGCTTCAACGAGGGGAGCCGGAAGCCCTTTAGCGCCGAGGAAATCCGCTTCACGACCAAGGGAAGTAACTTGTATGCGTTCGTGATGGGGTGGCCCGATAAGCAGGCGGTCATCAAGCCGCTGGCGACGAATAGCAGCGCGGCGCCGTTCAAGGTGAAGAACGTGGAGTTACTAGGTTTCAAGGGCAAGCTGAAATGGACCCAGGATGAGAAGGGTCTCATTGTGCAGTTGCCGGAGCAGAAACCCAGCGACCACGCAGTTACGTTGAAGATAGCGGGAGCGTAATCCTAATAATCGCTATGACCGCTCCCTGACGGTCGCGGCTCGATACGACCCTGGCGAGCCGCGACCGTCAGGGAGCGGTTTCAAGTGCCTATGCTATGAGGACACTCGCATGAATCGTGACGCCGTGGATCCGGCCCTGGTCCCCCAGCGGACTCTCTATACCGGCGCCCGTATGCCGGCCATCGGCCTTGGGACCTTCGGTTCCGACCACATCTCCGCCCAGGAGATGGCCGCCGCCGTGAAGGGCGCCATCGAGGTGGGATATCGCCATCTGGATTGCGCCTCGGTCTACGGCAATGAGGACCGCATTGGCGCGGCGCTCCAGGGAGTTTTCGCCCAGGGTCTTCGGCGGGAGGAACTCTGGATTACTTCGAAGCTGTGGAATGACAAGCACGCCGAAGACGAAGTCATCGCCTCCTGCCGGAAGTCGCTGGCCGACTTGCGCCTCGATACCCTCGACATGTACCTGGTCCACTGGCCGTTTCCGAACTTCCATCCGCCCGGGTGCAGCGTGGAATCGCGCAGTCCCGACTCCAGGCCCTACATTCACGAAGCCTTCATGAAAACCTGGCGGCAAATGGAACGGCTGGTGGAAATGGGACTGGTGCGCCACATCGGGACGTCGAACATGACCGTCCCCAAGTTGAAGCTGCTGCTGCGGGACGCATCCGTCAAGCCCGCGGTACACGAAATGGAACTGCACCCGCACTTTCAACAACCGGAGCTGTTCGATTTTGTGCGCGCCAACGGGATGGAGCCCATCGGGTATTGTCCCATAGGCTCGCCGAACCGTCCCCCGCGCGATCGCACGCCCGATGACACCGTGGATATCGAAGACCCCGTCATCCGGGCGATCGCCGCGAGGCTGGGCGTCCATCCGGCGGTGGTGTGCGTAAAATGGGCCGTCGAGCGCGGGCAGACGCCCATTCCGCTCTCGACTAACCGCTGCAACTACCTGGCGAATTTGCAAGGCACGGTGACCGAACCCCTCACCGCGGCGGAGATGCGGGCCATCGCGGGTATCGACAGGAACTGCCGGCTTATCAAGGGACAAGTATTTCTGTGGAAAGAGAACCAGGCATGGGAAGATTTATGGGACCTGGATGGAGAGATCAAGTCATGATGAAAGGCGCCTACTTACCGGGCAATAGCACCGTCGAACTGCGCGAGCTTCCCGTCCCGGAGCCGGGACACGGCGAAGCGCTGCTGCGGATGAAGTCCTGCACCATTTGCGGCTCGGATATCCGATGCATCTATCACGAGCACCTGGGCAAGGGCCCGGAGGGATATCAAGGCGTGGTGGCGGGCCACGAACCCGCCGGCCAGATTGTGAAGAGCGGGCCGGGATGCCGGCGTTTCGGCCCCGGGGACCGCGTCATTGTCTACCATATCTCCGGCTGCGGCTTGTGCAACGATTGCCGGCGCGGGTACATGATCTCATGCACCAGCGAGAAATACCGGCGGGCCTACGGATGGCAGCGGGACGGCGGCATAGCCGATTACCTGCTGGTGGAGGAGAAAGATCTGATTCATCTCCCCGACGAGCTGACTTACTCGGACGGCGCGCAAGTAGCTTGCGGGTTCGGCACGGTCTATGATGGGCTGCAGAAGATCGGCATCAGCGGCGATGACGCCGTGCTGATCACCGGACTCGGCCCGGTGGGCCTTGCGACCGGAGCTCTCTGCCGCAAACTCGGCGCGCGGAAGATCATCGGTATCGACGTGATCGAAGAACGTATGAAGCTGGCGCTCGACCTGGGTGTGTGCGACGAAGCCCTGCCCAGCGGACCGGATAACGTGTCCGAAGTCCGCCGGCTCACAGGCGGCGCGGGGGTGGAACGCGCGGTCGATTGCTCCGCCAACGACACTGCGCGCAACACCGCCATTCGAGCCACCCGTAAGTGGGGCCGCATTGTCTTTCTCGGCGAAGGTGGACGAGTGGAGTTCAATCCGTCGCCCGATATCATCCACGACCAGAAGACCATTTACGGCTCCTGGGTTACTTCCACCTGGCTGATGGAGGAACTGGTGGAACGGCTGGTAGCGTGGAACCTCCACCCCGCGGACTTGGTGACTCACCGGTTCCCCCTCGAACAGGCCGGCGACGCTTACGCGCTGATGGCCTCCGGCAAGTGCGGCAAGGTGGCGGTCTGCTTCGACGAAGAGTTGAAGTAAGGCTAAGATGGATCCGTTCCTCGCGCATGCGCAAACCCACGCGCCCGAAATCGTCGCGCTCATAAGGCGGTTTGTGGAATGCGAATCGCCCAGCGACAGCCCGGCAGCGGTCAACCGCTTCGTCGAGCTGGTCTCGGATACGGTGGCGCCGTTCGCCGCGGTGAAGACGTTTCCGGGTGGCCGCTTCGGCAAGCATCTTGTGGCCGGGATGAGGCTGCAAGGTCGCAAGAAAAGCGGCCAAGTGATGGCGCTGGGGCACTCCGACACCGTCTGGCCGCTGGGAACGCTTCGGAGCATGCCGTTCCGGGAGGCGGATGGCCGGCTTTGGGGGCCGGGCGTATTCGACATGAAAGCCGGAATCGCGTTTTTCATTTTCGCGGTGAAGGCGTTGCGCGACCTGGAGACGCCGGTTCCGAGGCGCGTCATATTGCAACTCAACTCCGATGAGGAAGTGGGCAGCCATTCCTCGCGGCCGCTCACGGAGAAGAACGCCGCGCGCAGCCAGGCCGTGCTGGTGCTGGAACCGGCCACCGGCCCCGAAGGCAAGCTCAAAACGGCGCGCAAGGGCGTGGGCGAATTTACCATTACGGTGCGCGGCAAGGCGGCGCACTCGGGCCTCGATTTCGAAGCCGGCGCCAGCGCCGTGCTGGAGCTGGCGCGCCAGCTCGAACGCATCGCCGGATTCACCCAACTGAAGCGGGGCATCACCGTCAACCCCGGCGTGATCTCCGGCGGTACGCGCGTCAACGTGGTCCCCGCCGAAGCGCGCGCCGAGGTGGATATGCGGGTGGTGCGCCTGAGGGACGCGCCGGCGCTCGAAAAGAAATTCCGCGCGCTGCGGCCCCTCGACAAGCGCTGCGCCATCGAGGTGGCAGGCGGGTTGAACCGCCCGCCCATGGAGCGAACGCCGGGCGTGGTGCGGCTGTTTAGGATGGCGCAAGCCCTGGGGCGCGAGATGGGCGTGGAGCTGGGGGAATCGCTCAGCGGCGGCGGTTCGGACGGCAACTTCAGCGCGGCCCTGGGAATCCCCACCCTCGATGGTCTGGGCGCCGTCGGCGAAGGCGCCCACGCTGTTAACGAAAGCATCCGCGTGAACCGTATCGCGGACCGCACCGCGCTCATCGCCAAGCTGCTGGCCGCGCTGTAGGGGCCGGGCACGTCCGGCCCGTGGGTCCGCCGCCGGGTGCACGGAAGCGTAACGGACATTCTTCGATGCATGAACCCGACCTATGCGGCCGCGCGCGGCGAGGGGCCGGCGGTTTAGAATAGAAGGCGAGGACACGCCTTGTGCTACGCCAATTCGATGTCGTCATTGAGCGCGACGAGGAAGGCTACTACGTTGCCTCCGTGCCACAGATCCCCGCATGCCATACGCAAGCGCGGTCTCTCGACGAG
>Ga0181520_10007722_pt1 | contig 15673 bp, 14 predicted proteins | sample PEATcosm2014_Bin_29_FD_132451 | JGI IMG/M metagenome (GOLD analysis project Ga0181520, IMG submission 132451) | Peatland microbial communities from MTU Mesocosm Facility, Houghton, MI, USA - PEATcosm2014_Bin02_30_metaG | ecosystem: Environmental > Terrestrial > Soil > Wetlands > Peat | place...
CCTGGAACCCGACCGTCTTCGGCTTCCGCTCCTGTATCGCCTTCGCCTCGAGGATGAGGCGCTTCCAGAGCTCGACCGTGAATTTCGGCTCGGCCAGGCAGCGCGAGGAGCGCTCGATGCGCTCGAGGACCGCTTTCTCCCGCCCCGGGTCCGAGATGTCGCTTTTCAGCGTCCTCGCGAGCAGCGCCTTCTCCATCCTCTCGTCGACGAGGGAGAGCAGTCTCGCGTCGATCCTGTCGATGTCTTCCCTGAGGTCCTTGAGCGTCATGCTTCCTCCACGGTCTTAATGCTCGCCGCGGGCGTCCGCCCGATCGGCGTCTGCCTCGCGGCGAGGCTCAGGTCGGCCAGCGCCACCGCGCATGCCGCCTCGAGGACGACTGCCGCGCGCAAGGCTATGCACGCGTCGTGGCGTCCTCCCGGGGCGAGGATCGTCTCCTCGCCCGAAACGAAGTCCAAGGTGCGCTGGGGGGCGGAAATCGTCGATGCCGGCTTGACGGCGACGCGGACGACGATCTCGTTGCCGTTGGTGATCCCGCCGTTGATCCCTCCCGCCCCGTTCTTGGAGGTCATGCCGCCCCGATCGACGAAGGGGTCGTTGTGCTGGCTGCCGCGCATGCGGGCCGCGGCGAAGCCGTCGCCGAACTCGACGCCGCGGACGGCCGGGACGGCGAAGAGGGCGTGGGCTATGACCGACTCGGCGGCGTCGAAGAAGGGCTCGCCGAGTCCCGGCGGCAGGCCCCTGACGCGAATCTCGACGAGGCCGCCGATCGAGTCGCCCGCGGCCTTGGCCTCGGCCGCGGCGGCCTCGATGTCTGCGCGGCCGCCTGCCTCGAGGAGCCGCGTCTCGAAGGACGGAAGCGCCGGAGCGGCTCCCGGAAGCGCGAGCCCGGCGAGCACCCGCTTGGCGATCGCCCCGGCCGCGACGAGGCCGGCGGTGACCCGCCCCGAGAAGTGCCCCGAGCCGCGCGGGTCCGAAAAGCCGCCGTATTTGTAGCGCGAGGTGAAATCGGCGTGGCCTGGTCTCGGAACGCGCTTGAAGGCATCGTAGTCGGAGGAGCGGGTGTCGGCGTTGCGCATGACCACGCAGATCGGCGAGCCCGTCGTATGCCCCTCGAACAGGCCGGAGAGGATCTCGGGAGAGTCGGCCTCGTATCGGTCGGTCGTGCCCGACGCCCCGGAGCGGCGGCGGGCGAGGTCCCGCTCGAGATCCTCGAGGGATAGGGCGATCCCCGGGGGGGATCCGTCGACCACGACGCCGACGGCGGGGCCGTGGGACTCGCCGTAGATCTCGACGCGGAAGCATCGTCCGAAGGAGTTCATGGGGCCTCCATGACGAAGGCCTGGAGCTCCGCCAGGGCCAGGGCCTCCACGACGACGGAGCCGACGGCCTCGGGGAGGACCATCAGTATATCGGACCCGAGGCGCTTCTTGTCGGCCGCGATGGCGCCTGCGACGGCCTTCCTGAACTCGGGGCCGTCGACGGTCTTCCCGGCGGCCATCGCGGCGGCGGCGCCTATCGACGAAGGAAGCCCGCAGGAATCGAGGATGCGCGTTATGCGATCGCAATCCGCCGCGCCCAGGCGGCCCATCCGAAGCGACAGGCGGCAGGCCGTGGCGAGGCCGGCCGCCACGGAATGGCCGTGGGGGATCCCGGCGGCGGCTTCGATGCCGTGCCCGACGCTGTGGCCCAGGTTGAGCTTCCGCCGCTCTCCGGCTTCGCGCTCGTCGCGCTCGACGATTCCCGCCTTGAGCTCTACCGAGCCGGCGACCAGCCGCTTCAGCGTTTCGGGGTCCCGCGGCCGTCCCTTCGACGAGGCGCTCTCGACGAGCTCGAAATAGGAGCCGCCCGCCAGCACCGCGCACTTGACCGCCTCGGCCATGCCCGAGGCGAACTCGATGCCCGTGAGGGTCGCGAGAAGCGCGACGTCCATCGTCACGAAGCTCGGCTGCGAGAAGCTGCCCACGAGGTTCTTGACGCCGCGGAAGTCCACGCCGTTCTTCCCGCCGACCGAGGCGTCCACCATGGCCAGGAGGGTCGTGGGCGCGAAGCCGAAATCGACGCCCCGCAGCCAGGTCGAGGCCGCGAAGCCGGCCAGGTCGGATATGGCGCCTCCCCCGATCGCCAGGACGAGGCCGTCGCGTCCGAGCGAGTTGTCCAGGAAGGCGCCGTAGAGTGCCTCGAGCGAGGCGAGGGACTTGGCCGCCTCCCCGCGCTCGACTTCGATCACGGGGCAGGGAGGAAAGGCCTGGCCGTGGATGCGACGGATCAGGCGATCGGTGACGATGACCGTCTTGGCCGGATCGATGGCCGATGCGATCCCGGCCAGGGGACCGAAGGCGATGCGCGATTCCCGCCCGCCTTGGCCTCGGAGCGCGATTTCCATGGCTTCGCCCCCCTAATCCATCGCGTCCGCGAAGGGGTCGCGCCTGGAGCCGAGGACCCCTTCTCGAGCGGCGGGGTCGCCGCGAGCGGCCGCGTCCGCCTCGGCCATGGCGCGTTCGGCCATGAACTCCCGCAGGTCGGCGACGCGCCGCATCAAGGTCCTGAAGGCCTCCGGCGTGAGCTGCTGCTCCTTGTCGCTCATGGCCGTCTTGGGATCGACGTGGACTTCGATCTCGAGGCCGTCCGCGCCGGCCGCGACGGCCGCGAGGCTCATCGGCTCGATCATGAAGAGGATGCCGGTGCCGTGCGAGGGGTCCACGAGGATGGGCAGGTGGCTTTCGGCGTGGACGGCCGGAACCATGCTGAGGTCGAGGGTATTGCGCGTGTAGGTCTCGAAGGTGCGTATGCCGCGCTCGCAGAGTATGACCTTGTCGTTTCCCTCGGCGAGGATGTACTCCGCGCAGTTGAGCCATTCCTCGAGGGTGGAATACATCCCCCGCTTCAGGAGGATAGGCTTGCCCGACTTGCCCGCCTCTCTCAAGAGGGAGAAGTTCTGCATGTTGCGCGCGCCGATCTGCAGGATGTCGGCGTACTCCCCGACCCAGGAGACGTCGCGCGTGTCGACGACCTCGGTCACGATGGGCAGGCCGGTCTCCTTCTTGGCCTTGTCGAGTATCTTGAGGCCCTTGAGGCCGAGGCCTTGGAACGCGTAGGGCGAAGTCCTGGGCTTGAAGGCTCCTCCTCGGAGCATTTTAGCCCCCGCGTCGCGTACCGCCTCGGCGGTCCTCAAGGTCTGCTCCTCCGTCTCGACCGAGCAGGGCCCCGCGATGACGAGGAAGTCCTCGCCTATTCGGACGCCTCCGACCTCGATTACGCTCCTGGCCTCGTCGGGCTTCCTCCCGGACAGCTTCAGATTGTTCATGCCGTTTTCACTCCATTGGGCGCCGAGCGCGGCATATTGCCTCGATCGGAAAAATACCATATAAAGGGTAGCGTTTTCAAAACCGACCCCGTCTCGAGGCCGGCTGAAGGCTCGCATCCGCGGAAATCGCTGCAAAAAGGCTTTCCGGCAGTATCTCATGCCGACGGCATGAGCCGATACTCTCGGGGGCCTTTTTACGCTGGAGGTCGCTCCCGTGCACTATCTCTCTTCCCGCGCCCGCGGCCTCGCGCCGTCCCGCACCATCGCCATGAACCAGAGGGCGCGCAAGCTCGGCGAGGCCGGCGTCGACGTAATCGACCTCACCGTCGGAGAGCCGGACTTCCCGACTCCCGAGCCCGTGCGCGAGGCGGCCAAGCGGGCGATCGACGAGGGCCACAACTTCTACACGCCCGTCGCGGGCTACAACGACCTTCGCGAGGCCGTGTCGCGCAAGCTCGCTCGGGAGAACGGCCTGGATTACCCCGCGTCGCGCGTCATGGTCTCCGGCGGCGCCAAGCACTGCATCGCCAACGCCATCCTCGCCCTCGTGGACCCGGGCGACGAGGTAGTCGTGCCGGCCCCGCACTGGGTCAGCTATGCCGAGCTCGTCAAGCTCGCGGGGGGGCTCCCCGTCTCCGTGCCCACCCTCGCGTCCGAAGGCTACAAGCTCCGGGCGGCCGCTCTCGATGCGGCGATGGGACCGACGACGAAGGCCCTCATCCTCTGCTCGCCCTCCAACCCGACGGGCGCCGTCTATTCCGCGTCCGAGCTCGAGGCCCTCGGCTCCGTGCTCGAGCGGCATCCCCGCGTTTGGGTGATCAGCGACGAGGTGTACGAGCACATCAATTACGTCGGCTCCCACGCGAGCATCGCCGCGATACCCGCTCTCGCGGAGAGGACGGTAGTGGTCAACGGCGTTTCCAAGGCCTACGCGATGACGGGCTGGAGGATCGGCTACCTCGCGGGCCCCGAGGCGCTCGTGGCGGCCTGCGTCGATCTCCAAGGCCAGATGACGACAAATGCGTCCTCTATCGCCCAACGCGCGGCCTTCGCCGCCCTCGAGTCCGGCACCTCGCTCATAGGAGGCATGCTCGCAGCCTTCCGCCGCCGGCGGGCCTTCGTGACGACGGGCGTCGCCGCCCTCCCTGGGCTCGGCCTCGTGGAGCCCCAGGGCGCCTTCTACGTGTTTCCCGACGTATCTTCCCATTTCGGCTCGCGGGGCGGCGGCCGGTCGATCGCAGGGTCCGACGATTTCGCGGAGTTTCTCCTGGACGAGGCCCGCGTCGCGGTCGTGCCCGGCTCGGCCTTCGGCGACGACCGCTGCGTTCGGATATCCTTCGCCGCGGCCGACGCGAAGCTCGAGTCGGCCATCCTCAGGATGGACCGGGCGCTCCGATCGCTTAAAAAATAAGTCAGCATCGCTCATCGCGACGTCCTTCCGGGATAGTGCTGCTGTGGATTTAGCCGGTCCAACGGCCGGCTTGGTTCGCCGGCCTACGATTTACTCGCTCGCTTCGCCCGGCCGGTCGGCGAAGGAGCGGCGATAGGAATAGAAATAAAAGTAGGAGTAGGTGGGAATGTAGCTGACGGACCCGACGGCGTTCATCCACTATAAGCTACCACGCCGCCGACTGAGCAGTCAAGTTCCTGTGGATAGAATCACGCTCGTCGAGTCGCGCATGGGACGACATCGACTAAATTTAGATTTTCCCCCTCATTAACAATGTATAATGCCTCATGAGCTTTATCCTTTTCGCCGAGGGAGTGGTGATCCGATTCTTCACTTTCGCCCAGCTCATGGCGAGGAATAAGCAGCCGATCCATTATTGCATGATCCTCGGCTGCCTCACGCTCGCTTACATCCTCATGTACTATTGGGCCGTCGACGCCGGATTTCTCGTTCGCGTTCCGGCTCTCGCCGGCAGCTACGTGGCAGCCACGTTCCTGGCAGCGCCCTCGTTCTACCTTTCCGCTCTTTCCATCCTGCACGAAGGCAAGCGGCCCGTCCGCAGCTATGCCGTCTATTTCATCGTTCCCGCTATTTTAGCCTCGGGCTCGCTTCTATACGACGCTCTCACTGTCCCGGAAGAACCGCTCCCGGAGGTCCCCGGCCATTTTTCGACTCCGGCGCGGACGATCCTCGCCCTCGTAGCCACGCTTTCGTTTACCGCCGCGATCGTCCTGGACCTCGTTGCCGCACGCAGGCTCCGGAGAGCGGACGATGTCCCGCATGGAAGAGAGTTCCGCGGTCAGGTGACCTTGCTTATTTGTTACCTTGCGGCCGCGATGATATTGATTCGCAAGCGGGTACATACCTCGAAGCTCTGCTTCGCTCTTTCTTTCATGGAACCGGCCGGGTATGGACCCGCATACAATCCATTCCTTGCAGAACGAACGATACCTCGGAGCTCTGCTCCGGGGTTCGTTCATTTCCAGCTTCATTTTTCGAAACGACCGTCTGGCCATGGCGGGATGCGCGACAATCGGCTTCATCGCGGTGGCCTATACCTTGTCGCACATGGGCTTTTCCTATTTCTCCCAGGACCGCCCTCCGATGCTCCGTCGAGCGCGTCCCGAATGGGACGAATCGGCGGAGGAACTCGCTTCCCGGCTCCAGTCGCTGATGGGAGAGGCAGCTCCATACCGCGACGAGGAGCTCTCGCTGCAGGCCCTTGCGCTCATGCTGGGAGTCAAGCCCTGGCGACTCTCGTATCACCTGAATTCACGGCTTTCGTTCAACTTTCGCGGGTATATCAACGACTGGCGGCTGAAATCCGTATGCGAGGATCTCCTGAAATGCCCCGGTCGCTCAATCCTCGACATAGCCTTCGAAAACGGCTTCAATTCCAAGAGCAGGTTCAATTCCCTATTCCTGCAGAAATATGGCATGACGCCCAGCGAGTATAGGCGGCAGAATCGCGAGATCGGCCCTAGCTCGAAGAACGCATGAACGACGTAAGCTCGCTTCTCCGCTCCCCGTCTACGAAGCCCGGCGTCGTACTCCCTCCAGTCTTGCGCCCTAAGCGGTATCCGTGCAACAAGGCCCTTTACCTGAATTTAGCGATCTCCACCTGCACCATCGCGTCGCACCTCTCGTTGTCCTCGACCCCGGCGTGGCCCTTGACCCATCGGAAGCTGGGCCCGACGCGCGAGGCGACCGCGTCGAGCTCTTCCCAAAGCTCCTGGTTCTTGACCGGCTTCTTGTCCGCCGTGCGCCAGCCATTGCGCTTCCAGTTGGCGATCCAGGTCGTGATGCCGTTCTTGACGTACTGGGAGTCGGTGTTGACGACGACCGGGGCGCCGGGCATCGAGCGCTCGGCCTCCTCGAGGGCGGAGATGACGGCCCTGAGCTCCATGCGATTGTTGGTCGTATTAGCCTCGCCGCCCGAGCCGGTTATCACCTGCTCGCGACCCGCGCGACCCGCCTCTAGGCGCATCACGAAAGCCCAGCCGCCAGGGCCCGGATTGCCCGAGCAGCCGCCGTCGGTGTGGATGATGATCGCGTCCATCGGGCGGAGTATGTCCGATTACCTGAGAATGGTCGAGAGGGCCGGCACGTAGGTCACGAGGATGAGGACGACTGCCTGAACGATGAGGAAGGGCCAGACGTCGCGCACGATGCGCGGCACCGGCTTCTTGAAGGTGTAGCTGGCGAGGAAGATGTTCATTCCCACGGTTGGCGTCAGGAAGCCCAGGAGGAGGTTCATGATGAAGATGACCCCGAATTGGACGGGGGGGACGCCGAAGGCGGCGGCTAGCGGTATGAGGAAGGGCGAGACGACCAGTATCGCCGAGAAGATATCCATGAGACAGCCGACCGCGATGAGGAAGAGGTTCAATAGGAGGAGGAACAGGAACTGCGAGTCCACGCGGGCCTGTATCCAGGTAGTAAAGGCCGCGGGGACGTTGGCGTCTATGAGATAGAAGGAGAGGCCCCTCGCGGCCGCGATGACCATGAGCGTGCCCCCGACTATCGGGAAGGCCTTGCCGAGGGCCGCCACGAGCTTCTTCGGCCCGAGCTCGCGCTTTACCGCCGACTCGACGATCGCTATGTAGAGGACGGCGAGCGCTCCTATCTCGCGCAGGTCGGCCAGGCCCGTGAAATAGAGCAGGACCGCGGCGACGGGGACGAGAAGCTCGAGCGCGGCCGGTTTCAGGGCGCCTGCCGCCGCGCGCGGGCTGAAGGCGCGTTCGCCGGCCGTCCGCTTCGGCGACAGGAAGATGCCGGCCGCGCACATCGCCGCGATGAGGATTACGCCGGGGACGAGGGCGCCCTTGAAGAGCGAGACGATGCTGAAGCCGGCCGAGGAGTCGTAGAGGAACTGGGCGTTGACGCCGTATACGATGACGGCGGCGCTCGGCGGGATGAGGAGGCCGATGTCGCCGCTGGCGGTTATCAGGCCCCGGCTCCTGTCCTCGGAGAGCCCTCCCGATTGGTGGAGGACGGTCGCGAGTATGCCGCCCAGGGCGACGATAGTGACGCCATTGATGCCGGTAAAGGTGCTGAAGACGGCGCAGGCGAGTACGGCCGCGATCGCCTCTCCGCCGCGAAACCAGCCGAAAAGCTCGCGGAATACCGCGACGAAGCGCCTGCCTGCCCCCGACTCGGCGAGGAGGATTCCGGCTATTCCGAAGAGGGGCAGGGCGGAGATCGAGCCTCCCTTGAGGAGGGAGTATGCCTCGCTCGTGGCCAGGGCGATGTAAGAGCCGCCCCCGACGAAGAGTATCGCCGCCACGCCGCTGAGCACGGTGAAAATGGGCGCGCCGAAAGGCACGGCGAGGATGATGAGGAGCCCCAGCGGCAGGCCGTAGGCCGCCACGAAAGCCCCGACCGAGGCCGTTGCGGCGTCCAGGAAGGCGGGGGCCGATCCGAAGAGGGCGGCCAGGGAGTCGCGGATGGACGAGACCGCGAGGAGGCTGCCCAAGGCGATCCCGAGGAGGGCCGCGACGAGGGCGAAGACAGTCGGGCCTTTCCCGCCGCGAAGGGCGTTCCTGATCGAGAAGGCGGTCATAAGGGCCATGCAGAGCGGCATGATCGCCACGACGTACATCGTCGGTATGATCCATATGCGCGCGGAGGCGTCGAAGCCGGTCAGCGTGAAGGAGAGGGCCGCCCAGAAGACGCATGCCTGGGATCCGATCGCGATGAAATCCCCGAAGCGAGCGAGGATGGACCGGACCTTGCCCCGCTCGGAGGCCGGGTCGCCGCCCGAGAGGGAGAGTTGCCGCTTGTCGAGCGAGGCGAGGGCGGCGGCGGCATAGGCGAGGACGATGGTGCCATGGTCGGCAATAGTTCCGGCCGAGGCGATCCCCATCCAGAAGAGCCGCGTAAGCGTCAGGTCGGCGATCGGAAGGATGATTATGGCGGCCACCGCGAGGGAGGCTATGGCGATCAAAATGCCTCGAAGGGCGCGGATTGCGGGGCCTTCGATCTCGCTCGCGAGGGCGCTCCGGTCCCCGCCCTTCACTTGGATTTCCGAACCGCGGCCAGCGCCGAGTCCATCGTATCCAGCATGTCGGGCGAGAACAGCTGGGCGATGAGGCCGTGGCGCCTCTGGGCGATCAGCTCCGCCCACTTCTCCGCGGCATCCGGCGGCTCGGGCGGCGTTTGAATCCCGTCCAAGGACGCGATGGCCTCGGACTCGAGCTTCGCGCTGTCGAGTCCGATTTGCCGTGCCATGTCCCTGACGACCTGCTCGAGCAGGGGGCTCAGGTCGGCGGGCACTTTATCCCAGCTGGACTTGTTGAAGACGATCGAGCCGATGAAGGGGGCGACCTTGAAGCCCGACATATAGGCGATCTTGCCCCGGAGCTGGGACCAGAGGCTGGCGATGTAGATGGGGCTGACGCAGGTCGCGTCGACCGTATTCGAGTTGACCTGGAGCAGGAAATCGGCCGTCGTGCCCTTGACCGTCCTCGCTCCGACGCTTTCCATCAGCTGGATGACTTTGTCGTTGCTCGGGTCTATCGAGATGCGCAGCCTCGAAAGGTCGCTGGGGTAGATAATGGGAGTCTTGGAAAAGTAGCGTATCCATCCTCCCTTCGAGATGGCCAGGACGGTATACCGCTCCCCGAGCTTCGATTTGATGAGGGGCTCGACGGCTCCGAGGACGGCGTCGAATTCCGCGTCGTCGCGGATGAAGCTGGGCATCGAGAGGGCCAGACTATCGGGATAAAGCTCGGCCAGCCCGAAGGTGGTCAGGAGCGCCCCGTCGACCCCGAACCTCATCTTTTGGATGATATCCGATTCGGTCGAGACATGGGCGCTTTGCGGGAAGACTATCTTGACGCGCCCTCCGGACACGCGGTCGAATTCCGCCGCGAGACGCTTGAGCCCGAGGTCCCAGGGGCTGTTGGCGGGAACGTTGGCCGCCATCCTGAAAGTCAATGCGCTCGCGGGGGCTCCTGCGAAGACGGGGAGGCCGGCGACCGGGACGATGACCGATAGGAGAAGGGCGAGGACTCCGTTACGGGCCTTCATGGCGTAGTTTCTCCTTCGGGTAGAACGAAATAATCAGCCGCGGCGGCCAGGAGCCTACGGGCGTTCCGCTGGGCTAGGACGGTCTCGAGCCGATTCGAGGGGACGAGGTCCGGGTCTATGGCCAGGGCCTTTTCGAGCGCGGCGCGGAAGCCCTTGTAGTCGTTCTTGGGGACGCAGACGAAAGTGGCATAGGATACGAATAGGGAGGCCGTCCCGCCCTTGGAATAGGCCAGGGCCTTATCGTAGGCCTCCTCGGCCTTGGCTTGGTCGCCGCCGAGGTAGCTCGGCATCCCCCCATAATACGAAAGGTATATCCCGTAAATCGCCCCTTCATTCCAACCGGGATCGAGCTCGGCGGCGCGCGCGAGGAAGAGGGGAGCGGCGCCGAGGTAATGCGCGCTCTTGAAGTCGAGGGGATTGAGGCCGAATCCCGCCAGCACCGAGACCGCGCTCCAATAAAGCATGGGAACGTCGGACTTTCGCAGGCGCGCGAAGTCGGCCTTGCCGTCGACCGCGGCCTCGACTATGCCCGGAGAGCGCCTGTCGAGGGCCTCCGCGAGGAGGCGGAAGGCGCGGCGATATAAGGCGCCGGCTCGTTGGTCTGCCTGCTGCTTCTCCTCGAAGCGGTCATCGGGGAGGGCGGCGGCCGGGCCTTGAACGAAGGCATTGGCGTACATCACGTACAGAGACGCCATCGTCACGGCTTTTTCTTGGTTCTTCGGATCGGCCTCGAGAATGGCTTCTTCCGCCATAATGAAGGTCGGCAGGGCTCCCGCGGCCAGCTCGGGGTCCTCCTCGCTTGGAATGACCGTTTGCAGCTTCGAAGCCGCTCCTAGGACGGCGCAGGAACTCAACAGGGCGACGGCCATCGCCACCGCCGCCAGCCTGAGAAAATTCATGTGGTCAGTATGCTATGCCGGCGCTCGAATCGCAACCGGATTTCGTTTGAGTCCATTAAATTGACAGAATCCTCGTTTTGGACTAGTTTGGCTTTATTACTGCGATTCGAGGGTGAAGATGCGGATTCGGTCGAAAATGTTCCTCCTCGCTTCCAGCGCCATGACTTTCATGGCGGCCATCGCGGCGGTCTACCTGGTAAGCCAGGCCTCGAGCGCGAAGATAGAAAGCGAGCGACGCATCCTTCTCGCCCTGAACGATTCCGTCAAGGATTTGATCGGAGCCATCAATATCCTCGATTCCGGACAGATAGACGCTTCCGAGGCGCGCTTCAAGGCCGCAGCGGCCGCGACTTCCGCGGGATTCGATGCCGCCGGACGTCTGAAGTACCTGCCTCGCGTCAGCGCCGCCCTCAAGGACGCCGTCGAGATCATCCAAAACCTTCGCGCCCTCGCCTCCGACGACATCGTCAGCCTCGCGTCCTCGTTCGCCGCGCTGAAGGCCGACGCCCTCAAGTATTTCATGTCGACCAGGGAGACTACGCTGCGACAGTTCTATACCGACGAGTATTCCAGGAAAAAATACGATTTAAAGGAAGTCTATAAGCGCCTCGACGACTTCGATACCCTCTCGGCGGGGCTCACCGACACCCTCCTGTCCTCGAGCGACGTGATCGCCGAGAAGAACGCCCTCATCGACAAGGAATTGACGGATCAGAGGGCCCGCAGCCTCGTCATTACCGCCGGCATAGGCGCGGCTCTCGTCGCCCTCGCCCTGTTCCTGGCCTTCCGGATGAGCCGTTCCCTCGCGATGCCGATCATCTCGATCGAGCGGACCATAAAATCGATGGGCGGGGGAGATCTCCGGGAGCGGGTCGATGTCTCTACGAAAGACGAGCTCGGCCTCCTCGGCTCGAATCTCAATTCCTTCCTCGACTCGTTTTCCCTTTCGATCGGCGAGATACAGGCCGTATCGAGGGAGAACGAGGAGCTCAAGCGCAAGCTCGTCCAGGCCCTCTCCGGCGCATCCAGCTCCGCGGTCGAGATAGACGCCGGCGCCTCGTCGATCAGGCGCCAGGTCGAGGGCCTCGACTCGAGGATAATCGGGGCCCACGAGTCGTTGGAGGGGATGACTCGCGGGATAGCCGAATACACGGAGCGGATTTCCGAGCAGGATACGATGATATCCTCTTCCTCGTCGTCCATGGAAGGCGTCCTCGACTCCATGGACTCGATCGGCACGATCGCGCAAGGGGACCGCTCCGCAGCCGAGAGGCTGGTAGCGGCGGCCGGCGAGGGCAGGGTGGTCTTCGGGGAGACCTTCGAGAGTCTCTCGGGGATCGCCAAGAGCGTCGAGGACGTAAACGATATGTCGAGGGTGATCCAAGAGATCGCCTCGAGGACCAACCTCCTCGCGATGAACGCGGCCATCGAGGCGGCGCACGCCGGCGAATCGGGGAAGGGCTTCGCCGTCGTGGCCGACGAAATCCGCAAATTGGCGAGCGCGGCCTCGGAAAGCTCGAAGAGGATAGGCGATACGATCCACTCGGTCGGCGATCGGATGTCCAAGGCCGCGGGCGCTCGAGACCGAGCCTCGGCCACCTTCGAGGCCATGGACGTCCAGATAGTGAGCGTGACTTCGTCCGCCTCGAAGATCGATTCCCTTCTCGGAGAAATCAGGGAGAAGACGGGCGCCGTTCTCGCTTCGATGCGCGCCCTGCGCGAGACTTCCGCCAGGACGGCCGAGGGCTCGGCCGGAATCCGGGAGGCCGCGGGCTCGGTTGGAGGGGCCGTTACGGAGGCCGCCCGCGTTTCCCAGGAAGTGCGCTCGAACATCATCGAGATCGTTTCCGGGCTCGGGGAGATATCGGCCTCGATCCAGGACGTCTCGGGTCTCGCCGGCAAGATGGGCGAGGCGAGCGCGCGGCTGGACTCGGCGGTAAACGCCTTCAGGATCGCGGCGAGCGTCGAATCGGCCCGGTAGTCCCGCTGGTACCGCCTACAGGCCGCCGAGGAAGGACCTTCGGTCGAGTTCCTGGACCGACTCCTTGGCGCTCGCTCCCTCGCTGAGGCGGCCGTAGACGGTCATGTCCATGTATCGAAGGCTCAATGGACGCTCGAGGGCCATGCGGGTCGTCTTGTCCTCCCAGCGGCACTCCTTCGGATCCAAGGAAGTGGGATCCCCGTATTTAGCGACGAGGCTCGTATACACCGAATAATGATCGACCTTGTCGGGATTCAGCTCGAGGATTATCGCCCAAAGCTTGCCCTGGTAGAACTGGAAATAGCCTCGCCTGACGAAGGAGAGACCCTCGACCTCGATCAGGCTCTGATTGGGAGAGGGGAGCAAGGAAAGATCCTCGGGCCCGCGGTAGGAGAATATCGGATCCTTTTTGAGGGCCGCTATGGCCGAGTCGAGGTCCATCCCGAGCTCGACGCCGTGGAAGGACCTTGCCGGAGCGGCCGGACCCGCCGGCGCCTGCGGCGCGGCGCCTTGAACCGCTCCGGCGGCCGCGTCGCTCGGGGCCGCGTTCGGGCCGGCTGCGCTCGATGGAGCGGCCGTAGGCGATGCGGCGGCCGCGGAAGGGGCGGCGGACTGCGCGCCGACGCCGAGCGCGCCGGCGAGGCCGAAAAGCAGCGCGAGGAAGGGCGCGAACGCGGCTCGGTTTCCCTTCATCGTCTATTACCTCGACAGGGCGATGCTCAGGGCGGTCGAGAGCTTCAGTATCTCTTCGTTGCTCTTGCGGACTCGGGAGCAGAGCACGGCCGCGATGCGCCTCACGATCGAGAGGCCGATTTTCGGCTCCTCGTCGCATAGCTTGGAGAACTCGGGCCCGTTCACGCTGTAAAGGACGCAGTCGCTGCTCGCGGTCACCGTCGCGCTTCGCGGCTCGGGTCCGAATACCGACATCTCGCCGAAGATGGACGCCTTGGCCGCGGAGAGCTTGTTCATCGACTTCTCGGCGCTGGCGAAATCCCGGTCGCCGAGCTTGAGGGTGAGGTTCTTCGTGATGTCGACCTCGCCCTCGACGAAGAAATACATGGACTCGCCTTCCTCCCCCTCGCGCATGATGGTCTCGCCCGATTTGAAGACGACCCGGCGCGAGATGGCGAGGACCTTGGCCAGCTCTTCGTCCCCGAGCTCGGCGAGTATGCCGACTTTGCGCAAGAGGCTAATCTCCTCGATCTTCTTCTTCGCCATGCCGCCGTCCTATGCCACGACGAAGGCAAGGTCGCCTTCCCGCATCACGTAGTCCGCTCCCGGAGCCAGCCTGACATTGCTGCCCGCCGAGGTCTCGGCCGCGAGGTTGATTTCGGCTTCCATGAATTTCCTTTTGATGAAGCCGTCGATGGCGCTGGTGCCGTCGCCGAGGATGTCGTTCAGGGAAACTCCCTTCTCCTCCGACAGGACGCCCACGAGGACGCCCCTGCCGTTGGATAGGAACCAGGCCGAGGCCTCGGCGAAGGTCCTGCCGACGAGCGACGAGGGAAGGGCCGTTTCCTTGAGGCGCGGCCCGCAACCGGGAGTCAGGAGGCAGCGGGCCGCCCGAGGCAGGCCCTTCGACGCGTAGGCCGACGAGAGGAGGTAGCCCGAGTACTCTCCGCCCACCACGACGTTGTCGACCTTGGCGCGGCTCAGGTGCTGCTCGCTTTCGGGATGGAGTATTTCCGCGCTGACGTCTATATCGGGATTGAGGGAGCGTATCGCCAGGCAGGCCAGTATCGTGCGCTCGTCCGCGTTGTTGAGGGAGTTCCCGCCCGTGGAGTCGGGGACGACCACGCAGGCGCGCGCGTTGCCGGCCGAGGCCCGCTTCAGGACCGCTTCCTGGGTGAAGTCGCCGCGGACGAAGCGGAGGTCGAGGCCGGGAAAGCGCGCCTTCTCGGCGTCGAAGGCCTCCGCCTCCATCCAATCGACGAGAACGACCGGAACCGACTTCGCGCCTTCCATCGCCTCGAGGTCCGATAGCACGGATGCCGCGTTGGGATTCCAGCCGCAGATGATGAGGTGGTTCTTGAGCCTGAGATCCTGCAATCCCTTTCCCTCCCGAATCCTGCGCTCGACGAATATCGAAGCGACCGTTCCCGAAATGAGCGAGGTGATGACCATGCCGGAGAGGATCGCCGCGATTCCCGCGATCTTTCCCCCGACCGTGAGGGGATACTTGTCGCCGTAGCCGACGGTCGCGAGCGTGACTACCGCCCACCATATCCCGTCGAAGAAGGAATGGAACATCCCCTGGCCGGGGCGGCGCTCGATGAGCCAGACGATCAACGCGGAAAGGAGGACGGCCACGGCGAAGGAGCCGAAGATCCCGACGAGGTTCGAGCGCTCGATGTCGGTCCACAGCAGGGAGCCTCTTTTAAAGAAGTCCCCGAGCCGGTCGTCTCCTCTCTCGGCGGACGCGGAGCTTTTTTTCCTCTTGTTCTCGGATCTCATCCCGCGGTCCCCCGCTTAGTAATATCGGCGGATACGGCTTCCCCCCTTAACCCCGCCATGGGTATAAGTGAGGAATGGACGATATCGGCGGCCTTCCCTTCGTCGTTTACGAGGACGAGTGCCTGGTCGCGGTCCGCAAGCCGGCGCGCATGCACAGCGCGCCCGGCCTCGGGGCCGGCGACCTTTGCGCCTGGGTATTCCGGCGCTACCCCGAGGTCGAGACTGCCGGAGCCGGGCCCCGCCGGCCGAGGCGCTCGCCCGCGGAGGGGGGACTCCTCCATCGCCTCGACTACGAGACGTCGGGCATCGTCCTCTTCGCGCGGAATTCCGCGGCCTTCGATTCGCTCCTTCGGCAGCAGGAACGCGGGGCCTTCTATAAGGAGTACCTGGCGCTTTCCAGCGCCTCCCGCGAAGACATGCCGGTCGGCTCGGCGCCGCGGAAGGCCTTTCCGACCGGCCTCGACGCGAGGGCCTGGGCCGATGCCCGCGATCGGCTCGACGGAGGCGCCCTCGCGGCCATGCTCGGCGGCACGAGGGCCGGGCCCGTTTCCCG
>Ga0181520_10007727_pt1 | contig 15669 bp, 11 predicted proteins | sample PEATcosm2014_Bin_29_FD_132451 | JGI IMG/M metagenome (GOLD analysis project Ga0181520, IMG submission 132451) | Peatland microbial communities from MTU Mesocosm Facility, Houghton, MI, USA - PEATcosm2014_Bin02_30_metaG | ecosystem: Environmental > Terrestrial > Soil > Wetlands > Peat | place...
AAAGCAAGCATGATCAATCTGGCGGGTAAGACGGCTGTGGTCTTCGGGCTGGCCAACAAGCGCTCCATTGCCTGGGGCATCGCCCAGAAACTCCACGAGGCCGGCGCAACCCTGGCCATCTGCTACCAGAACGAGCGCATGAAGCTCGAAGCCGAGGACCTGATCGCCGAACTGCCAGGCGCCTCCGGCTTCCAGTGCGATGTCTCCAGTGACGAGCAGATCGAGACCCTCTTCGCCGCCCTCGGGCAAGAATACGGCAAGCTCGACATCCTGGTCCACGCCGTAGCCTTTGCTCCCGCCAACGAACTGCGTGGCGACTTCCTCAATACCAGCCGCGACGGCTTCCGCATTGCCATGGACGTGAGCGTCTACTCTCTGATCGCCGTCACCCGCGCCGCCGCGCCGCTGATGACCGAGGGCGGCAGCATCCTCACACTGAGCTTCTACGCCGCCGAGAAGGTCGTGCCGCACTACAACGTGATGGCCGTGGCCAAGGCCGGCCTGGAATCCACTGTCCGCTACCTGGCCTCGACCCTGGGCCCGCGCAACATCCGCGTCAACGCCATCTCCGCCGGCCCCATCAAGACGCTGGCCGCCCGCGGCGTCGGCGACCTGAGCGAGATGATCAAATCCCACGCCGAGCGCGCCCCGCTGCACCGCAACGTCGATCAGCTCGAAGTCGGCGGCGCAGCGCTGTTTTTGGCCAGCGACCTCTCCAGCGCCATCACCGGCGAAATCATGTACGTCGACTGCGGCTACAACATCATGGGGTTCTGAGAAATCCGATTCTCCTTCCGCGCAGAGGGCCCGAGCGCCTCATGGACCCTCATAGCCGTGGTAAGATTTCGAATTGAAAGCTTGACAACGATGGATGTGAACGAATAATGCCTAGAAGCCAAGCCAAGCCAAGCCAAGCCAAGCCAAGCCAAGCCAAGCCAAGCCAAGCCAAGCCAAGCCAAGAACGAACGTAAGACCGAGAACATGGTCCGCGACGAGTTGTTACGGTGTGGCTATAGAGAACCAAGCTCAGACGTCCAGATAGAGGAACAGAAGAGCAACATTGAATCCGTCAAACGACTGCTTAAGAATGCCAGTAAATCGGGCGGTGGTGGGGTCGGGGCGCCCGAATTCATAATAAGCTCACCGGGCGCACCGGACTTCCTTTTGGTTATAGAATGCAAGGCTAATGTAAGGGACCACGTCAGCGACTCAAACGAGGCGCAAACTGGGTGCGGGTCCGAGACTGAAAGCGCTGAACAGGCAATTAGGCGAACTCAGAGGTTCGCCGTCGACGGTGCGCTTCATTACGCCGAAGCTCTGGCGCGTGAATTCAACGTCATTGCGATAGGGGTAAGCGGTGAGTCCCTTCAATCCGCGAGGATCTCGACCTACCTGTGGCCCAAGGGCGGCGAGAGGCAAAAGGAGCTGGTTTCAAAAGATGGTGCCGCCCTGGCGGGAATCATCCCATGGCACGACTACATTGAACACGCCACTTTTGACCCATCGGTTCAGAAGCTTAGATTCGACGAGTTGATGAGCTTTGCAAGCGAACTGCACGAGTTCATGAGGGACCATGCAAAGCTGACCGAGAGCGAGAAGCCACTCTTGGTCAGCGGCACGCTCATCGCTTTGAGGAACAAGGCATTCGCCGCCTCATTCGGATTGCATCCGCCCGCCCAGCTCCAGAGGGAGTGGATGCGGACAATACACGATGAAATTCAAAGCGCCGATCTTCCCCTTGCAAAAAAGGACAACATGACCCAGCCATACTCGAGCATTGCTGTTCACCCCGAGCTTGGCAAGGCAACCAAGGCCTATCCCAAGGGGGTTCTGAACGAACTGATTGAACTGTTAAACGCGAAGGTTTGGCCTTTCATTAGCGTCTATCACGATTTTGATGTCGTCGGCCAGTTCTACGGAGAATTCCTCAAGTACACAGGCGGTGACAAGAAGGCACTCGGCATCGTCCTCACACCAAGGCATATTACTGAGCTTTTCGCGTTACTTGCTAACGTCAATAAGGCGAACAAGGTCCTAGACATTTGCGCAGGCACAGGCGGGTTCCTGATCTCCGCCATGCACAGAATGTTCAAGACCGCATTAACAGATGCTGAGTATAAGCAGATACGAAAAAGAGGTCTGATAGGTGTGGAACAGCAGCCCAACATGTTTGCCCTCGCCGCCTCAAACATGATACTCAGGGGTGACGGGAAAGCAAACCTCTATCAGGGCAGTTGCTTCGACGAAGCAATCACCGCGGCCATCAAAACGCACAAATGCGACGTTGGGATGGTGAACCCCCCTTACAGTCAGAGCGATAACGACCTGCATGAGCTGCGTTTTGTTGGGCAAATGCTCGACTGCCTGCAACCAGGCGGCATCGGCATCGCAATCGTACCAATATCCTGCGCAATCTCATCAAGCCCGTTGCGATCCGAGATATTGACGAGGCATACATTGGAGGCTGTCATGTCCATGCCCGATGAGCTTTTTTATCCGGTCGGGGTTGTCACTTGCATAATGGTCTTCACAGCTCATAGAAGACATTCGGTCGAGGACAGAAAAACATGGTTTGGGTTCTGGAAGCACGACGGCTTTGCAAAAACCAAGAACCGCGGGCGATGCGACACCAACGAGGTCTGGCCAACCATTCGCGATCGCTGGGTAGCAGCCTTTCGAAATCGGGAGGTCAACCCTGGCGAAAGCGTCCTTCAGCGGGTGACGGCGGGGGACGAGTGGTGCGCTGAGGCCTATATGGAAACAGATTATTCCAAGATCGATCAGAACGCATTTGAAAGGACTGTGCGAGACTACGCGATCTACAAGGTCATAGGGACAGCCCGGAGCGAGATCCATGTTGCCGAAATCGCTGAGGTAACCGAATGAAGCTCATTGCCCTGTCAGACCTGTTTAACGTGACCTACGGCGTTAATCTTGAGCTAAATCGAATGAGACACGATCTGTTGGGAATCCCGTTTGTGGGACGTTCAGACCGCAATAATGGCGTCACTGCAAGGGTATCGAAGATCCCGGGGGTTGAGCCTAATCCCGCCGGCACCTTATCTGTAGCAGGCGGGGGTTCAGTACTCGCTGCATTCCTCCAATCTGATCCTTACTATTCAGGACGAGACTTGTTCTTCCTCACCCCGCGGACGCAGATGTCAGACAGCCAAAAGCTCTATTATTGCGCATGCATCCGCGCAAACCGGTACCGGTACAGCTACGGACGGCAGGCGAATAAGACCCTTAAGGATCTACTTATTCCCGATCCAGTTGCCTTACCCGAGTGGGTGGACGGAGCACTTGGAAGAGTGACGGCGGAATTCTCGGCTAGGATCAGGGAAATTGGATAGAGCAACGCTTGCTCCACCTTGGGCGCGTTTCTTTCTTCGCGCCTAACGAAGGAAATCTATAACTCCATTGGCCCACGGTCTCTTGCCGCTCATTTCAAATTGTCCACAAACGCCTGGACCTCGCGGCTACATCCCCAAAATCGTCTCCCACACCGCCGGCTCGACTGGCAGCCCGAGCTTCGTATTCTCTGCCCGCGTGCGCAGCGTCTGTTCTCCTGGATAGCGTACTTGCATACCCGCCTGCGCCGGCCGGGAGCCATGCACCGAAGCCACAATTTCGTCGGCGATCTGCGCGGTCCTTGCCTCGTCCCCAAGCGCCGCTGCGTTGATGGCGAAAAACACCTGCGAGAGACCTGCCTCCAGCAAAAAATCGGTGGAAAGCTCATGGGTTGCCTTGCCCAGCGAGGTCATGGCGGCGATCATGTCCAGGATCATCGAGAGCCCGGAGCCTTTCCAGTACCCGATGGGCACCGGCCGGAAGCTCTGTTCGATCGCCGCCGGATCGCGCGTCAGGTTGCCCGCCGCGTCAAAGCCTCCATCGACTGGGAGCAGCTCGCCACGCTTGCGGTAGCTCTCCAGCGCTCCATAAGAGAACTGCGAGATGGCCATATCCAGCACCACGTGGCCGCCCGCGCGCGGCACGGCCATCACTAGAGGATTGTTGCCCAGGCACGGATCGACTCCGCCCCATGCGGGCAGGTTGGGCATGGTGTTGGTCCAGCAGATGCCGATCAGCCCGGCCTCGGCAGCCTGCCAACCATAAGTGCCTCCGCGCATCCAGTGATTCGTGTTGCCCAGGGTCACAAAGCCCAACCCGTGCTCGCGGCTCAGTTCCATGGCGCGTTGCATCGCGGCCCAGGCGTTCAAATTGCCCGGTCCCTTGCGTCCGTCCCAGCGCTCCAGCGCACCAAAGCCCGCCAGCCTTTGCGGCTCAGCCGTCACATCCACGCAACCGTTGCGAATGGTGGCCACGAAGCGCGGAAAGCGGTTGACGCCGTGGGTGTAGACGCCGTCGCGCGTGGTTTCGGCAAAGAGCCGCGCACAGGCCAGCGCCCGCTCGGAAGAAAATGCCAGTTTGCGCAATACGACAGCCAGAGTCTCAAGCACTTCGTCGAATGGAATTCGATTCATGATCTTTCGATCCATAAGAAGGAAGAAAACGCCAACACGCGCGCAGCGCGGCTCGCTCCGCTAGTCCTTCAGCGTTACCGTAATCCGGCGCGCATCGCCGCCCGCGGAGGTAATGGCAATCTCGCCCGTCGACTTCTTGCGAATGCTCTTGAACTTCTCGCCCCACTCCACCAGAACCAATGCATCTGGCGTGAGCAACTCGTCCAGGCCCAGCGTCTCCAGTTGGCGCTCGCCCTCCAGACGATATACATCCAGGTGGAAAAGCTTTACAGGGCGTCCGTCCAAACCGCCGTCGTACTCGTGCAGCAGGGTAAAGGTCGGGCTGGTCACCTCATCGGGCTCGGCGGCATCCAGGGCCTGCGCAATGCCTTTCACCAGCGTGGTTTTGCCAGTACCCAGGTCACCGCGCAAAATCAGCAGTTGTGGCGGCACCAGCAGGCGCGCCAGTCTGCGGCCTACTTCCACCGTATCCGCGCCGCTCTTGGTGGTGAACTCGTGGATCCGGCCTTCGGCTACGGGAGCAGCTTGGGTCATTCCTGGGCCTCTTGAGTGGCTGCTGCATGCAATGCCTTCGTCGGCAGCCCCTGCAACCAAACATACCCGTTTGGACCCGTGGAGCGAAAGCGAAAAGCCCGAGAAAACTGCGGAAGGCTATCAGTCGCCAGTAACGTGTGCTCGTCGGCCTGGCGCACCGCCAAATCCCCCGCCAATCCGTGGAGATAGACTGCGGCCTCCACCGCTTGCGCCGGGTTGTCGGGATATTGCGCCAGCAGTCCAGCCACCATGCCGGTGAGCAGGTCGCCGCTGCCTCCCTTGGCCATTCCGGGATTGCCTGTGGTATTCACGGCCGCATGCCCGTCGGGATGAGCAATCAGGGTCCGCGCTCCCTTCAGCACCAGGGTTACGCCGTTGCGCTTGGCAAACTCCCGCGCCACCTCCAGCCGGTTGGCCTGCACCTCGGCCACGGTGATTCCCGCCAGACGCGCCATCTCGCCAGGATGCGGCGTCAGCACCAGCGTACGCCCTTTGGACAAGCCGGAAAGCAGCCCTGGTTTGGCGGCAAGAATGTTCAGCGCGTCGGCATCGATCACCGCCGGCATTCTGGCGGCCGATAGCAATGCGGTCACCAAAGTAGCCGCCTCCTCGCTCTGCCCCAGCCCTGGACCAATCGCGAGCACGGTTTTGCCGGCTGTGAGAGCTGCCAGCGCCTCCGGTGTCAGGTTCTCGATCCCAATTCTTCCGGCTGCATTTACCGCCAGCGGCCAGGTCATCAGTTCCGGCGCAATCGCAGCCACCTGCGCCAGCAAGGGAGCGGGGACCGCCGCTGTCACCAGCCCGGCCCCGGCCCGCAATGCCGCCAGCGCCGCCATGGCCGGCGCGCCCGACTTGCCCAGCGAGCCGCCCACCACCAGCACATGCCCAAAGGTGCCCTTATTGGCCGTGACCTCGCGCGGCGCCTGGGCCATCGCCACGGCGGAACCTGCCCACTCCAGCCGCAGAGCCGAAAGGACCGCCCCTTCCGGAGAGCCGATGGGTGCAACAACAACGGGCTGGTCCCAGCGACGGGTCAGTTGGCCAAAGAGATGCGCCGGCTTGGGCGCGGTAAAGGTAATCACCGCATCGGCGGGATAGACCAGCCCAGCCTGCGTGGCGCTGGTTGCATCCGCCGGCCAGCCGGATGGCAAATCCACCGCCAGCACTGGAGCATTGCTTCCCTTGATCCAAGCCAGCGCCGCCAGAGCGAGCCCCTTCAACGGAGGTTTGAACCCTGTTCCCAGTACCGCATCAATCACCAGATCTGCTTCCAGAGCCTTGTTATAGCGGGCCAGGTCCTCCGGGACTTTGACCACATGGGCCAGGCCGCGCTCCGGCCCCCATGCCACGCTGACCAGTTCGAACCAGGCCTGCGCTGCGTCACCCTTCAATTCACTTGATCCCCCCAGCAGGATCGTGGTCACGTCCAGGCCTGCTTTGGCTAGCAGCCGCGCCGCCATCAAGCCATCGCCGCCGTTGCTGCCTCGCCCGCAGAGTACAGTAATGCACTGGGCCCGGGGGAACTGCTGGCGCACGAATGCCGCCACGGAAGCGGCAGCCGCCCTCATTAACTCGATGGAAGGAACTCCAAACCGCTCGGTTGTGACGCGGTCGCAAGCTTGCATCTCATCTGCCGAAAGAACATGCATGGAAACAATGGTACGACAGGGATCAGGGAATGGGGATCAAGGAACAGGGAATAGAAAATAGGGAACAGGAAATAGAAACACCCTCGGCTTTACAAAGGTATCTGCATACTCATAAAACTCCGGCCTCCTACCCCGTGCAACATTCACAACGGGAAGAACAATGTCTTATCGGCGGACAAGCTGGAAGCAACTCCCGTTCTAGGACTGCGCGCTGTACCCGGACCTACTCGCTACGCCCTGTTCCCTGCTCTTAAAACATCAACACCAGAAACCACGCATTCAGCGCGGCAATCAGCACGGCCACAAACCACGCTACGGCTTGCAGCCAGCGGGAATTGACAAACTCGCCCATCTTCTTCTTGCTGCTGGTAAACATCACCAGTGGGACCACGGCAAAGCTCAACTGCAACGAGAGAATTACCTGACTCAGCAGAAGCAGTTTCTCCGTGCCCCGCTCGCCGGTGAATGCAACCACGATAATCGTCGGAATGATGGCGATAGAGCGGGTAATCAGCCGGCGCAGCCACGGCGCAACCTTCAGGTGGATGAAACCTTCCATCACCACCTGGCCCGCAAGCGTGCCGGTGATCGAGGAGTTCTGACCGCTCGCCAACAGAGCGATAGCGAACAGCGTGCTTGCTCCCGCCGCACCCACCAGTGGGCTGAGCAGCTTGTAAGCATCTTGAATGGCCGCCACGTCATAGTGCCCGCTGCGATTGAAGACCGCCGCCGCCACCACCACAATGGCCGCGTTCACAAACAAGGCCAGGGTCAGCGCTAAAGCGGAGTCGATGTTGGCCATGAAGATGGCTTCGCGCTTGCCCTCGGGCGTGCGCTTATAGCGCCGGCTCTGCACAATCGAGGAATGCAGATAGAGGTTGTGCGGCATCACCGTGGCGCCCAACATGCCAATGGCGATGAACAACATCTCGCGATTGGTGACGATAGCCGGTGACGGGACGATCAGGTTCTTCAAGGCCGGCCAGTACTCCGGCTTGGACAAGAACATCTGGATGCCGAAAAGCCCCACGATGGTGCCGATTAGCGCGATCACCAGCGACTCGACGTAGCGGAATCCCCAACGCTGCAGCAGCAGAATCAAGAGCACGTCCGCGCCGGTGATCAGCACGCCGAGAAAGAGCGGAATGTGAAATAAAAGTTGCAAGGCAATGGCTGAACCGATCACCTCGGCCAGGTCGCAGGCGGCGATGGCGATCTCCGCGCCGATCCACAGGCCAAAGCTCACGCGCTTGCCGAAGCTCTCATGGCAGAGCTGGGCCAGATCGCGCTCCGTGGCCACGCCCAGCTTGAGGCTCAAGCTCTGCAGAAGAATGGCCATCAGGTTCGAGGCCATGATGACGAACAGAAGGGTGTAGCCGAACTGCGAACCGCCGGCAATGTCGGTGGCCCAGTTGCCGGGATCCATGTAGCCCACGGAGATCAGGAATCCCGGTCCAATGAATCCAATCAGCCGCCGCCAGTAGACCGGCGAACGCGAGATAGCCACGCTCGCGTGTACCTCCGGTAAGGAAGGCTCGGCGAGCGCGGGTTGGACTTCCAGTTCAGTGGCCATAGGCGCTTGGGGAAGCGATTGCAGGAATCACTCAAAAACAGTATGCCACAACTAGTTAACTGCGGTTAACTATTTTTATTAAATTTAATTACACGCCCTGATCCGGCCGCAACCAAATTGCCTCCGCCGCCGGTCTTCCCAGGATAGAACTTCCCGTAGATAGCTCAATCGAAACGGTTTGATCGTAGTTTTTGCTAACCACACGCAAACTCAGTCCGGGCCCGATACCGGCTCCGTGAAGAAAAAGCAGCAGCTTGGGATCGCGCTCGTGCAGACTGACCACCGTGTAGCGCTGCCCTTCGGACGCCTCCGAGAGGGGAATCTCGTCGCGCTGCTTGCGTTGGGCGGGGCTCTCCGGCAGCACGAAATTGCCGTGCGGGCATGCGCCGCCCTCGCCCAGCTTTTCCTTCAGTTTGGCCTCGAAAACCGGGGAAACCGCGTGCTCCAGACGCTCCGCCTCTTCGTGAATCTCGTACCACTCCATGCCGAAGATCTCGCTCAACATGCGCTCGATCAAGTGGTGGCGCAACGCAGTGCGGTACGCAGTCTCGCGTCCTGATGCGGTGAGGCGAACAATGCCGTCCGTGCCCACCAGCACATAACCATCGCGTTTCAAGCGCTTGAGCGCCATGGTCACCGCAGGCGCAGAAACCTCGAGCCAGTGCGCCAGCTTTGCCGGGATCACCTGGTTACCCTCGGCCTCGGCCTCCAGAATGGCCTTGAGGTAGTTCTCTTTCGAAACTTGAATGGCGTCTTTCATGGCGCACCTGCAATCAGTCTAATCGGCGCAGCAGCTTTGAAGCTCCGGATGGATACCGAACCTGGAGCCAGCATCAGGCCTGGGGAGGTTTTTCCGTTGCGTTGGCTAGCACGGGCTGGCACAATCCTCGTACCTCCGCATGCACCGGCAAGCCTGGCCAACCTGGATTTGAGACATGGAGGGCGCTGGATCTGAGATGACAACCGCGCGAGCGGGAACCAAGGAGCAAAGATGCGATTGAGAGAGTTCTATCTGTTGCTTTTCGTTGGGTTGGCCGCGGCGACCCCGAATGCCGCCCAGCAGAAGAAAGCCGTGCCCTCCGCACCCGCGCAACCCGATGCCGCTGACACTTGTGCCCATCCGTACTCAGGAGAAGGCTACGCAACCGGGTGGCCGGAAGGCCCTGCCTACGTTCTGTTCCATCGGGAAGACAGCAAGAAGCCCTGGAGCCGCAACTTCGCTGTTCAAGCGCCTGGGCTGATCGTTGCTTCACCAGCAGCGGCGCGGACTCTGGTCTGCGTGGAAGAGAAGCTGGAAGAGAAGGGCAAGTACAGTTCCGGGGAAGCGGCCTACAAGCCAAGCTGGGCGATCCATGTGCTGAATCTGCCCGACCGCAAGCTCTACCGCTCAGTATCCGCACCCGACTTTGAAGGAGAAGATCCGCCCCTTCTGAAGACCACACCCGGCCCTGGCATTGGGGCCGAACCGGTCAAACCATTTCTTGGCTGGCTGCGCCTGCTTGTCGATCAAAAAGTTGCGCGATTCAGATTTCGCATGGATTGGCCCAACGAAGTGAGTGGATCTGAAGATTTCGCCGGGATCTCGGCCATGGCCATCTCGCAGGATGGCACCAAGGTGGCCGTGGCGCGGCAGTCGCGAAACTCCGCAACTGCGCCTATCACTGTGTTCGATCTAGTCACGGGCAAACCGCTGTCAACCTTGCGCGCGGGTTGGGGAGCGAAACACATCGCACTCTCCGCATCGGGAAATCTGATCGCAACCGAAGGCGTGAGCCGGAGTGGAGTTGAAATCTGGGATACGTCCACCCGTAGCGTTGTGTACAGGCTGGATTCGCCCGAGCCGGGCTCATTGGCCTTCGAAGGAGAGGCAACGCTGGCCGTAGCGGCCGGCGGCAAAGCAACCCTGTGGGATGTTCGAACTGAGCGCCAGCTTCGATCGGTCCCCGCTTCGCGGGTCATGGCCGGGCCCGGCGGGACGTTGGCGGTGGCCAGAAGGACCCCCCAGGCAATCACACTGAATGAAATGGAGTCAGGCCGTCAAATGGCTCTCTTTCCGCTGTCCAGGCCCATCAACGGCAGCGATTACGTTCTTTCTCCCGACGGCTCCGTCATGGGCTACCTGAATAGCGGAAACGGCGCCATGCTCCTGAGCGGAGAGTCAGAATGGCAGAATCTCGAATTGCCCTCGATCCATATCGACAATTCATCGATTGAAGCGATCAAGGCCATGGCTCCCATGTCAAATGGCCTGGTATTCGCGGGAGATGGATTTGTGGGTGTTGCATCCCGCGGCAATCCGAAACCGCGATTCTTTGCAACCGGCGAGAGCTACGTCCGGAATGCCGCTGTATCTCCGGATGGCAAGCTACTGGTGCTGGGAAGTATCGAGTCCGATCTATACGTCTGGGAACTGCGCTGACAACAGCGAACCATTTCGCCGATTGCCAACGAAGGCCGGCGCCGCGCGAATCGCTGCCGTTGCGCGCGCCGCGATGGGATGACACAATGCTGATACCTCGGAGCGCTTTACACCCAGGAAAGGCGACTGGATGAAAACCTGCCCGCAATGCGAATCCGGCTTCCCCGATAGCCACACCACCTGCCCCACCCACGGCGTGCTGCTCAACGAGATTCGCCAGCTAAAGCCAGGCATGTTGATCCGGAATACCTACCGGATTGTCCGGCTGATCGGCAAAGGCGGCATGGGGTCGGTCTATCTGGCACAGCATACCCTGATGGATGAGCAGCAGGCACTGAAGTTCCTCTCCAGCGAGCTGAGCCAGGATCAGTCCTTCGCCAGCCGCTTTCTGCGCGAAGTGCGCACCCTGCGCCAGGTTCGGCACAAGAACGTCGTTGACGCGGGCAACCTGGAACCCGCCGAGGATGGAACGCTCTTCTTCTCGATGGAGTTTGTGGACGGTCCAGACCTGCTGGGCCTGATGCAAACGACAACCGGGCCCTTCCCGGTGGCGCGGGCGCTGGAGATTACGCGCGGCATTGCCGAGGGCCTGGGAGCCGCCCATGCCAAAGGGATGGTTCACCGCGACATCAAGCCGGAGAACATCCTGATGGCGCGCGAGGGCGACTGCTGGGTTCCGAAGATCGCCGACTTCGGCATCGTCGCCACCAAGGAAAACAGTCGAGCGTTCACCAAAACAGGCGGCACGCTGCTGACCATGGCCTATGCCGCACCCGAGCAGTGGCTGGGTACTCCCGCCGCCCAACTCGATGGCCGCACGGACCTCTACGCGCTGGGCGGTGTGCTCTTCGAAATGCTCACCGGGCAGACCGTTTTCGACGCCGATAGTTACGAAGGCTGGGCCACAAAGCACAAGAACGCGGCGCCCAGGCCGCCCAGCGCGGTTCGCCCCGATCTGGCCTACTGGCAGGGCCTGGATGCGCTGGTGCTGCGCATGTTGGCGAAGAATCGCGCTGACCGACCCCAGGATGTTGCCGAGGTGCTTCAACTTCTCGGCGCAATCCACTCCATGCCCCAGCCACGTCGCGTCACCGAGCAGGAGACCGCCCCAGCACCCGTCCGAAGAATCGACAAATCGGCAATCATCACAGAACCGCGCCCATTGGAAACGAGCCCGGGGGACGCCGCTCTCCAGGCAAAATCCTCCCGCAATCTCCCCACCATGATCGTCTGGGGAATCGTCGCGGCACTATTGATTACTGTGACCGTGGCGGCGCTGATCAAAAAATGGTCCGTCCCCACCCATCCGGCCGAAACCTCCGCAAATCGCGCCGCGCAAACCTCGGTTCCCGCCGCAGTGCAACCCGAGCAAGTCGGGGATCGAAAACCCTCGAACCAGCCTGCCGCCGAGACAATGAATCCTAAGCCATTGCCAGCGGAGAACCCAACTCCTGCAGCGCCCAAGCCGGAGATGCCGCCTCAGCCACTGCAAACGCCGCTTGAGGATACCAAACTGCCCCTTCCCACTTCGGAGACAACCGCCCTCCGGATGCAGGCCAGCAAACTCTTCAATCAAGATAAGTACGCAGACGCCGAACCGCTTTTTGAGCAGGCCTGCGACGGAAACGACGGGCGAGCCTGCCTTGGCCTGGGCTGGATGTACGAACACGAGCTGGGCGTCAAGCTGGATATGCCGCGAGCAGTAGCTCTCTATCTGAAGGCCTGCGCCGCAGGCGTGGCCGATGGTTGCTCCAGCGCCGGATATCTCTACTACGCAGGCTGGGGAGTCGCCGAGGACGATACCCGTGCGGTACGTCTCACAACCAGGGCCTGCAATGGCGGGAGCGGGTCCGGCTGCGCAAGCCTCGGTTTGTTCTACAGAGACGGCAAGGGAGTGGCCCAAGATACGACGCAAGCCAGAGCATTCTTCAACAAGGCATGTACCCTGGGCAATGAGGCCGGATGCGAGCGCCTCAAACAGCTCCCCTAACATAATTCGTTGAGGCCCGAACCTTGGGCGCTCCATCTGCGACGCGTTTCTCGGCCTTTGCGCCTAAGGCGGGTACTTCCATCTACCTATCGCATTTTATGGCCATCCTGTGCTCCCTGGCGTCTTGCCGAGGGGCCAGTGAGTCGACCGAAGCCCTGGTGTTTTGTAATGTCATTTTAGTTATTTGCGTCATAGCATTTTTGCCTTTCTGTAATCGCATAAGCAGTGCTATCCTGCGGGACAGAAGAGGAGAAAGAAGAGATGCGCGCGGATATTCCCAAAGCCCCCTGGAAGGGTTGGCTCACGCCAGCCGCAGCTGTTCTTCTGGTCGCCGCGGCTGCGGCCGCTGGGTGGTGGGGCTGTGCCCAATATCGGGAAAGCAAGCTGGCGGCTCTTGCGGCAACCGGGCTTTGGCGGCCGCAAATCCATTTCTACGCCGGTCCCCGGTGGAATAACGACCCGAACGGCCCCATTTTGCTCAATGGTCAATACCACCTCTTCTACCAGTACAACCCTTTCGGCGATCAGTGGGGGCACATGAGCTGGGGCCACGCAGTCAGCGCCGACCTGGTGCATTGGCAGACATTGCCGGTGGCGCTAGCCGAAGAGAATGGCGTGATGATCTTCAATGGCACGGCAGTCGCTGATCTGCACAACACCAGCGGCCTCTGCGGAAGTGCGGGCCAGGAGACGCCCGGCTGCCTGGTAGCCGTCTATACCGGCGCGTCGAAAAACGGGCAAAACCAGAACGTGACCTTCAGCCGCGACGGCGGAAACACCTGGACGAAGTACGGCGGCAATCCAGTGATTGATCTGGGGTTGAAGGACTTTCGCGACCCAAAGGTCTTCTGGCACGAACCCAGCAAGAGCTGGGTGATGGCGGTGGTCATCCCCGACCGGCACAAGGTCCAGATCTACCGCTCGGCGAACCTGACGCACTGGCAGTTGGCCAGCGAGTTTGGTCCGGCTGGCGCAGTGGGAGGCATCTGGGAGTGCCCCGACCTGATGGAGCTGGCCGTTCGCGATGCCCAGGGGCAGCGCGTGGGCAGCCATTGGGTGCTGAACGTGAATCTGAACCCCGGCGGCCCGGCAGGCGGCTCCGCGAGCCAGTATTTTGTCGGCCAATTCGATGGCTTTCGCTTCACCGAAGACCATCCCGGATCAGGGCCGCTTTGGGCCGACTGGGGCAAGGACTTCTACGCTTCCACCTCCTTCGCCAATATCCCGAAGGATCAAGACCGTGTCTGGATTGCCTGGATGAGCAACTGGCAGTATGCTGGCCTGACGCCATCCATGCCCGGCCGCGGAGAGATGACTCTGGCGCGGCGGCTCTTCTTGCGGCAAATCCAAGTTCAACCGGGGGCTGTGTCGCTTGCGTTGGTGCAGGAGCCGATTTTACCGATTCCAGAGCACAAGCTCGCGGCGGATTCGCTCACGGTGGACCAGGCCAACGCGCGCCTGACCGATGAAAAGGCGGCAGGCAGCGTCTACGCCTTGAACGTGATATTGGAGCCCGGCGCCGCCGGCGAAACAGGCGTGCGTTTGCGGCGCAGCACATCCCAAGCCAACGGGCAGGCCGAAGAGGAGACTGTGGTGGGCGTAGATCGCGCCAAGGGGGAGATCTTCGTCGATCGCCGCCGCTCGGGCGCGACCTTCTTCGCGAAGGATTTTCCGGCGCGCACGGCAGCGCCTCTCAAGCATGCGAATGCAAGCGCCATCCGGCTGCAAATCGTGGTGGATCGCAACTCGGTCGAGGTCTTTGCCGAGGATGGGGAAACCGTCTTGACCAATCTGATCTATCCCCAGGCGGCCAGCCGGGGGCTGGAGTTTTATGCTACGCCTGGCGCGGCGGGCGGCGAACCGGCGCGGTTCCGCGGCGTGGATTTTGTCTCGCTGGAGCTGCTTGCAGCGGCAAAGTAGAGGGCACTCCGCGCGGCGCGCAAGCAAAAGCCCCCAGCCTTTGGTTCAAGACTGGGGGCTTTTGCCGAAAGCTAAGAGCTAGCGGCTAAAAGCTGCCTTTTCACTTCACGCTGACCTTGGGCTCGACCGACAATCCCGGTCGCAGAATGTGGTTGGGGTCTTCGCCGTTCAGGTCGGTGAAGTCCACCCGCACCGGGACGCGCTGCACCACCTTCACATAGTTACCCGTGGCGTTTTCCGGCGGGAACAGCGACAGCACTGAGCCGGTGGCGCCGCCGATCTGCGTCACCTTGCCATGGTAGGTCTTGCCTGTAGCATCCACTTCGATCTCGACTGCCTGGCCGGCGGCCATATGTTTGAGTTGGGTCTCCTTGAAGTTTGCGGTCACCCACAATCCTTCAAGCGAAACCAGCGTCAACAGGTTCTGCCCCGGAGCCAGGTTCTGGTTGATCTCCACGCTCTTGCGGGTGATGATGCGCAGTGGGCGCCACGATCTTGGTATAGCTCAGGTTGAGCTTGGCCTGGTCGAGCTGCGCCTGGGCCTGCGCCACTTGGGCCAATGCCTGCTTGGCGCGGGCGCTCTGTGCGGCCACTTGCTGCGGGCCAGTCTCGGCGTATTTCAACTGCGCCTCGCTCTGGGCCAGGCGTTCCTTGGCCACTTCCACGCTGGCGGCAATCGCGCGCTCGGTGGCGCGCGCATCGGCCAGGGCTGCCTTGGTGGCGTCGGCCGCGGCCACGGCGGCGTCAAACTGCTGCTTGCTGATCACGTCCTTCTCGACCAGCGGCTTGTAGCGATCCAGATCGGCTTGCGCCTTGACGTTGTTGGCCTTGGCCTGCCCGACGCGGTCGTGCGCGGCCTGCAACTGGTTTTCGGCCTGCTCGATTCCGGCCTTTGTGCCACTCACATCGGCTCCGGCCGAGCGCAGGTTGCTGCCGGCGTTCACGGTGGTGATGGGCACGGCAACATTGGCGGCGGCGGCGTTGGCCTGGGCGCTGGCCACAGCAGCCTCGGCGTTCTCCACGGCAACCTGGTAGTCGCGCGGATCCAACTCGGCAATCACGTCGCCCGCCTTCACCAACTGGTTCTCGTCCACATACAC
>Ga0181520_10007728_pt1 | contig 15668 bp, 14 predicted proteins | sample PEATcosm2014_Bin_29_FD_132451 | JGI IMG/M metagenome (GOLD analysis project Ga0181520, IMG submission 132451) | Peatland microbial communities from MTU Mesocosm Facility, Houghton, MI, USA - PEATcosm2014_Bin02_30_metaG | ecosystem: Environmental > Terrestrial > Soil > Wetlands > Peat | place...
GGCGTAGGGGCCGTCCTGGCCGAAGCCGGAAATCGAGCAATAGACGAGGCGCGGAAAGGCGGCGCGCAGGCTGTCGGCGTCGAGGCCGAACTTCTTCAGGCCGCCGACTTTGAAATTCTCGATCACGACGTCGCATTCGCCGGCGAGGCGGCGGATCGTCGCGCGACCATCGTCGCTTTCGAAATCGACCGCGAGCGAGCGCTTGCCGCGATTGCAGCCATGGTAATAGGCCGAGCCCCAGACGCCGCCCATGGCGTCGGCGACGAACGGCGGGCCCCAGGCGCGCGTGTCGTCACCAACCTCCGGCCGCTCGACCTTGATCACCTCGGCGCCGAGATCGGCCAGCAACTGGCCGCACCACGGGCCGGCGAGAATGCGCGCCAGCTCCAGCACCCGCACGCCCGCCAGCGGCTTCGCATCAGTCATTCCGCAACACTCCTAAGCGAAGACGCGTTCCGACTGGAACGCGTCGCCGTCATTGCGAGGAGCGAAGCGACGAAGCAATCCATCGAGCCGCGCCGCCGCATCAGGCGTGGATTGCTTCGCTTCGCTCGCAATGACGATTCCATGCGCCAGCGTGGAATCTAGAAGAACGCCTGCAGGCCGGTCATCGCCCGGCCGAGGATCAGCGCATGGATGTCGTGCGCGCCTTCGTAGGTGTTGACCGTCTCGAGGTTCTGCAGATGGCGCATGACGTGGTACTCGCCATGAATGCCGTTGCCGCCGTGCATGTCGCGCGCCAGCCGCGCAACGTCGAGCGCCTTGCCGCAATTGTTGCGCTTGATCAGCGAGATCATCTCCGGCGCAGCCTTGCCTTCGTCGAACAGACGGCCGACGCGCAGCGCCGCCTGCAGACCGAGCGCGATTTCGGTCTGCATGTCGGCGAGCTTCTTCTGAAAGAGCTGCGTCTGGGCGAGCGGCCGGCCGAACTGCTTGCGGTCGAGCCCATACTGGCGCGCGCGCGTCCAGCAGTCCTCCGCCGCGCCCATCGTCCCCCAGGCGATGCCATAGCGGGCGCGGTTGAGGCACCCGAACGGCCCTTTGAGACCGGCGACGCCCGGCAGCAGCGCCTCCTCGCCGACCTCGACGGCGTCGAGCGCGATTTCGCCGGTGACCGACGTGCGCAGCGACAGCTTGCCTTCGATCTTCGGCGCCGTCAGCCCTTTGAGGCCCTTGTCGAGCACGAAGCCCTTGATCGCGCCGTCGTGCGCGTCCGACTTCGCCCACACGACGAAGACGTCGGCGATCGGCGCGTTGGAGATCCACGTCTTCGCGCCCGTGAGGCGATAGCCGCCGTCGATCGCCGCCGCCCGCGTCCGCATCGAACCGGGATCGGAGCCGGCGTCAGGCTCGGTCAAGCCGAAACAGCCGACCCATTCGCCGCGCGCTAGCTTGGGCAGGTATTTGCGCCTCTGCGCCTCCGTCCCGTAGGCGTGGATCGGGTGCATGACCAGCGACGACTGCACGCTCATCATCGAGCGATAGCCGCTGTCGACCCGCTCGACTTCGCGGGCGATCAGGCCATAGGAAACGTAAGACGCGCCGGCGCCGCCGTAGGTCTCCGGAATGGTCGCGCCGAGCAGGCCGAGCGCGCCCATCTCGGCGAAGATCGCCGGGTCGGTCTTTTCCTTCGCATAAGCCTCGATGGCGCGCGGCAGCAGCTTGTCCTGGGCGTAGTCGCGCGCCGTCGCCATGACCAGCGTTTCCTCCTCGGAGAGCTGGTCGGCGAGGCGGAACGGATCGTCCCATTGGAAGGCGGTCTTGTTGTCGGCCATGACCCTGCGTTCTCCCTGGCGCGCCGGCGGCGGCGGTCCTGCCCGGCCTCCTCATAAGGCGCAACGGCGCAGCTTGACCAGCGCCGCTTTGGTCGGACCCGCCCTTGCCAGAACCGGCCGGCGCGCCGGCCAAGCTAACGAATTCGCGGCATAATGATTGACTTGGCTCGCCGCTTTCCTACTTTGCGCGGCTCGCGCCGCTGGCGCGCCTGTCGGACAAAGGTATCGGTTTGATGTCGCAAGCAGCCCTGCGCGAGACCGCAGAGGTCTCCAAGGCCTGGCCGTTCGAGGAGGCGCGCAAGCTGATTGCGCGGATTAAGCGCACCGGCCAGAAGAGCGTGCTGTTCGAAACCGGCTATGGGCCGTCGGGGTTGCCGCATATCGGCACCTTCGGCGAGGTCGCGCGCACGACCATGGTGCGCCACGCCTTCCGGGTTCTGACCGACGACTCGATCGCGACGCGGCTCATCGCCTTCTCCGACGACATGGACGGCTTGCGCAAGACGCCCGACAACATCCCCAATCGCGAACTGATCCAGGCCAATCTCGGCAAGCCGCTGACCGAGGTTCCCGACCCGTTCGGCGAATACGACAGCTTCGCCGCCCACAACAACGCGCGGCTGCGCGGCTTCCTCGACAGCTTCGGCTTCGACTACGAGTTCGCCTCCTCGACCGACTACTACAAGTCCGGCCGCTTCGACGCCGCGCTGCTGCACATGCTCAGGCGCTTCGACGCAGTGCAGAAGATCATGCTGCCGTCGTTGCGCCAAGAACGCGCGGCGACCTATTCGCCATTCCTGCCGATCCATCCGCTGACCCGCGTCGTCATGCAGGTTCCGCTGACCGGCTATGACGCCGAGGCGGGAACAATCCGCTGGCGCGATCCCGATACGAACGAGGATTTCGAGACGCCGATCACCGGCGGCGCTTGCAAGCTGCAATGGAAGCCCGACTGGGCGATGCGCTGGTACGCCCTCGGCGTTGACTACGAGATGTCTGGCAAGGACCTCATCGACTCGGTCAAGCTGTCGTCGCAGATCGTACGCGCGCTCGACGGGACGCCGCCCGAAGGTTTCAACTACGAACTGTTCCTCGACGAGAAGGGACAGAAGATTTCGAAGTCGAAGGGCAACGGCATGACGATCGACGACTGGCTGACCTACGCCAGCCCGGAGAGTCTGTCGCTGTTCATGTTCCAGAAGCCGAGCGCGGCGAAGCGGCTCTATTTCGACGTCATCCCGCGCACGGTCGACGATTATCTCGGCTTCCTCGAGACCTACCCGCGCCAGGAATGGCGCGAGCGGCTCGGCAACCCGGTCTGGCACATCCATTCGGGCGCGCCGCCGGCCGCCGAGGTCCTCGAGCACGGCGCGGAGGGGCAAACGACCGTCTCGTTCGCGATGCTGCTCAACCTCGCCGCGGTCGCCAACAGCGACAATCCGGCGGTGCTGTGGGGCTTCCTGCGCCGTTACGCGCCGAGCGCGACGCCGGAGACCCATCCGCGCCTCGACAAGCTGGTCCAATACGCGGTCGCCTATTTCCGCGACTTCGTCGCGCCGAAGAAGCGCTATCGCGCCGCCGACGCGGTCGAACGCGGCGCGCTGGAGGCGGTCTCGGCCAAGCTGGCGACGCTGGCGCCGCAAACCACTGCCGAGGACATCCAGCACGCGCTCTACGACATCGGACGGCCGATTCCGCGTTACCAGGACCTCAAGGCCAAGGGCGCGACGCCGGAGCGGCCAGGGGTGTCGAGCGAGTTCTTTTCGATGCTCTACGCCGTGCTGCTCGGCGAGGAGCGCGGGCCGCGCTTCGGCTCGTTCGTCGCACTCTACGGAATCGACGAGACCCGCGCGCTGATCGCCAAGGCGCTGGCGGGCGGGCTGGTCGCGGCCTAAGGCGCGGAGGGCGCTACTTCGGCGCGACCGAGGCGGCCGGAGCGGGCGTCGCAGCCGGAGCGGCGGCCGGGAGCGGCGGTCCGAAATAGTAGAAGGCGATCGCGGCGCCCAACACGACGGCCGCGGCCAGCGAGGCGACGATCGACAGCGTAAACGTCAGTCGATTGACCGACCGGCAATCGAAGCACAAGAATTTCGCCGCCGATTGCGCGGCATTGTAGTCGGCGACAAAATTCGCGCTCTGGGATCGACTCCAGTTGTCGCGCAGCCACTGCTGGTTCGAATAGGAGAGCTGCCGGCCCGCCCAGTTCTTGACGGTGTCGAACAGGAACGCGAGCGCGCCGAGTTCCGCCGCGATCCACAACCAGCCGCGATAAGCATGAAAGAAGTCGGCGAGCGGCCCTTTGTCGGCCAGCATCGCGCTGTAGAAGAGCCCGAGCGTCCCCACCCAGACGAACTTCGCCGAGTCGGACATTTTGCCGGCGAACGCGCGCTCGTCGGCGAACTGGCCGTCAATGATCTTCTGCCAATCGATTCTGTCTGGCGTCGGATCGGGCATCGCCTTCTCCTCCCGCAACTATCGATTGCGCCGATCGCCGTCGAACGCGCGGCGCCTCGGCACGACGACGAGGTCGTCGTCGTTGAGTTCGCCGATGGCGTGTTTGATGGCGCCGAAGCGCGCGATCATCATGGCGCCGGACGGATCGATCGGCGCACTCGGCGTTCCGTTTGCGCCGGCGCCCAGCTGCTTGGCGATGTCGCCGAGCAGCTTCTTGATGTCGTCAAATTCGGCTTTCACGTCCGCGTCCATCGAAACCTCCACGGAGCTTCCAAGGAAGAGCGTCGTTGCCGCGGACGGTAGCCGCTATCTCTGCGGCGCTCAAGGCGCGCCAGCGCCTGCCGTGGCGTCCCGCCCAGTCGCGGACCTCGCAATAACGCTGCTGAGCCGCCGTCGTAACGCGCGGACGGACCTGCGGAACGGCGTGGAGCGTGGATCGCATCCCACGCCCGCTCGTCGCGTCCTGCAAGTTTAACGAGGCGAGCGCGCCGGTCGCACGGCCTGAGCGTTGAGGCGGCCGCAGCTAGCCCTTGGACCGCTTCATGAACGCCATAAAGGCGGCTTGGGCCTCGGGCGACTTCAGCGCCGCGGTGAACAGCTTCACTTCTTCGTCCATGCGCGCGAGCAGCGCTGTCTCGTCGCCGCGGATGAGGCGGCGCATGGTCAACATCGCATGGCGCGGCTTGGCGGCGAGCGCCTTGGCTTTGGCGAGCGCGTGCGCGCCCAGCGCGGCGGCGTCGACGACGGCGTTGACCAGGCCGCCGGCACGCGCCGCTTCGGCGTCGAACGGCTCGCCGAGCAACAAATACTCGGCGGCGCGGGCGCGTCCGAAGCGCAGCGGCGCCAGCAACGACGAGCCCGCTTCCGGCGCCAGCCCGAGATCGACGAACGGCATGTGGAAACGCGCGGTCGGACTCGCATAGACAAGATCGCAATGGAAGCACAGCGTCGCGCCAATGCCGATCGCGGCGCCATCGACCGCGGCGACCAAAGGCTTGGCGAAGCGCGCCAGCGCATTGATGAAGCGCACCCCCGGCAGTTCGCCGGCCACGGCGCCCGGCGCGCTGGCGTAGGCGATGAAGTCGCCGATGTCGTTGCCAGCCGAGAAGACGCCGCCGTCGCCCGCGATCAGCAGCGCGCCGATCTCGGCGTCGTCGCTCGCCGCGGCGAAGGCGGCGATCAGCGCCTCGTACATCGCGCCGGTCAGCGCGTTCTTCTTTTCCGACCGCGCCAGCGTGACGACGAGGACCGCGCCGTCGCGCTCGACTTTGACAAATTCGCTCATGCCATCTCCGCGAGGATGGCGTCGCAGCCCGCCAGCGGCGCGGCGCCGGACGCAATCGAATGGGCGAGGCCCGGCGCCGCCGTCGCCAGCTTTTCGGCGAAGAAGCGGGCGAGGCCGATGCGGCCGCGCTCGGCCGGCTGGCGCAATGCTGCGAGACCCGCTTTGGCGAGGCAGACGCCGCCGAGAGTGAGGCCGAACAGCCTGAGATAGGACGTCGCGCCGGCGAGCGCCGCGGCGAGGTCGGCGCCGAGCGCGCCGCGAAGATAGGCGCTCGCTTGTTCGAGCGCGTCGACCGCTTCGCCGAGTCGCGCCGCCGTCGCGCCGAATTCGCCTTCGCCCGAAGCCGCAACCGCCGCGACGACGGCGCGCATGTCGGCGATCTCGCGCCTCAGCGTCGCGCCGCCGGAAAGCGGCAGCTTGCGCTGGACGAGGTCAATCGCCTGGATGCCGTTCGTGCCTTCGTAGATTGCGGCGATGCGCGAATCGCGGAAATACTGCGCTGCGCCGGTCTCCTCGATGAAGCCCATGCCGCCGTGCACCTGCACGCCGAGCGAAGCGACCTCGTCGCCGATATCGGTCGAGAACGCCTTGGCGACCGGCGTCAGCAGCGCGGCGCGTTCGCCCGCCGCGGCGCGGGCTTCGGCGCTGTCAGCGTGGCTCGCCAGATCGATCGACATCGCAGTGAGATGACAGACGCCGCGCGCCGCCTGGACCAGCGCCTTCATCGTCGCCAGCATGCGCTTGACGTCGGGATGCTCGACGATCGGGCTCATGCCGCCGGCGCCGGAGCGGCCCTGGCGACGTTCGCGCGCGTAAGCCAGCGCCTTCTGATAGGCTTTCTCGCCGATCGCCACGCCCTGCAGGCCGACGCCGAGCCGCGCCGCGTTCATCATCACGAACATCGCCGCCAGGCCGCGGTTCTCCTCGCCGACCAAATAGGCGGTCGCGCCGCCGGCGTCGCCATAGACCATGACGCAGGTCGGGGAGGCGTGGATGCCGAGCTTGTGCTCGATCGAAGCGCAACGCACGTCGTTGCGGGCCCCAAGCGACCCGTCCGGCTTGACGAGAAACTTCGGCGCCAGGAACAGCGAAATGCCGCGCGTGCCGGGCGGCGCGTCGGGCAGGCGCGCCAACACAAGATGGACGATGTTGTCGGCCATGTCGTGTTCGCCGTAGGTGATGAAGATTTTCTGGCCGATAAGGCGATAGGTTCCGTCCGGCGCGCGCTCGGCGCGCGTCTTGACCGCGCTGAGGTCCGAGCCGGCTTGCGGCTCGGTGAGGTTCATCGTCCCGGTCCACTCGCCCGAGACGAGGCGGCCGAGATAGGTCGCGCGCAATGCGTCGCTTCCGTAGATCTCGAGCGCCCTGATCGCGCCCTCGCCGAGCAGCGGGCAGAGCGCGAAGCTCATTGACGCGCCCGACCACATTTCGTTGCAGGCGGCGGCGACCGCGTGCGGCAGGCCCATGCCGCCGTATTCCGGCTTGGCGGCGACTCCAGCCCAACCCGCCTCGGCCCAGCGGCGATAGGCGTCGCGGAAGCCGGTCGGCGTGGCGACGACCCCGTTGGCGCAACGCGCGCCTTCGCGATCGCCGACGCCATCGAGCGGAGCCAACGCTTCGGTGGCGAATTTGCCGGCTTCGCCGATCACCGATTCGGCGGTTTCGAGATCGAGATCGTCGAACCGGCCGTTGTCGACAGCGGCCGCGAAACCCGCGACGTGCTTGAGCGAATAGAGAATGTCGGCGACTGGCGCGCGGTAACTCATGGCGTTCCCTATGCGGCGCGTCTGAGCGCGCCGCTTGACGATGATGAGCTTGTCGCGTCCATAAGCGCCGCACAAGCGCGCGACAAGGTTTAGATATAAACCAACACCCGCGCAAGCCGAGCTCTGTCTGCAACCCGAATGTCGCAACCCAAGCGCCAGACCCACCTCGCGCCCGCCGATTCAAAGGCGATATCCGAAGCCGCCGCCTGCCTTCGCGCCGGCGGCCTCGTCGCAATGCCGACCGAAACCGTCTACGGCCTCGCCGCCGACGCGACCAACGACCGCGCTGTCGCCGCAATCTACGCCGCCAAAGGCCGGCCGGCGTTCAACCCGCTGATCGCCCATGTGGACAGCGCGGCCGCCGCGGCGCGCGAGGGCGTATTCGACGATTTCGCCCGCCGGCTCGCCGAGGCGTTCTGGCCGGGACCGTTGACGATCGTCGCGCCGATCGCGCCCACCTGCCAAGTGAGCCTGCTGGCGCGCGCCGGCCTTGAGACGCTGGCGTTGCGCGCGCCCGACCACCCGGTCGCCCGGGCGTTGATCGCGGCGGCGGGCGTCCCGCTCGCCGCGCCTTCGGCCAACCGCTCCGGCCGCGTCAGTCCGACGACCGCCGCTCACGTCGCCGTCGACCTTGTCGGTCGGATCGACTGGATCCTCGACGGCGGCCCGGCCCGTCGCGGCGTCGAATCGACGATCGTCGCCTGCCTCGGCGGGCGGCCGCGGCTGCTCAGGCCAGGCGCGCTGACCCGCGAGCGGATCGAGGCCGCGCTGGGGATCGCGCTCGACGAGATCCCTCCCGGCGGCGCGCCGATCGCCCCCGGCCAGCTCTCGTCGCACTACGCGCCTCGCGCCCGGCTCAGGCTCGGCGCGCGCCAATGCGACGGCGACGAGGCGGCGCTCGATTTCGCTGGCGCGCTGGCGCATTCGGGCGCGACGGCGCGGCTCGACCTGTCGCCCTCCGGCGACCTCGAAGAGGCCGCCGCCCATCTGTTTGCGTATTTGCGCACGCTCGACGAAGGCGGGGCGGCGCTGATCGCCGTCGCGCCGATCCCCGAGCGCGGGCTCGGCTTCGCCATTAACGACCGGCTTCGCCGCGCCGCGGCGCCGCGCGCGCGCGACGTCTGACTCCGCGACCTCATGTCGCGGCGCCTGCGGCATTCGTTTTCTTGCATGGCCGGCTTGCACCAGCGCATACGGTCCGCAGTTTCCGACTGCGCCGAAAGCGCCTTGCAAGCCATGGCCTCCACCCTTGACTGGGATGAATTCCGTTTGATCAAAGCGATCGCCGACGCGCGCTCGCTGGTCGGCGCCGCTGAGGCGCTGAATCTCAATCATTCCACCGTATTCCGTCGCTTGGCGGCGATCGAGAACGACGTCGGGGCGCGGTTGTTCGAACGTTCGCGCGCCGGTTATCAGCCGACCGAGGCGGGCGAGGAGATGATCGCGCTCGCCAGTTCTATGGCCGAGTCGATCCTGGAGTTCGAGCGGCGCGTCGCTGGCCGAGACGCCAAGCCGACCGGCGAATTGCGGGTGACGGCGGTCGATTCGGTCGCGATCGGCCTGCTGGCGCCGATTCTCACCCGCTTCCGCGCCGCCAATCCCGGCGTCCAGGTCGACCTCATCATCGCCGAGCAGACGCTCAACCTGTCGCGCCGTGACGCCGACGTCGCGGTCCGCGGCGCCAATGATCCGCCGGAGTCGCTGGTCGGCCGTCGCGTCTGCACGATTCGCTGGGCCGTCTACTGCACGCCGGCGATGGCGAACGAATTCGGCGGCCGCGTGGTCGCGGCCGCGCCCTGGGTCGGCTTCAGCTCGGCGCCGGCGCGCGCCAAGCGCTGGACCGACGAAAAGATCGGCTCACGGCGGCAGGTTTGCGCCGTCAACTCGGTGTTGGCGATGGCGGGCATGGCCGCCGCGGGGCTCGGCGCGACAGTGCTGCCGTGCTTCGTCGGCGAGCAAAACCGCGACCTCGTCCGCATCGGCGGCGTCATCCCCGACCTCGACGTCGATCTGTGGTTGTTGACCCACGCCGATCTGCGCCATTCGGCGCGCGTGCGCGCATTCATCGATTTCGCGGGCGCCGAACTCGCCTTTGCGCGTGACCTGATCGAGGGCGTCGCCGCCGTCGAGGCGGCCTGAAGCACGAGGCTAAGAGGCGGCCCGACGATGGCGCCGCGTCGGCGCGCGCATCGTCACCAGCTCTTCGGCGGCGGTCGGATGGAGCGCCATCGTAGCGTCGAAATCCGCCTTGGTCGCCGCCATCTTGATCGCGATCGCCGCGACCTGGATCATCTCCGCCGCTTCGCGCGCGAGGACGTGGACGCCGACGACGCGATCTGAATCGGCGTCGACGACGAGCTTCATGATCGCGCGCTCGGCCCCGCCCGCCAGCGTCGCCTTCATCGGCCGGAAATTGACCAGATAGACGTCGACCGCGGCGAAGCGCCGTTGCGCTTCGGCCTCGGTCAGCCCGACCGCGCCGATCTCCGGCGTGGCGAAGACGGCGCTGGCGACGTCGCAATGGTCGACGAGACCCTTGCCGCCGCCGAACAAATGGTCGGCGAGCGCCTGGCCTTCGCGGATCGCCACCGGGGTCAAGTTGATGCGATTGGTGACGTCGCCGACCGCATGGATCGACGCCACATTCGAAGTCGAGCGATCGTCGACCGCCACCGCGCCGGTGACGTCGAGCGCGACGCCAGCCGCCTCGAGGCCGAGCCCCGCGGTGTTTGGCCGCCGCCCGGTCGCAACCAGCGCTTGGTCGACCGTCAGCGAGGCGCCGTCGGCGAGCGTCGCCAGCAGCGCTTCGCCGCTGCGTTCGAAGCGAGTCGGCAATACGCCGAAGCGCAGCCGCACGCCCGCGCGTTCGAGCTCGTCGCGCAGGCCCGCGCGCATGTCTTCGTCGAAGCCCCTCAGCACGTTGTCGGCGCGCATGACCTGCGTCACCTCGGCGCCGAGCTTGGCGAACAGGCAGGCGAATTCAACCGCGATATAGCCGCCGCCGACCACCAGCAGACGCTGCGGAAATCGGCCAAGGTCGAAGATCTCGTTGGAGGTGATGGCGAGTTCGAGCCCCGAAATGGCGGACGGCGGCTCCGGCCGCGCGCCCGTCGCGACGAGGATATGGCGCGCGCTGATCGTGCGCCCGCTCGCCAATTGCAATGTGTGGCGGTCGACGACGGTCGCACGCTCCTCGATCAGCGTCGCGCCGGCCGCGTCGAGGCCGGCGCGGTAAGCCGCCGAAAGACGCGCAATTTCGAGATTCTTCGCCGCCACCAGAGTCGGCCAGTCGAAGCGCGGCGGCTCGACGGTCCAGCCGAAGCCGGCCGCGGCGGCGAATTCGTCGGCGAAGCGGCTGGCGTAAACCAGCAACTTCTTCGGCACGCAGCCGCGAATGACGCAGGTCCCGCCGACGCGAAACTCCTCGGCGACGACGACCTTGGCGCCATGGCCGGCGGCGACGCGCGCCGCCCGCACGCCGCCAGAGCCGGCGCCGATGACGAAGAGATCGCAGTCGAACGCCATCGCTCGCCCCTTTCGCTGTCGCCCGTCGCGCCGCGAAGCTGGGCGGGCTAGAAATCGTGGCCCGTCTTTTTCAACTCCGCGTGCAGCCGGTCCGGCAGCTCGGTCGACATCTGCTCGCGCCAAGCGCTGGCCAGTTTCCCCGTGTAGACGGAGAGCAACCCCTGGGCGTTTGTGAATTTCTTGCCCAGCGGACTTGAATAGAAGGCCGCCGCGTCCTTGAGTTCCTGCTCGGTCATCTGCGCGGCGAGAAACTTGGTCAAATCGTCGAGGATGAGCTGCTCGCCTTTTTCGAAATCGGGCGTGATGACTTTCACCGCGTCATTGACCGGATCGCGCAATTCCGGACGGGTGGAGAGGACCTCGCGCTGCAACTCGGCGGTCATCGCGGGAACGAGGCGATCGAGCGACGGCTTCAAGCCGATGACGTCGATGATCGTTGCGGCGTAACCGAGGGCGGCCGGGGTGGGGGCGGCGGACACGGAAGCCGCTGGCGCGGAGGCCGACGGCGCTGGCGTCGCCGGCGCCGCGACCTGCGCGGCCGCCGTCGCGGCGCCGATTGCGAGGACGAAGCAGGCGGCGAGGGACGCTTTGATCCTTGGGAACGACACGATGTCTCTCTCCTCTGTCGATTGAAATTCAGTCGAGCGCGCCGAGCGCCTCGACGCCGGCTGGACCGGCGACGATGGCCGCGCTCGCCAGGCCGATGAACAGCCCGCACTCGACGACGCCGGGGATGAAGGCGAGCGCCTGGGCCAGCGCTTGCGCATCGGCGATGGCGCCGAAGGCGCAGTCCAGAATGTAGTGACCGCCGTCGGTGACGAACGGCGCGCCGGCTTGACGGCGCAGCAGCAGCGGGCCCGCGAGGCCGAGCGCGGCGGCGGCTCGCTCGACGCGCCGGATCGTCGAGGCGGCGCCGAACGGAACGATCTCGATCGGCAGCGGAAAGCGTCCGAGCTGCGCCACGCGCTTGCTCGCGTCGGCGATGACCACCAAGCGGCGCGAGGACGCGGCGACGATCTTTTCGCGCAGCAGCGCGCCGCCGCCGCCCTTGATCAACCGCAAGGCGCCGTCGATCTCGTCGGCGCCGTCGATGGTGAGATCAAGCTCAGGCGTTTCGTCGAGCGTCGTCAGCGGAATTCCAAGCTCACGCGCTTGGCGCGCCGTCCCTTCCGAGGTCGGCACACAGACGACTTCGAGGCCCTTGCGAACCTCGGCGCCGACCAGATCGACGAAAGGACGGGCGGTCGAACCGGTGCCGAGTCCAAGCCGCATGCCTGGCCGGACGAGGCCGATCGCCCGTTCCGCCGCTTGCCGCTTGTAGGCCTCGCTGTCCGACAATGCCCTCACTCCGCCGCGAGTGTCGCCCCGCTCGCGGCGATGGCCTAGCGATTCGACGAAAGAAAGGCAAATCGCCGGCTGGGCCGCTATCCGCGCGCGGCGGCGAGGGTGTCGTCGAAAGTCTTGAGTCCGGCGCGCGGCGCGCCGACCAGCACCGCCATGTTGCCCGGCGCGTGCTGGTTCTTCCACATCATCGTGTGGGCGCGCGGGATCTGCTCCCACGGGAACACTTCCGACATGCAGGGCGAGATGCGGCGTTCGATGACGAACTGGTTGGCGGCGGAGGCCTGCTTGAGATTGGCGAAATGCGATCCCTGGATGCGTTTTTGCCGCATCCAGACGAAGCGCGCGTCGAAGGTGAAGTTGAAGCCGGTGGTGCCGGCGCAGAAGACCACCATGCCGCCGCGCTTGACGACGAAACACGAGACCGGAAACGTCTGCTCGCCGGGATGCTCGAAGACGATGTCGACGTCGCGCTTTCCGGTGATGTCCCAGATGGCCTTGCCGAATTTGCGCGCCTCGGCCATGACCGCGACGAATTCGGGCGAATTGACCTTGGGCAGCTGGCCCCAGCAGGAGAAATCCTTGCGGTTGACCACGCCGCGGGCGCCGAGCCTCATCACGTAGTCGCGCTTGGACTCGTCGGAAATGACGCCGATCGCGTTGGCGCCGGCCGCCGCGCAGAGTTGCACGCCGAACACGCCGAGGCCGCCGGAAGCGCCCCAGACGAGCACGTTGTCGCCCGGCTTGAGCCGATGCGGCTCGTGGCCGAACAGCATGCGATAGGCGGTGGCGAGCGTCAGGGTGTAGGAAGCGCTCTCCTCCCAGGTCAGGTGCTTTGGGCGCGCCATCAATTGGCGGTCCTGCACCCGGCAGAACTGGGCGAAGGAGCCGTCCGGCGTCTCATAGCCCCAGATGCGCTGGGAGGCGGAGAACATCGGATCGCCGCCGTTGCACTCCTCGTCGTCGCCGTCGTCTTGGTTGCAATGGACGACGACTTCGTCGCCAACCTTCCAGCGCTTCACCTTCGATCCGACCGCCCACACGATGCCCGCGGCGTCCGATCCGGCGATGTGGAAGGGCTGCTTATGGACGTCGAGCACCGAGACCGGCTCGCCGAGCGCGGCCCAGACGCCGTTGTAATTGACCCCCGCGGCCATGACGAAAACGAGCACTTCGTGGCTGTCGAGGGGCCATGTCGGCACCACCTCGACCTGCATCGATTGCTCGGGCGGGCCGTGCCGCTCCTTGCGCACCACCCAGGCGTACATCGACGCCGGGACATGACCGAGCGGCGGGATTTCGCCGATTTCGTAAAGGTCTTTCTTCGCGACGGCGGCGGAAAGGGGGCTGAGCGCGGCGCCGCCCCCGGAGCGAATGGCCATGACGTTCCTCGTGAGACGGACCGCGCCGGCGGGCCGGAAACCCTCTAGCGACGGGCGCGGGGGCGCCGAATTCCATCGGTTTGTTGCACCGCAGCAAGCGACATTCGCCTCCTGGTCAGGCAAAATCAATCCCACTTTGGTCTCTGACCGTTCCTCTACGTCACGTTCACCGGGCGCAAACGATTGGCTGGGTAAGGTGAGGGCTGGAAGGCGCCTCGCCGGCGCCGCCGTTCGCGCGAGGCCGCCATGGAAGCGATGACGCCCTTTTTCCTGATGATCCGCGATCTCGAAGGGTTCGAGATGGTCTGTTTCTGGCTAGGCGCCTTCGTCGGCTTCGTGCTGATCGGCTTCGCGCTCGATTATCTCATGGGCCGTCAGGGATTTGGACCTTACATCAATTCGATCCTGGCGCTGATCGGCGTGTTCGCCGGGCTCTACGTCCGCTACAATTTCATGAGCCCGTACCTGCGCTACGAGCCGTACCTGAGCTTCGGCCTGTTGTTCGCCGCGCCGGTGTTGCTGGTGGTGACGTTGAGCTTCGCCCGCACGCGGGTGTTCTAGGGCCTGTAACGGCGCCGACGAACGTCGGAGGCGAACGGACTCGCCAACGCCGCCGACCGCAGATAAGATTCCTTCCAAACAATAAGTCACTGGGAGGACGCGGCGTGGCGGCGCAATTCGCCTCCGTTCACGCGGACCAGATCGCTGAGGCCGTCGCTTCTGGCGCGGCGTCGCGCTCGGCGCTGGTCGCCTCATGGCGGCGCTCGGCTGAGCTTCACCGACTTGATCCGACGTCCGCCGCCCCGTCTCGCCGCCTTTCGGCGGCGCGGCTCGCTGAGGCGCGCCAGGCGGCCGAACCGTTGCTCGCTGTCGCCGGCCCGGCGCTCGACCGTCTGTTCCTCGCGGTTGGCGGAGTCGGCTGTTCGGCGCTTTTCGCCGATCGCGAAGGCGTGTCGCTCGAGCGGCGCGGCGACGTCGCCGACGACAAGACGTTCGACGCCTGGGGACTGTGGACGGGCGCGGTGTGGAGCGAGGAGGCCGAAGGAACCAACGGCATCGGCACCTGCCTGATCGAGCAGCGCGCTCTGACGATCCATCGCGGCCAGCACTTCTTCGCCCGCAATACGCTGCTGTCCTGCACGACGGCGCCGATCTTCGACGAACGCGGCCGCCTCGCCGCGGCGCTCGACGTCTCGTCCTGCCGCGCCGAACACACCGAACAATTCGTCCACTTGATCGCCATGGCGGTCGGCGAAGCGGCGAAACGCATCGAAGCCGAGCATTTCCGCCGCGCTTTCCCCAAGGCGCGCATCGTCGTCGCGCCGACGAGCGAGAAGCTCGGCCCGGCGCTGCTTGCGATCGACGCCGACGACCTCGTCGTCGGGGCGACGCGCGCCGCCCGCGCCGCGTTCGCCGTCACCTCGGCGGCGATCGCCGCCGGCCTGTCGGCCCAGGCGGTCCTCGGCGAAGAACGGAGCGACGGCGAAGGCTTCGCCGCCGCCGAACGCGCCCTGTTGCGCCGCGCGCTGGCGCGGGCGGACGGCAACGTCTCCAAGACCGCCGCCGCGCTCGGCGTGTCGCGCGCCACGCTGCATCGCAAGATACGCAAGCTCGGCGTCGGCGAAGGTTGACGGCCGGCGCTGTCGCAGAATTGCGACACTTTGGCGCCACAGCGCGCGATCCCCAGTAGCCGCCCGCCGGTCGAAGCCTCACCCTCCCTGCCAGCGCCCGTCAAGCGGCGCAGATCCGTGGAGGACGATGCGATGAACCAGCCAGCGCTCAACATCGTTGCGAAGGCGCCCTTCGCCAAGCGCACCGACAACTACATCGGCGGCGATTGGCGCGCGCCCGCTTCCGGCAAGTATTTCGACAACATTTCGCCGATTACCGGCCAGTCGGTCGGCGAAGTGGCGCGCTCCGACGCCGCCGACATCGAGGCCGCGCTCGACGCGGCGCACGCCGCCAAGGCGGTCTGGGCCAAGACCAGCGCCGCCGAGCGCGCCCAGATTCTCAACCGCATCGCCGACCGCATGGAGGCCAACGCCGAGTTGCTGGCGGTCGCGGAGACCTGGGACAACGGCAAGCCGCTGCGCGAGACGCGGGCCGCCGACATTCCGCTGGCGATCGATCATTTCCGCTA
>Ga0181520_10007729_pt1 | contig 15667 bp, 13 predicted proteins | sample PEATcosm2014_Bin_29_FD_132451 | JGI IMG/M metagenome (GOLD analysis project Ga0181520, IMG submission 132451) | Peatland microbial communities from MTU Mesocosm Facility, Houghton, MI, USA - PEATcosm2014_Bin02_30_metaG | ecosystem: Environmental > Terrestrial > Soil > Wetlands > Peat | place...
AGGAATTACGCGAGAGAGGTCTTCCTATACGCACGCCGCTGAAAGCGGCGCCTACAATACCTTTCCTTGCAGTCAGGAAGACCTCTCTCCTTAAAAGGAATTACGCGAGAGAGGTCTTCCTATGTAAACACCTTCTCCGCCCAGATAGTCGTGCTTCTCTCCCTCGATGAGGATCTGCACGTCCTGCACGGTCGGGAAGGAAGTCGCCGTATAGACGACCTGCTTGAGCTGGCCCGCGTAGCCCTCGATTCCGTAGTGGTTGTACATGAAGGCTTCGTTGAAATTCAGGAAGGCGGTGGAGCCGCGAACCTGGGCCGAGAGGAGCTTCGTGCCTTGGGGAACGAGGGAGATGAGCTTCTTTCGGATCTCGTCCTCGCTCGGCCCCTTGAGCAGGGCGTCGAGCGAATCGAGGAGGGGCGAGTCAGAGACGAGGATCTGTCGCTTCACCTCCTGTCTGATGATGACCCCGTCGTCGTCGATGCGGACGAAGAAGAGGGGAGCGGAGCGAGTCCTCGCCGATTGGGCCGAAGCCACCGCCTTCGACAATCGCGCGCCTTCGCTCGCGGGGGATCCTTCGCTCGCGCTCGGGCCTTCGCTCGCGCTCTGGTCCTGGCCCGTTGCGCCGCCCGACGACGCCGGCGGGGTAGCGTCCGCCCTGGGCGGCGCCGCGGCGGAGGGCGAAGGCGCTTGCGCGGCGGGCCGAGCGGGCGCGCTCTGCGGCGCCGGGGGCGCCGAGGGTTGCGGCGGCTTGGCGTCCGTCCCCGATTGGGTCTTCACTATTTCGTGGAAGTTGGTGCGGGCGAGCGTATCCTGGATCTTTCCCCAGTTGAGCGCGAATATGAAAAGCACTATGACGATCGCCGCGAGCCAGAAGACGGTGCCCGCGTTGGATCCGCTGCGTCTGTCGTTTCGCTTTCTCGCGGCCATATCGACTCATGATATGGATCGGCATATTTCAGGTCAATCGATACTAGCTGGTTTTTGAAATGCTTCGAGCATTTCAAAAGCCAGCTAGGGATTTATCAGGGACGGTCGATCCGCCGCGACCCTGGCGGCCGCGGCCAAGGCGGCGGAGCGTCCGCGGAGGAAGCGCCTCGTGATGATGAAGAAATGCCTCCCCTGCACGGCGAGCGTCACGAAGGTCTCCACGAGGCCGGGGCTGATGCGGAAGGCCTTGCCCAGGTAGCGGAAGTACTCGGCGCCGTAGCGGGAGAATCCCTGGACGAACAAGGAGCGGATGAGGTAGAGCAGATTCCGCGGAGTGACCGCCCCGGTCTCGCCCGGCCTCCGTCGCCGACGCCATTCCGGGAAGCGCCCGAGAAGCTCGAGGCAGCGGTCGAAATAGGCGCGGGGACGGTAGATCTCGCCGAGGACGCGAAAATAGCCTTCGAGCAGCCCCGCCTCCGGAAGCTTCGTCCTGAAGTTGAAGGAAGCCGAATGCGTATTGTCGCCGCTCGAAACCTCCACGAGGCGGCCCTCCCGCTCGAGTCGATCCCGGAGCGCGGTCCTCGGCAGGGCGGTCAGGAGCCCGACCATCGCCGTGGGGACGGCCAGCTCCTTCACGAAGCGGATCTGCTCGTCGCAGATCCCCGGCGGGTCGGCGTCGAATCCGATGATGAAGCCGCCCGCGACCTCCATTCCCTTCCTCTGGATCGCCTCGACCGCCTTCGCGGGCTCGACGCGCAGATTCTGGCGCTTGCCGGCGCATGCCAGCGAATCCTCGGCGGGAGTCTCGAGGCCGAGGAAGACCATGGTGAAGTTCGCCGCGACCATGAGGTCGAGGAGCTCCTCGTCCTGCGCGAGGTCGATGCTGGCTTCGGTCGAGAGCCGGAAGGGATAGCCCCTTTCGGCTTGCCACGGACCGAGCTCGCGTAGAAGCTCCTTGACGCGGGATTTGTTGCCGATGAAATTGTCGTCGACCACGAAGACCGCGCCTTTGAATCCGATGTTCCGGAGCTCGTCGAGCTCCGAGATGAAGCGCTCGGGGCTCTTGGTCCGCGGAACGCGCCCGAACATGCCGACAATGTCGCAGAATTCGCAATCGAAGGGGCAGCCTCGCGAGAACTGCAGGGGCATGTTCGCGTAGTCCGCCGGCTCGATCAGGTCGAAGCGGGGCATGGGGCCCGAATCGAGGGCCGGCTTGGCCTCGTCGGAATAGACGCGGCGCGCGCGCCCTTCCCTCCAATCCGCCAGGAAGCGCGGAAGCGTCGCCTCCCCCTCGCCGAGTATCAGATGGTCGACGCCCGCCATGTCCTCGGGGCAGGCGCTCGGGTAAGGACCTCCCGCGGCGACCGGGATTCCCAGGCGACCGCACCTGGCTACCAGCTCGCGGAAGGATGCCCTCTGCACAAGCATCGCCGACACCATCACGAGGTCAGACCCTGCGATCTCGCGATCTCGAAGGGGGCGCACGTTCATGTCCGCGAGCGTGAGCTCGAACTCCTCCCGGGGGAAGTAGCCCGCGATGGTCAGGAGACCGAGCGGGGGCATGAGCCCCTTCTTGCCGATGAGGCTGATGGCATGCCTCATGCTCCAATACGTCGGCGGGATCTCCGGATACGCGAGGAGGATTCTCTTTTTGTCCATGTCTTTCGGTCCTTTTCGGCAAGCTTCTGCCTAGCCGATTGGACACGCGCGGCGGAGAATGGTTTCGCCTTGGGTCGGGATTTTTGGCAGGGACCGCGGGCCTTGGCCGACCTGGTCCCCTCATCCGCCGTGAGTCTTCTCGTAGAGGTCGCGGAACGCGTTGTCGGGGTCGACTATCCGCTTCACCTCGTCGTAGCAGGGCTTGTTCATGATGCGCCAGAACTCGTCCCGCCCGTGGAAATTGTGCGAAATCAGGGTCTTTATGCCCCCGAGCTCCTCGAGCTCCTCTTCCAGGATGCGATAGTAATTCCGCGAATCCTTCGGCCTGTAGCCGTATATGGCGAAATCTATGTAAAGCTTGCCCGAGTCGACCGGTATATAGCTCGGCGAGATCCAAGGGTAGACCTTCGCGATCTTGTAGGGAACGAGCCAGAGAGGATAGTAGTCGAAGGTCCTCCTGTAGAAATCCCAGAAAGACTCGACCTTCGCGATCGGCACGAAGAGGTCGACGATAACGTCGGGGCGACGCGCCTTCTTGATGCGGGTGATGGCGTGGGCGAGGGAGAGCATCCTCGTGGAGGACAGGAAGAGCCTGCCGAAGACGAAGCGGAGGAGGGGAATCTCGAGTCCGTAATTCCTCGCGATCCAATGGCAGTCCGCGTCGTAGCGGAAGAAGTAGTCGAAGGTACACAGATAGTCCTCGCGGAGCGTCGCGGCGGCCCGGTAGTAGACGCCCATCCGGTCGTAGGAATGCGTGTACGGGGCCCGGTCGACGAAGCTGCCGAGGCAGAGCACGAACTCGCGCTCGGAGAGCGCCAGGCCGTCGATGAAGTCTATGTCCCCGCGGTCCATGCGCTCGCGCAGGGCCGCCATGCATTCCCCGTAGTCGTCGTGCTTCTCGTAGACGAGGCGGACGTAGGGCCGCGCCGGAAGGAGCCTGAACTTCAGCTTGGTGATCAGGCCCAGAGTCCCGAAGGTCCCGTGCGCCATATCGAAGACCAGGGCGTTCTCGCCGTCCCGCGCGCATTCGAGGACCTCGCCGGAGGCGGTGACCACTTCGTACTCGAGGCAGCTGTCGTGGAAGCCGCCGTACTTGTAGGACATGGACTCGACCGAGCAGCCCGCGACGGCGCCGCCGAGGGTTATGGTCTTGAGCTCGGGCACCGTGACCGGCGCGAGGCCGAGCGCCAGCGTCTGCCGGACGAGGTCCGCGAAGGTGACGCCCGGCTCCGCGGTGCAGGTCAAGCTTCCCTCGTCGATCTCGAGAATCGAGTCGAGGTCGGAGACGTCGAGGTCGAAGACCTTCGGGATCCGGTTCCCGTGCTTCGGGACCTTGTGGGATACGGTCCCTTTCCTGAAGCGCAAGGCGGCCGAGCGCGGCCGCGACTTCAGGTCGGCGACGATCCGATCGATTTTCTCCTCGTGCGTCGTGCGCATAGTCCCCATACCGCGGCCAGGATAGCGGAAAGGCGGCTTTGATGCTATCGGGCCCCGGGGGGGACCCCGAGAGGCACATCGACGATGTCCCTTTCGGGGTCGGGCGCGCGCCCGGGCTCGATCAGGACGACCCGGAAGGCCGCCGGGTCGTGGAACTGCACGAACTTGCCTCCGGCGCGGAGAGCGTAGCGGCCGTCCACGGGACGGTGGCCCGCGAACCACAGGGCTCCCCTGGCCTTTCGGGAGCCGAGGAGGGCGACGAGGCTGCGCTCGACGGATAGCGGCTCGGCCTCGTCGTTCGCGGTCCAGATCAGCGCCTCCACGACCTCCGGCCTCGAGCGGTACTCGACTATATCGGAGCGGTCCAGGGCGAAGGCGGGCTCGCCGTGGCTCGCCACGAAGCGGGGGCCGACGGCGAGGATGGGCAGGTCCAGCTCGAGAGCCCGATAGGAGGCGAGGAGGGTCTCGCCATAGGTAGCCGCGAACCAGGACGCGACCATCTCGCCCTCGGCCGCGAACTTGTAGAAGGAATGGTCCCCGCCGCCCTCCTCGTCGGAGATGTTGTCGTGGTTGCCCTTTATATAATGGAAGCGCGACGGGTAGGCGACTTTGGCCTCCAGGACAATGCGCGCCGCGGTCAGGGAGAGGCCCATCTCTTCGTCCATGGACACCCGCGTTTCCCAGCCCGAGGCGTACTCGCGGAATGCCGCGGTCCAGCGCCGCTGCGCGCTCCCGTATTCCGAGTGGACCACGTCGCCGAGGCAGAGGAGATTGGCGCCGCCGGTCTCGAGGAGCGAGGCCAGGGGACGCCCGAGGCCGGGCGGCGACCAGCCGAGCACGGAAGCGATGAAGCGGGGTCTGGCATGGAGGTCGGGCACGAGGACGGTGGGCAGGGAGGGAAGCTCGATGAGGCCGCCGGGCCTCCCCGAGGAATCCCGGGGACGGAGGGCGGGCGCCTCCAGTTCGAGCGCGGTCTTCGCCGAGTCGACCAGGGCGGTCAACTCCGAGAGGGCGGGCGGGCGCGGGGACTCGGCCAGGGATCGCGCCCTGGCGACGAAGGCCGCGGCCTTCGCGTCGGCGCGGTCCTCGCTCGGCCGCGCCCCGCGGCTTCGGAAGGGCAGCGGCCCGAATCGGCCGGCCACGGCGAGCCCTAGCCCTCCGACTCGAGCCGCTCGAGCCAGCTCGCGGCGGCCGGATCGCCCGGGTCGATCTCGAGGGCCGCGCGGAAGAAGCCCGCGGCCTCGCGGAGCCTGTCCTGCCTGACGGCGACCGCCCCCAGGTTCACGATGACCTTGACGTTCTCGGGCTCGACCCGCAGGGCCCGCTCGAGGGCCCGCCGCGCCTCGGGGATCCGACCGAGCTCGAGGAGGCAGATCGATAGCTCGTTGAGGGAATCGACGCCCTCCGCCCCGAGAGCGAGGGCCTTCTCGAAGGCTGCGCGGCCTTCCTCCCAATGGCCCAGCCTTCGCTCGGCCCAGCCCGCGAGGAACCAGCCGTTCCAGACCTCGGGGTGGCGCTCGATGAACTCCATGGCCTTGGCGAGACCCTTCTCCTCCTCGCCGAGGCGGATGAAATCGAAGGCCTCCTTGAAGAGGTTGTCGAGGTAGCCCTGCTGCCCGAGCTTCAGGAGTACCTCCTTCGCCCGGGCCTTCTTGTCGTCGTCGTCGGCCACCTTGACGTAGGTCTCCAGGAGGGAGGCGGCGCGGTCGAAGTTGCGCCTGCGCAGGAAGAAGAAGGCGGCGTTGAAGAAGGCGGGGGGAAAGGGCGGTTCGAGGGCGAGGAGGCGCTTGTAGGCTTCGAAGGCGCGCTCGTCCATCTCTTCCGACAGAGCCTCGCGCCCCGACTGCGAATAGAGCTCGGCCCTGTCCTCGGAGAGGATGGCGAGGTCGAGGAGGGGCTCGGGGGCCTCGGGATAGAGCCCGGCCAGGGCGCGGAAAATCTCCTCGGCTATCTCCCAGTCCCGGTTGCGCGCCTTCGCGATGCCCGCCTCGGAGAGCTCGGCCAGGATCGTGGGACGCGCGGCCTTCACGAAGGCCCGGTAGTAGTCGGCCTTCTCGTGGCCCGGTCTCCAGGCGAGGAGCCTCATCATGCCCGCGACGATCGCCTCGGCGGTTATCGAGCGCCCGTCGAAGCGCTCGACCTCCCCCGAGGATGCGGGGCCCGTCTCGACGGGCAGGAGGATCGAGGGGTCGGGCGTGAAGGAGCCGATGGGACGGGCGAGGGCCGCGGGCAGCTCTATGAAGACGAGTCGCCTGAGGGCGGCCTCGCCTGGCTCGTCGCGCTCATCGTCCCCGCGGCCGATGGAGGCGTCGTCGGCCGGACCGGCGGCTCGGGATAGATCCATTCCACACTCCTGCTAGGCTTTGGCTTCGGGGGGAGGCGTCTGCGCGGCGGGATGGTGGGCTCCATCCTCGTCCGTCCTCGGCTGGCGCACCTGGGCAAGGTAGTCGTTGATGTGCATCTTGTAGGTCATCGGCACGGCCTGCTCGTCGAAGCGGATCGCCACGGCGGTCAGGTCCTTGCGGCCTTCCACGTCCTCGTAGCGCACTATCGATCCCTTGATGTCAAGGCTCTCGCGGGGCTCGTCCATCTCCACGCGCAGCATGCATTCCTTGGCGACGAGGAATTTGGCGAGCCCCACGATGATCGCCTTGGCTCCGGAGAAGGAGAGATCGCGGAGGATGCACTTGCGCGGCACCCCCTGGACGTAGATGTAGCTCTCCTTGGAGACGAGACACATCCGGCGCATCGAGTCGGGATTGAGGAGGATGCGCTCGTCCCTCCTCCGCGTCGAGTTGATGTTCGCCTCGAGGAGGCGCCCCATGATGTCGATGAGGTCGTCGGGCGGCCGCTGCGTATATTGGAGGCTCGCGTACTGGAGGTCGCCGCCGCTCTGGGCGTAGGCGGCGTAGCCCAGGACCTTGGCGCCTATGAAGAAGCTCACCGGATCGGGCTTGTCGGACAGTTTGAAGCTGAAGCGCAGGCTGACGGCGCTGTTGGCCTTGGCGATGCGGTCGGTGAGCGCCTGCTTGGAGCTGACGATGACCTTGGCGCCGACGAAGGAGCTCGAGTAGATGACGCAGGGCCATTGCTCGCCGACGCACTTGATGAAGACTCCGCGCGTGTCGAGGCCCGTAGATTTCATTATTTCCTTGGTGTAGGTGACGTCGATGGTTTTGTAGAGCTCGAACCATTTCCCGATCTGCTGGCTGGTGGTGATCGACATATACTGTATCGATAATAGCCGGCGCGGACCCCAGGGTCAATAATGGATACCCGGCTCACTCCTTCCAAGGAAAGAACATGCCCTTGAGCGTCCGCTTGCCGACGAGCTCCTTGTCGCCCTCGAGGAGATCGTCCCAGGGTACGGCCCGCCTGTTCGCCCCGGGCTCGGCCTCGAGCCAATCGTACTTGAGCAACCTGAGCCGGAGCGCGACGTTCTGCGCGAGGCAGACGCCGGCGAAGCCGGGCAGGAGGAAGGCCAGGAAGAGGGAGAGGGCGAGCGCCAGGGCGGAATAAAGGAAGAGGAAGACGGAGAAGCCCGGATTGTCGAAGAACATCACGAAGCTCTTGCGCAGATTCTTGCGAAGGCCCCCGCCCAGGCGCGACCTGAGAGGGACGTAGTACTGCAGCGCGAGGAGGATTATGACGGCGCACCAGAAGAGGACGCCGGCGGCTAGGGCCCCGAGGATCCCGCCGAGCGAGAGGTAGAAGGGCAGCCCCACGGAGACGACGAGCCAGCCTAAGGCGAGGACCGCGCCGACCTGGAGGCCCGGGACGAAGCCCAGCTTGAGATTCGCCCATATTTCCCCGATGCGGAAGCTCCCGAAGTCCGCGATGCCCTTCGTCGCGAAGACGCAGGCCGACATCCATACGGAGCCCGCGGCGAGCGCCAGGACGCCGAGGACGATCCCCGCCCAGGGCGGCAGGGCGAGGCCGCTCGGGAGGGCGAAGCCCAGCGCGATCGCCAGGATGAAACCAAGGTTGAGGAGGACGATCGAGAAGAGGTTGTCCCATCCGTCGAAGAAGGCCTTCTTTATGAAGAAACCGATCATGGATGCGGTATAGCCTATTCTTGACACGATGGCAAGCGCGCAATTATGTTAGCGCATATTCATCGCGCCCAGCGGCGCCGACAAGGAGGCCGGAGAGTTGGAAGAGATCTCGTACCGCTTTCCCATCGAGAACTACATGAGCTCGGAGCGCTTCGATCGGGTCAAGGCCTTCGGCAAGGACAAGGAAACGCCCTTCCTGGTCATCGACCTCGACGTCATCAAGGCCAACTACGAGGCGCTCCGGACCAATCTGCCATACGCGAAAGTCTACTACGCGGTCAAGGCGAATCCCCACGACGAGGTGATCGCCGCCCTCCGCGACCTCGGCTCGAACTTCGACGTCGCCACCCGCTACGAGCTGGACCAGCTCCTCCGCCTCGGCGTGGGCCCCGACCGCCTCTCCTTCGGCAATACGATAAAGAAAGAGCGCGATATCGCCTACTTCTACGAGAAGGGCGTGCGCCTCTTCGTGACCGACTCTCCCTCCGACCTCGACAAGATCGCGCGCGCCGCCCCCGGCTCCAGGGTCTTCTTCCGCCTCCTCACCGACGGGATGGGCGCGGACTGGCCGCTCTCCAAGAAATTCGGCTCCCACCCCGACCTCGCGCGCCAGCTCGTCAAGCTCTCGGTCCGCCTCGGCCTCGAGCCCTACGGCATCTCCTTCCATCCCGGATCCCAGCAGCGCGACGTCGGCGCCTGGTCCTCGGCCCTCACCACGACCGGTCAGCTCTTCCGCTGGGCGCGAGAGGAGGCGAACGTCAAGCTCAAGATGCTCAACATGGGCGGCGGCTTTCCCGCCGACTACGTGGAGCCCACCGACGCCCTCGCCCAGTACGCCGAGGACATCAGCCGCTTCCTCGACAACAGCTTCAAGGGCGGATGGCCGGAGGAGATCATCATCGAGCCCGGACGCTCGATGGCCGGCGGCTCGGGAGTCATCGTCGCCGAAATCGTCAACATCGCCAGGAAGTCCGTGCACGAGCGCTATCCCTGGGTCTTCCTCGACATCGGCAAGTTCGGCGGCCTCATCGAGACCCTCGACGAGGCGATCAAGTACCCCATCTGCTTCGAGGGCTCGGGCAGGGCGCGCGAGGTCATCATCGCGGGCCCGACCTGCGACAGCATGGATATCCTCTACGAGAAGTGGACCTACACGATGCCCGACTCGGCGCGCATAGGCGACAGGGTCTATATCCTCACGGCGGGGGCCTATACGCAGAGCTACAGCTCGGTGTACTTCAACGGCTTCCCGCCCCTGGCCGCACACATACTCGGATAGGGGCCCGGGATCAAGGATTGGCGATCGGGCGAATCGTCGTGACCGCGTAGCCGCGGTAGCCCAGACCGTCGAGCCTCTCGGACACGAGGCGCGATTCTTCGGGCGAAAGATCGGGAAAGACGACGCGGAATCGGGCCCCGGCGGTCTCGATCGTCGCCGTGAGCCCCGACATGGCGAGCCTCTGGACCGTTGCCTTCGCGTTGGCCTCGCTCGCGTAGGAGGCAACCTGGATCCGCACCCGCGCATCGGGGAGGCCGGCCCTTCCCGATGCGCCGGCGCTCCCCGCCGGGATCCCGCCCGAGGCATCGGCCAGGCCCTGCCCGTCAAGACCGCCGCCCTTCCAGGCGAGGGCCTCGTCCTTCGGGATCGGCGACAGGCTTACCCGGGCGGTCCCCGTCGGGATCATGCCGATCAGCCGGGCGGCGGCTTCGGACAGGTCGATCACCCGATCCTTGGCGAAGGGGCCCCGATCGTTGACGCGCACGACGACGCTCGAGCCGTTGTCGAGGTTCAGGACCCGGAGGTAGGTCCCGAAGGGCAGGCTCCGGTGCGCGGCCGTCAGCTTCTCCTTGTCGTAGACCTCGCCGTCGGAGGTTCGCCTTCCGTCGAACTCGGGCCCGTACCAGGACGCGATTCCCGTCTCGGGACCGGACTCGGGGGCCGCGGTCGCGAGAGGAGCCGCCAGGACGAGAGCCGCGGCGAGGATCGAGAGACGGCGCGCGATCTTCATGCCGGGCGTCGGCCTAGGAGGAGCCCCGCGCGGCGGCGAGCTCGGCGGCCGCGCCGGCGATCTCCGCGAAGAGCTCGTCGATATCCTCGGCCTCGACGCTCGAGTAGGCGACCCTCAGGTATCTGTCGAGGATCGAGACCGTGCCGATGCCTTTTTCGTCCAGGAGCTTCCTGCGCAGCGCCTCGGCCGAGAGCCCTTCGCAGACTATGCTCATGAAGTAGCCCGAATTGAAGGGCAGCGCCTCCAGGCAGCGCGGCAGGGGGCGCTCGGCGAGGCAGCGCTTCGCGCGAGCGTAGCGGGAGGCGAGAAGGCCGCGGTACCGGGCCTTCTGCTCCTCGACCCCGGGGTAGTCGAAGGACTGCAGCATGAGACTCTGGGCCGGGGCCGAGGAGTTCGAGACCGAGGACCGGACGAGACCCATGAGCTTCTTGACCAGGGCGTCGTAGCCCTTCGGCCCGAGCGAGGAGGAGCCGAAGGTGATGAAGCCCAGGCGGAAGCCCCAGACGTAGTCTTCCTTGGTCGGCCCGTCGATCTTGACCGCGAGGATGTTCGGATGGGCCCAGGCGACGCGGGCGAAGATCGACTCGCGCAGCAGGCCTTCTTCGTACTGCAGGCCGAAATAGGCGTCGTCGACGACGACGAGGAGGGCGACGCCCTCGGAGGCCACGCGGGTCAGCGCCGCGACGATAGCCTCGGCCTCCGCGAGCGCGGGCGTGTAGCCCGTGGGATTGTTGGGGAAGTTGAGGATGCAGGAGGCCTTCGGAACCTTCCCTGCTGCCTGCGCGCGGCCCGCGGCCGAGCGCAGGGCGGCCTCGAGGCCGCCGACGTTGAAGCCCAGCCTCTCCTTCCCGGCGGATGCGCTCCCCGCCGCCGCGAAGGTCGGGTAGCTCGCGCACCTGGCGGCTTTGCGCTCCTCGAAGATCAGGCGGTAGTTGGGCCAGGAGAGGTCGGGCAGGACCATCTCGTCCCCGGCGTCGAGGAAGAGATCGGCTATCGTCGATACGGCGGCCGTGAGCCCGGGAACGACGAGGGGGAGGGAGCAGGCTTTGCCCGCGAGCGAGGGATTCTTCCGGTCGAGCTCGGCTCGCCAGCGCGAGCGCAGAGCCGCCGTCCCCGCCGTCGGCGCGTAGGCGACGGCCTCCTTGGGACTCAGCGTCGGCAGTCCGGCTCGGATCGAGTCGAGGATCATCGGCTCTCCCGCGTCGTAGGCCATGCCGATCGTCGCGTTGAAGCGATACGCCCTCTCGTCGGCCTCGGCGCTCTGCGAGACGATGCCCTTGGGGAAGTAGATGCGCCTCCCCAACTCGGAGAGAAGGCGCTCCGCCACGCTGCCGGCCAATGCTTCGTTGAGTTCTTCCGCGAGGGCGTTCATGCGTTTACCCTAAACGCGCCCAGCGAGCGCTGTCAAGGACTGCATGCTTTCGAGCTGCCGCTGGGGGTCCTGTCGCGGATAAATATCCCCCTCATAAAATCATGGCTCATCGAGTTCCCATCCATTGTTAGCGAGAATCGCCAAGCTGACAGTAAAGGTCGCGCCTGTCCTCGGCGGATTGGGAGGCTTTCTCGATCAGCGATCCGGCGAAGCCGCCGATTCTCGGTTCGCGCCCAGAAAATAACTTTTGGCCTCCGCAATGAACTCTTTCGCCTGGTCCGTGAGGACCGTCTTTCGATAGCACAATCCGAGCACGAGGCTCTGCTCGAGCCTGACGGCGCCGACTTTCTCCGTCATCGCCGCCTGGAACGCGAAGTCGGGAAGGATCGACCAGCCCAATCCCGAGGCGACGAGACCCATGATGGAAAGGGAATCGTTGCATTCGTAGGCGGGATTGGGCTTCAGTCCGTAATCTGCGCAGACTTTGGCGATGGTCTCGGCGAGGCCTTCCGCGGCGGAGCGGGCCACTCCGATATAAGGGTAGGTCTCAAGAGCCGCAATGCGCTCGGCGACGCCGCCGCTGAGCTGGAGAGTCGCCGGGAAGACGAGGGCGAACAGCTCCTCGGCTATCGGCTCGAAGACGAGCGTCGCCTCGCTCGCCCAGGAACGCACGAATCCAACCTCGAGCGCCCCCGACATGAGGGCGTGGACCTGAGCCTCCGTCGGCATGACCAGCATGTCCAGCCTCAAGTCGGGCTTCGACCTGCTGAGCTCCCCGAGAAAGGGGGGCAGCCTGGTGTTGAAGAAGGAGCTGACGCATCCTACCCTGAGGGCGCGCGTCTTCATGGCTATCGCCTTGGCCGTCCGGCACGCGACGTCCACGGCCTCGAGGAGCCTCTCGGACTCGACGAGGAGGTACGCTCCCGCTTCGGTGAGCTTGGTCTTATTCCCGGTCCTATCGAAAAGGGCGGCGCCGACTTCCTCCTCGAACTCCTGGATCTGCCTGCTCAAGGGGGGCTGAGATACGTGGAGTATCTCCGCGGCCCTTGTAAAGTTCAGGCTCCGACCGACTGCCGCAAAATACCGCAAGTGCCGCAATTCCATACGGGCATTATATTGACCGGCTCATCCTGTCTCAAGGCCGGGATCCCGGGCGGCGCGGGATCTCGCCGCCTCGACCGCGACCGCGATGCGGTCCGCGGCGGGAATCGTGGCGCCTCTCTCGTCGACCGCGACGATCGCACCTCCAATGGGCCTTGTCCTCCACCTGACCGCAGCGGCGAACTCCTCCCGGCATTCGGGCAGATCGGGCGCAGCGAAGAATCCCGAGGCCAAGATCTCGTAGAGGCCCGTAGCGCCGTAGGGGAAGGCGATGGACGACTCGATCGCCCCGATGGCGTTGCGGGTGTCCCGGAGGAGCTCCGAGGTCCTGAGGAGCACTTGCGGGTTCGAGGACATGTCCTCGACTCCGCCGGCCTCCCGATTCGCCCGGTAGGCCTCTAGGGCATGCCTCGCGATGCGGATGCTCTCGTCAATCGCGTCTGGATTCGAGGGAGTGGAGCCCTCGGAGTAGCTCGCCACGTGTATGATCTGCGGGCTCGAGGCGTCGCCGGGCTCGATATCGTCCATCAATGCAGTCGCCGCCGCAAGCCGGGCCTTCGCCTCGCCGGGGCTCCGAAAGGAGTCTGTCGGGTCGCTTTTCGCCCGCAAATAGACCTTGAAGTCGGCGTCCTCGAGCTCCCGCACGAGATGGAGGAGAGCCCTCGCCTTAGCCAGGTCCTCGAGGCTCCAGGTACGTCCCGCCGCCCCGATGCTTATCGGGAGGATGAGCTTCTGAACGCCCGCCGCCTTGGCGGCCTTTGCAGCGACGAGCCCGGACAGCACATATGTTAGGTCATCGCCGCCCCTGGCCGCGAAGCGATGCGGCGCATCCGGCTCCACGGGCTTTTCGTCGGCGGCGACGGATTTGATGGCGGCGAGGTGCTGGCTTATATTCTCGGCGACACTGTTGGGGCCACGCCGGTCGATCAAGCATGTCCACCAAAGCGAGAATGCCTGCCAAGCCGCGTCGAGGCTCTCCTCGAGAATCCGCGCCGCCGACTCGACATCTCGCGCGCCAGCCGGCGATCTTAGGAGCATGGGACGGGCCGCGCGCCATATTTCGGCGAACTCCTCCGGAGTCCTGATCGGAACGCCTCCGCCGTCCACCATCCCCTCCCAGTTCCGGCCGAACTCCGAGCGGCTGAGCCGCGATGTCCTGATGTTCAGCACGTCGAGGAGCCCCGAGCGCGCCAGGCTCGCGGCCCGGACCCGCAGGAGATCGAGGGCCTCCTTCCTGTCGGGAAGGAAGGCGCCTACCGTGGCGCATACGATGGGAGGGAGGCCGCGCGCCGCGCCGTGCGCGATGCGCGCGGCGATCCCGTCGCCCCTTTGCCCAAAGCGGCGGGAACCCTTTCGGTCGACTGGCCCCACGGACAGATACTCGCCCTTTTCGACGAGCTCGCGCCCGAAGGCAATGCGCGCCTCGTCGTAGGCGATGTCCCTGGCGGCCCGATCCGGTAAGAGGCTCCGCGGCAAGCCGAGGATTTCGATGATCTCCGCCGGGCCTTCGTCGCCGCGGAACACGCCGGATACGGCAGGGAAGCGCTCCCGGACAATGTCGCAGGTTTCGGAAAGGCCGGCGAAGAAGAGCGTCCTGACCCTACCGCCCTCGGTCGCCAGGGAGCGTGTGGACTTGAGGGCCACCAGGAAGTCCGAGAGGAGGCGCAAGGCGAGCTCAGGCTCCCGGCGGCAACCGTATACGACGGCGGTGACGCCCCTGCCTTTTATCCAGTTTCCGAGAGACCGCGCCGCCGCCATCGATGAGGCCTTGTCGGCCGCTTCGCATATTTCCCGTCCCGCCCAGATCGTTTCGAGCCCGCAAGCCTCGAGCATTTGCTCGATGGCCACCAGGCTGCCGAGCGAGCGCGAATCGGCTGCGGGATCCAGGAACCCGATTATGTCGGCGTCATCCAGAAGCCTGGCCATGGCACCTCCCTATATCGATGCTCTATGCCCTCCAGCGTACGGTGCCCGGTATTCCCGGTCCAATACCTGTTCGGGGAGCGATAATACTTTTCCGGTATCGATGCCGGGGTATCGGGGCGGAGGCTAGAAGCTGTATTCGAACTTGCCCTCGACCGCGTTGTCGGTCTTGTTGAAAAAGGAAGCTTGCCGGAAGCCGTAGATCACCGCCTCGTCGATCTCGCTCGAGCCGGAGGAGGAGAGCAGCTGCAGGTCAATCAGCTCCACCCGGCCGTTGGTCGCGGGACTCACCGCGAACTGGAGGACGACCGGCGACAGCTTCCGCTCCGTCCTGAAGTCGGCCGTCGACGCGTCGAAGCCGGCCGCCTCGAGCATGGTCCAGAAATCGCCTCGCTGCGGGAGGGGGACCTGCGACTTGAGGACCCACTGGGAACCTTCTTCCCGGTAATACGATCGGAAGGTCTCCTTGACCTGGATGTTGCGGTAGATCGATTCGTCTATCCTCGTGGGGAGCGGCATGTAGAGGTATATGGGCACGTAGATGTTGCGCCCGACCTGGCCCGAGGGGGCTCCGAAGGTCGTGGCGAGGGAGCTGCCCATTTCCGATCCTCGGAAGGTGACGCCGCCGAGGCCGCCGGGAGCGCCGGGCTCCGATCCCGTCCCCGTCGTCGACACGGGCGCGTTTCCCGCCGGCGGGGAGCCCGATCCGAAAGTACGAGTCTTGGCAGGACCTGGAGGAGCCTCGGCCGAGGCAGCGGCTGCTGCCAGGGCGGCCGCCGTCTCGGCGGCGCGCTGTGCGGCCGCCATATCGGAGGCCGAAAGGGCCTGGGTCTTATCTGCCGGAGCGGTTCCGCTCGTCCGGCTCAGGCGGGCCGGCGCGACGCCGAGAGAGGATTGGGTCTTGGCCTCGGGAGCGCTCGGGAGTCCCAGGGGAATGCCTCCCTGGGCGGCATCGTTTCCGCCGAGATCGACGATGACCGGGCCCGGGACAGCCGCGAGGCTTGCGGGCGCGAGGCTTCCGATGAGCCAGGCCCCGACGAAGGCGAGCGCGTAGAGGCAGACGGTCGAGGCGGCGGCGACCAGTCCGCGCCTGCGGTCCTGCGCCCTCATCCAGCTCGTGATCATGGGGCTCCCTGTTCCACCCTCGTCCGGAGGCCGACCGAATCGATGCCCCCGCGGCGGAG
>Ga0181520_10007730_pt1 | contig 15666 bp, 13 predicted proteins | sample PEATcosm2014_Bin_29_FD_132451 | JGI IMG/M metagenome (GOLD analysis project Ga0181520, IMG submission 132451) | Peatland microbial communities from MTU Mesocosm Facility, Houghton, MI, USA - PEATcosm2014_Bin02_30_metaG | ecosystem: Environmental > Terrestrial > Soil > Wetlands > Peat | place...
AATCCGGCTTTAATAAACGTCACTACCACATTCCCACAGAAACCACAGCAGAACCAGCAAACAAATCTCATTACGCCCATGCCGCAGCTCTTTGTGAATTACATACCGCTGATTTCGAATATTATAAGCGGATTTGAATCCCTCTCAAATATAGGCGTGCAGAACCTGGAGAATTTCGCCGAGACGGTAAGCGTGAGTGTTCCTCCGGCCTTCTCCAACCTCGTAAGTGTCTCGTATAAAAATGTTGTGCTTAGTCCGCAGCAATCACTTGCGATCTCGGTTCTGTTCAATGCGCCAAGCACTTTGGCTCCAGGCATGTATATAATACCAATAAATATAACGACAATTTCTGGGGGCCGTAGCACTACTCAAACGGAATATGTTTCACAAACCATATTTCCTAATATTACAAACCAACCCGTAGTTCTAAATCAGATAAATCTTGTTAACAATACAAAGGCGGCAAGCGGGATAATTGAAGTGACTTCTCCGCCTTCAGAAAACTTTTCCAACTTGATACTCACCACGGTTATACCTCCTGAGATCGCAAGTAACCTTTCGGACATCTCTACCTTCGGAATAAATGCAACTGTCAAGAAGATAGTGAACGATGGCTTTGAGATAACATGGCATTTGAAAGAACTGCCTGCGGGTTCAACGGTATATGGTTACTTTTCGATAAGAAATCTCTCAAGCCAAGCGCAGATACAGCTGCGGCAGATACAAGACATTCTAGTGCAACCTTCGACTGTTGTCCAGAGCCAGGTTCTAAACATTCTGAATGTCCAAGTGCCTACGATGTATCCGAATTCTACAGGTACTGTACAAGTTATGGCATTTTATACAGGAGTCCAGCCAGGTCAAGTCAAATTTAGGCTCGATGGATCGACTTCGGCGACAATACTCAACTCGACCCAGACCTTCAATGCTATTCCAAACAGCTACGTTTATGCGAATTTTGGAGTCAGACCAAACGTCGCAGGAACGCTCTCCCTCGACCTCAATGCCTCAACTCAAGGAATAAGTGTACACTATCCGGTCATAATTTTAGTATTGCAAAATGCCCAGCAGGCGCAAGGCAATGCGATTGAAACATCATTAATCCATAGTATTCTAAACAGCAATCTCATAGTAGACCTGTTGGCAATATTCATATCAGTCCTAATTGTTGGATTGTTATACTTACTTATAGTGAAGCCGCTCAGGCGCAGGGCAGAGGTCGGTCAGACAGATGCCGTAGAAAAAGATATCGTGAAGAAGGAAGCTGTAGAGAAAAGGGTTGTGCCCAAAAAGGAGGTACAAAAGTCGTCCAGTCGGCGCAGAGGAAAATCCAAGAGACCCAATAGCCTTAAAGATATTAATGACAAGTTAAAAGGATTATACGAGCGTGAATAGCATTCCTAAAGAACCCTATATAATAGGTGTGGTAAGCCAAAAAGGAGGCGTGGGCAAGACCTCCCTTGCAGTAAACCTCGCTGCAGACATAAAGTCAAAGGGATACAGAGTTCTTTTAATAGACGGCGACACTTCGAATCCTACGCTTGGAATGCTGTTGGGCATGGAAGGTGCGAATATAGGATTCAGGGAGTTGGCAACCAAAGCCACGACGCTGGACAACGCCATGTCGATACACGGTTCAACAGGAATGCACGTCGTTCTCGGAACTTTCCATACCAAGCCGTTCATAATTACAAAAAGCAACATAAACACTCTGAAAAAGAAGCTCAGAAGGGCGCGCTACGACTTCATAATAATCGATACCTCTCCGGGCTTCTATGATGAGGATGAGATGGACTATTGGAATGACGTCATACTTGTCACAACGCCTGATGCTCCAGCGACTACCGGAATCATGCGCCTGAATGCTTTGATCAGGAGAACAAGACTAGCCAGCTCGCTGGTCCTCAACAAGGTAAGGAAACAGAAATATGAGCTTAAGCCGGATGAGATAGCCGAAGCTACAGGGGAAAGGATAGTTGCAGTAATACCCTATGACGAGACAGTGAACATCAGCGTGGCCGAGAAGATACCTGCGTATGTGAAAAACCGCAGCGCCCCCTTCTCGAAGGCAATCGAGACCCTTGCGAGCGCGTATATCAGGAAGAGGAGGCTCGCGAAAAGGCCTCGCAGTTAGAGAAGCTAGGCAGTTTCGGTAGGCCTTCAGGTCAAAAACCCTCATTTTGTCAAGGCTAACACAACTTCTATTGCTTGTGTAGAGATAGAAAAGGCTTTAATAGTTAAAGATGCAGAAGATAAACGCGACCGCGGGGATTATTTGCTGTACTTAAAGTCATTGACAATGCACAGGTTCAAGTCTTTCAAGCACGCAGAGCTACTTTTCAGCAAGGGTTTCACCTGCATAGTGGGCCCTAACGGGAGCGGTAAGAGCAACATCTGCGACGCCCTTCTCTTCGGACTCGGCGAAGGCTCGCTCAGGAGGCTCAGGGCGAGGACCCTCGACTCGCTTATCACATTCTCAGGCTCAAAATCTTCGGGGCTCAGGCAGGCCTACATCACAATGGAGCTCGACGGGGAGGAGGCTGTCTCGATAACCAGGAAGGTGAGGTCCGACGGGAAGTCGATGTACAAGGTCAACGGCAAGCACATGAGCAGAGGAGATGTCCAGGACCTTGTGAATAGGCATGGCATACATGCAGACGAAACAAACACCATCACCCAGGGGGAGATAAACAAGTTCAATGACCTAAACCCGAAAGGAAGGAGGGAACTCATAGACATCGCTTCGGGAATAGAGGAATTCGAGCGGAAGAAGGAGGAGGCACTCAAGGAGCTCGAGAAGGTGGGGCAGAGGATATCGGAAGGGCAGATAATGCTCGAAGAGAGGATGGGCTTCCTCAAGGAGCTCGAGGCCGAGAAAGCCATCGCCGAGAAGTACCTCCAGATGAGCTCGAGGCTGAAGACCCTCAATTACAGCATCATAATCACAAAGAAGCAGGACGCCGAGGCCATGCTCTCGGAGTACACCAGGGCCATGGCCATAAGCGACGCCGGCAAGAACGAGCTCTCGAATAGGCTCGATGCCATGGCAAAAAAGATAGAACAATTGAATCTCGACAGGCAGCAGCTCACCAAGGATCTCGGCGAGAGCGCGAAGGCGATGGGGGAGATAAACTCAAGGCTCGAGGCTACAAAGATGGAGATTGCGAAGCTGGAGATGTCCAATGCGAACCGCCTAGCTTCAATAACGGAGAGCGAGAGAACCATCAAGGAGGTTGAGGCTGAGGCCTTGGAAACGAAAGGGACAGTGAGCAGGAACCTTGCGGAAATAGATGCCCTGACAGGGAAGATCAAGGAGATGGAAGAAAAACTGGGAAAAAGCAACATAAAGAGCGAGGATGTCCCAGTTGATTTCGGCAATGTCGATGAGTTGAATGCCCTTGTGGCTAAGGGAGAGGCCGCGGTGGAAGAACTGAACAACAAGATACTCGGATTCAAGGGAGAGACATCAAACGTTTCTTCCGGAAAAGAATCGCTCCTGAAGGAGATAAAGCAGATCGAATCCCTGGTCGCAGAGCTTGGCGCGAAGAAAAGCGAGATACTTAAGAAGCAGAAAGAGGCCAGCTCGAAGTTCAGCTCGCTTGCCGCAACAGCAAAAGCATTGGATTCCGAGACGGATTCCTTAGGCAAAAGGATATCCAACAGCGATGAAAACATCATAGAACTAAGGTCGCAGAGAGGGGCGGCTCAGCCCAGAGGCGGAGCCGTCTATGACAAGATCAAGGACAAATTCGGGAAGGAGAAGGGATTCCATGGAAAGGTTTCCGAACTCTGCAGCTATGAGAATAAGCATGCGGTCGCGGTGGAAGCATCTGCAGGAGGAAGATTTGATTACATTGTGGTTGACAGCATAGGAACCGCAGATGCCATAATAAAATACCTTAGGGATAATGGATTGGGCAGGGCGACCTTCATCCCGATGAAAGAACTCCAGCCATCTTCGGAACCCGCAAGGGAGAAGGAGGCAAAACCAATAATAGACGTAATCGAATTCGATCCGAAATTCAAGAGTGCGATGGGTTTCGTATTCAGCAACACCTATCTTGTCGATGATTCAGACCAGGCCAAAAAATTGGGCATAGGAAAGCACAGGTACGTGACAACCGATGGAAATGTGATAGAACAATCCGGAGTAATGGCCGGAGGTTCGGTCCAGAAAAGGATCTCGCTTACAAATATAGACAGGCAGATAAAGGAACTGACCGAAAGCTCGGTTGCCATGAAAAAGGAGCTTGCGGAAAAGACCGAACAGGTCTTCAAGCAAAGAAGGGAGACTGCCTATGCAGAAGCCGAGATGAAATCGGCGGAGAAGGAATTGATTGCGATAGAGAATGAGATAAAGAGACACGATGAGGGGAAGGCAGGCGCCTCGAGAGAGATCAAGAAAATTGAGGAGCAGGAGGCAAAATTGGCAAAGGAACTTGCTGAGGAGGAGAAGCAGCACCAGAAAATGCAGGAGGTCCTCGAAGCGTCTAGGGAAAGATTGTCCAAGGCTTACAACAAGACAATCGAGATATCAAAGCACCTAGCAAAGTTTGGCATGAGCAAGGAGGACCTTGATAAGCTGGAGGCGATGAGGAAGGAGGCGGAAGCCCTGAGGATACGCAAGGCCGAGATGCAGAAGGAGAACCAGATGCTTGAAGACAAGGCGAACGGCCTCAAGAAACAGGCCGGGGAGCAGCTCAGATCCATAACCGAGGCAAAGAAACTGGAGAAGGAGAGCGAGAAGAAGCTCAAGGAGCTGGAGATGCAGAAGAAGGAAACGGAGGGCAAGATAACCTCGGACAACGATATCAGCAAGAAGATTTACGGCAAGATAAACGGCCTGGACCAGGAGATAGGAAAGATGACATTTGAGAACACAAGGCTCGGTACCGAGCATGCCAGTCTGGACAGGCAGTTGAGCGAGCTGAAGATGAAAAGAAGCCAGGCGGAGACCAGGATAGCCGACTTCACCGCGGAGCTTGCGGTCTACAAGGAGGAGATGGTTCCTGTTAAGGAAGTCATGGCGGAGATGGAGAAGGAGGCGATAGTGCTAAATGCGAAGATAAGCGAACTGGGGAATGTCAATCTCAAGGCCCCTGAGATGTTCGATGATAAGAAAAGGAATGCCGACGAAGCGGTAGCCAAGGTCAAAACCCTGGAAAATGAGAGGCATGCGGTGCTCACCCTCATAGAGGAGATAGACTCCAAGAAACTGCAGACCTTCATGAGCACGCTGAATGAGATAGCGAAGAACTTCTCCAAGCTCTACAACTACATCTTCCCGGGAAGCGCCTCGATAATGCTCGAGACCCCGAAGGATCCTTTCAACAGCGGGATAGAGATAAAAATGACAAGCGACAAGGGTACCAAGATCCTCAGCGCGAGCTCAGGAGGAGAGAAATCACTGATATCCCTGATACTCATCTTTGCCATACACATGTGCAAGCCATCGGCCCTATACATATTCGACGAGGTCGACGCAGCCCTGGACAAGGAGAACTCGAAGAAGCTCTCGCAGCTCATAAAGGAGATGAGCAAGAACGCGCAGTTCGTCGTGGTGAGCCACAACGATTCGCTCATTGTGAACGCAGACACAGCCATAGGAGTAGCGAAGACCAACGAGGAATCAAGGGCGGTGGGCATAGAGATCTCGAGCATACTCAACAAAAAGTAATGGATGATGATTCTGAAAGCAAAAAGCCATGAGCAAGAAAACCAGAAAGCGCAGACGGCAAAAAAGGGCATCAACAAACTGATATACCTCCTATACATCGTCCTGGTCCTATGTATAATCGGCTATGTCCTCTCCGGAATAGTACTCCTAGGCCTCGCCGCATTCATATTGATAATAGCAGTAATCGCAATAGAATTCAGGCTGAGCGTAAAATCCGAGGGGGGAATGAAAACCCTTACCGATATAATAGTGGCGGTGGTTGCTGCGGTCCTGATCTTCTGGCTGATTCCCGCGGCTGTTCTCCAGACCGGCTCCCCGATAAACGTGGTCGCAAGCTGCAGCATGCTCCCGGTGCTCCACAGGGGCGACGTTGTAGTGCTTCACGGCATTTCCAACATGTCCTCTTTCCTCGCATTACACAAAATACCCGTGGCAAATGTCTCCCAAGGCGAATTCAACAACATGATAAACAACATGCAGAACGAGTTCATAGAACCCTTCGCATACTTCAATAATAGCAAATCAGACATTTCTCCAGTAATCGACACGGTCTCCTATTCCGGGATAGGCTTTTACAACCTGGCCTGCCTCGCCCAAGAACCTACGGCAAGGTACAATCAATGCTACGTCTCCAATGCTTCGCAGCAGGCAAGCCTCATCAAGTACAACTCTTCAATAGCAAAGGTTGTTGCACCACAGGCAAACGGAAGCATAGTATACGTTCCAAGTATTGTCATCGGCAACATTCCCATAGCAGAAAACTACAGCAATCCCATAATCGTATACAAGACCACAAAGGATGATTACTTTACCGGCGACATAATACACAGGGTATTCGCGGCGATGAAAGTGGGGGATAACTATTATCTACTCACAAAAGGCGACAACAATGCAATCCTTGACATAGAATCCCTAAACTACCCAATCAATTCTAGCGATGTCCTGGGATACGTTATTGCTGATGTTCCTTACCTTGGATTCCCTTCACTAATAATAAAAGGCCAAATCGGCAATGTTCCTGGATGCAATCAGACCATTGTGAGAAATAGCATTTAGGATCTAAATAATTTCAAATACCCAACAAAGAGGAGATATTTTTGTATAATATCATCTCCTTCTCATCTGCACTTAGGCCCGACTTTCTTATTTTAAGCAATTCTATCTCCTGATCTGACATGGGCGCATCTGAACCGAAGATAATCTTCGACACGCCAATATTTCTTGCAGTCAGCCTTATCGTAACATTGCTTGAGACAACAGAAGTCTCGAGGTAAAGATTCTTGTGTGTTTTAATATACTCTATCGCAACAGGAGAACTGAATGCGAAATGTCCTATTATGATATTCAAATCGGGAAAATCATCTGCAAGTCTCACTACTCTATCTGGATCTGAATATGGAGTTTGTTCTTTTCTAGTATGTATTATAAGCGGTTTTCCAGAATCCTCTATCTCTGAAAATATTGGATAGTACCTCTTGTCTAAAGGATCAAAATTCTGAGATCTGGGATGTAGTTTTACTCCCATGAATCCATGCTCACCTAAAAGCTTACTTACTTTCTCTGAAGTTATCAATTTCGGATCAAACCTCAGAAAAGGAAAAATGCAATCAGACTCATGTTTGAGTAGTTCAAGACTCGCCTCTACTAAATCCATGCCTACATCAAAAGGGAAGATCACCGAGGCGTCAATACCGTATTCTTTCATTCTCTCTTTTAATTCGCCAATTGTTTGTTCGTTTCCATCTTTATCTAATCCTATATGCGTATGTGCGTCTATTATCAACAAAACACCTGATACAACTATTGCTGCTTCACTAGCCTAAATTTTGCATTATTTCTGTAATTTACGTAATCATATCTTAAACCTATGTTTCTCAACAAATCTTCTGACCACTTCAGCATCTCCTCTTTTTAGTCCAATCAGATCATCGCCAAAAGACTTCCTTGTTCTATCAGCCGGACTCATTCTTTCCTCTAGGTTTGTACGAATAGGGTTCAAGAATTTTCTCTCACTTTCATTTAATCCTCTTGCCGCAATGTTTAACATCTTATCACAAACAACAGTCGTCTGAGTACCACCAATTGCCGAATCAAAGCCGCCAACTATCACATCTTGCCTCGCCTGTTGTATCTCTTTCAGTGTATATCTTGCAAGGAAATCTTCCGCCTCTCTGGAATTCTCTGTCAATCCACGTACAACTGCGCCTATCGCCATGATATCATCCACGGAAGGCTGGAATGCGCACGGTCTAAATTCCACAGTTCCAAATCTTGTTCTTAATCTTGCATCTGGCCAAACTGTGCCCTCGAGAATTCTGAGATCTCCAAACTGTGGCACTATCTTTATCTTTTCCCCTGTATCCATCCTATATGCATCTGCTTGACCTTCTCTTACAAACTCTGCGAAAGAGGACAACGTTCTAGCAAAGAAAACATATGTTTCTTCTCCTTCTCTAAGAACACGCTTCGTGATTATAGGGGCATGACTAGCTAGATATTCAATATAATGGTCTACATTCTTAAATAACGCAGGAATACCTACTCTACATTTTTCTATACTACCTGCACTGGCATGAAGATCCCACACAATTCCTCTATATTCCTTGTATCTACTAATCTCACCTTCTATAACTGTTGAATTTCCGGTTGCCGCTACCAATGCAGGAGTGAAACCGCTCAATACATTGAGGACTCGTGCTGCTTCTTCCGAAGTAACTTCAACATGAAACTGTGTCGCCGCGGTAATTGTCATACCGATCAATTCTTCCTCTTTAAAGCATCTTGACATGAACGAGTATCTTGGTTTAGGCATCATATTTTTAAGCGCGCGATCTGCAAATGGATGTGCTCCTAGACCGAGGATGACCAGACCCGAGTCAGTAACAGCATTAGACAGTATTCCCAAAATAGTCTTGATATTATATTCATTTCTTGCAAGACTACTACTTGGTGGAACTGTCACTTCGAAGGTACATCTGGACATATCTGTAGTTATATCAATCTCGTATCCATCAACCATCATCTTAACTCCTGTAGGATACTTGTCTGTTAGTTTTCCATTTACTATAAGTCCTTCATGAATCGCTCTAGCTCCATCTACTTTTGTTGCAATCTTCTCAAACAAGCCTACTACATCTTCCAATCTTGGTACTGTTTGCGGATTTCTGGGGTCGAAAAGAATACCCTCTATCTCCGGACCCAACATCCTCCTTTCTCCATTAAGCCTGAATCCTCTTCTATATTCTTTTTTGAATGATGCTAGTTTATCCACAAGTTCTGCCATATGACTACCTCAATACAAAAACCGAAACGATTCCTAGTCGCCGATTAGTCAAACTTACTAATAACAGATACTCTAACTTTGAAGTTAAGCTATTTGTAAAAAAGAACGAAGCAGCAGAAAAAGAAACGTTAAAGTACTCTGTAACCAACAGCTGATAATTAGATAGGCCACCGTCTTGATTGGCAATCCACTGTCATGTTACTCACAATTATTATGACATATCTGGTATAAATACCTAAGCCTTTGTCTCAAATACTCCTAGTTTATTTATTGCCAGCCATGAATAGGGAATAGACTCTGCTGTACGTCTCCAGTGTTCCTATGTCGAACCACTCTCCCTCCTGGACGACCGCATGCACCTCCGTATTGCCTATCAGCCATTTAAGGAAATAGCCAGGCGCGTCAGGATTATTCTTGCCTAAGAGATATTCGTTGAATTTGGGCAGAACTTCCTTCGGGTACACGTATATCCCTGTGCTTGCTATCGTGGATTTAGGCTCTGCGGGCTTCTCCTCAAAGCCCTTTATCAAATTCCCATCAGTCTCGACTATCCCGAGCTTTCTGGCTTCCTCGAGGGAGCCTACCTCATGCACGCAGACCGTCGCTTTCCTTCCAGATTTCTCAAAGTATCCCAGGGCCGCAGAAACGCTGCCATCATAGAAATTGTCCCCTGCTATTACCATAAAATCGTCTTTTATCCCTGTCTTCTCTATTGCATACTGTATGCCCTTTATCGCGCCGAACTTGCTTCCGTTGTCCAAGGTGGGCTCTATAACCAGCTCTATCTTCTTAGTCAGCCCCCTTGCCCTCTTGTTCGTTATCCAATACATAAACTGGTCCTCGAACTTCTTGTTGGCGGAAATGATTATCCTATCCGCATCCGTCTTTTCAAGGTCGTCTACTATGTAATCAAGAATAGGTTTTCCGCCTATCGGAAGAAGGGGTTTTGGCACAAAAAGGGTTATGGGCTCAAGCCTTGTTGCAAAACCTCCGCATAATATCAAAATATCCATAAAGCCACGTACAATTAATTATCATACTTTATCATAAATCATACTATATAAATGTATCTGAAAGGCATCCAAATTTGAAACCGAATCTTGACTAACAGTTATAAATAAAGCCCTATTGATAATAAAATCATGGCAAATGCCCGTTCTAATATTGCTCTTTTCCTTCTAAGTGCGATAGTCCTAATGGTAATAATATGGTTCCTCCAATTTTATGAAAGCAGTCCTCCTGTAACAGGAAGTACCTATCCTCAAACAAATACCTCAAACTGCCAGTACGGCCATATCTGCGGCATTGCAAGCTATGGCTGTGCAATTCCCGGAGCCATATACAACTGTCCCGCAAAGATAGTCGGCATTACAAACAACACAAATTTAAATGCGACCGTAGCAGTAATGCTGGCTGAGGAATTGAATAACTCTGTAAATGCAGGCTTCAATCTTAATCAGAGCATGTTTTATTCAAACTCTCAAGCGGGATGCTCCAAAGAATTGATATCAGCATGCAACAACAACTCTCCACAGCAGTACATCTGCATAAACAGCCAGTATGTATCTGCAGTCTCTGGTCAATATCCTGGAATATACTCAAGCCCTCATGCCTGCCCCATGTTCTACATGGCAGGAAACGTCTCCTGCGGAATTGTGAACAACTACTGCGTTGTCCTGGACCAGGGATCTAGTCCATAAATCGTACACAAATTACAGAGTGTGCTACTCAATTTACCCAAAGTGTTTTTTTCCTTCCTGTAAAACCAGCGCAGTTGCACCGCCGATCAATGCGGTTCCAAGTTGGACTACGCCCATGGCCGTCAGGAAGAGCGCAGGCACAAGCCCGAAACTGAAAAGAATAAAAGCCGCAAGGAATAGGAAAGCGGATTTTGTCGCTGCGCCAATCCCAAGTGACAGTATCCTATTCTTTTTCATTGAAAGGGTAAGCTTCTTCATGGAAAAGACAAGTATGGAGTTTCCGACCCAGATAAATGGGATCATGATCAGCAACGCGCTTGATGCGACCCCGAAGATCATTCCGGCAGCGTATGCCGCGACTGAAGGCAGCAATATCACCGGCAGAAGCTTCTTTCCCCTGATATTGAGTGCAGCCAATACCAGTACGCAGTTGACAACGCTTCCCACCAAAAGCTGCTGGCCTCCAAGCAGGAAAGGGAGCGCGAAGGCGATTGTAGCGTAGATAGCCATCTCCGCATATTCCTGCAGATCGGAAAGCGGATATTCCTGCTCAAACAAAGAAACCGGAACAAAAGTATAATCAAATTCCATATTCACACCAATATCATGGGTCATGCGCCTTCCAGGAGACCTCAGCGAGGTGTAGCAGCTTCTTTGCCTTCTCTCCTCCAATCTCCCCAAGGAAATCATTGTATAACTCTCTGGCAGCTGGATTCTCTCCAGAATCTGCATAAGCAGCCTTCTCTCCAAGAGAGTAAAGCCCCTTCTTCCTCTTATCTATTATCTCAGGTGTAGCCGGAGGCTGTCCTGCTCCTCCGATGCAGCCTCCCCTGCAATTCATGACTTCTATGAAACGGTACTCCCTGCGCACGGCCTCATTTTTCAGGATGGGCAAGGCATTCAGGATCCCATCAATCACGAGTATCTTTATCTCCCTGTTGTCTATCTCGAATTTTATCTCTCGCGTATTCTGGAATCCACGCAACTCGCTGACTACAGGTTCTGTAAGCATCTTGTTGTGGCGATGGGCATGGTATCTGAGCGTAGCTTCCGAGACGCCTCCGCTCGCTCCGAACAGTCTCGCGGCCCCTGAAGACTGGCCCATCAGCATGTCAAAATCACTTTCGGGGCAGTCCTTGAGGTCTATTCCCTTTGACTTGAGGAATTGGGCAAGCTCGACAGTTGTCATCACAAAATCCACTGCAGCCATGTTTCCCTCAAGCATCATCTCCGGCTTCCTGGCCTCAAGCTTCTTCACGAGGCATGGCATAGCCGCAACGGAGTAAATCTTTTCCGGAGGTATGGACTGTTTGGCGGCGAAGTAGGTCTTGATGAGCGTTCCCATGGTCTCCATCGGGCTCTTGGTGCTAGCCATGTTTCTGGCCCTGAGCTCCGGGAAGTCCCTTTCGAGGTCGAGGACGAATCCTGGGCAGCATGAGTTCATGAGCGGAAATGGACCGCCGGCAGCCTGTCTTTGCTCCAGCTCCATGTCCTCCTCCATGACCACTATATCTGCCGCAAATGTCGTATCAAAAACGTAGTCGAAGCCTATCTTCCTGAAAGCGCCTATTATCTTGTTGGTGAGAGGCGTACCTGGTTCATATCCGAAAAGCTCTCCTATCCCTACCCTAGTCGAAGGCGCCATCTGCACAACCTTCACGATATCCTTATTCGCAAGAACATTTTCAAGCTGTGTCATATCCATAATGTCCCAATCCTTATTCTCTTAATAGCACCTGTCAAATTAATAAACATGCCGCAGGGAATGTAGTTCCTAAATAAATAAAATAGGCTATTATCAATAGTTAATGTTGAACTAAACAATACAATAAAAGCCTTTAAATACTTGTAGATTCATAAACATTATAAGTGGGATCTTGGAAATAGAAATATACGGATTTACTGCAAAGGTAATCATAAGTGAAGGTACTTACTCAGGAGAGATAGAAGATCTTCATGTAATTACACAGGCAAAAACGCTTAAGCAGCTAAAGAACAGACTAGAAGAAGCTGCAGAACTGACAATAGACTCTTTACTGAAACACCCAGAAGAAGCAACTCATTATCCGGCTTCCGTTTCTAAGAAACTGGGGTTGAAGATCTATGCCTAAACGACCTAGATATCTTGATATTGCCAAGGTCCTAATAAAATATTATGGGTATTCTGTAAAAAGCAGAAAAGGAAGTCATGCCTGGCTTATAGATAATGCAGGTCACAGAACGACGATACTTGCAACAAACGAACATGTAAACATGCATAATTATAAGTCCATACTTAAACAGACTGGATTAACTGAGGAAGAAATAGAAAAGTATCTGTAATCTATTCTAATGTCTTATATTATCAAATACTACATTTTACTAGGATGCGGAGGGTGCGATTTGAACGCACGAATCCACAAAGGAAACAGGCCCTGAACCTGTCGCATTTGGCCAAGCTCTGCCACCTCCGCATATGGACTTGACATAACAATACGCTGCAAAGTAATATAATTATTCAATGCAAGCAATATTTATCAGGAGGTAAAATGCTTATAGGACTAATAGGAGCACCTAACAAGGGCAAGAGCACAATCTTTTCCGCAATGACCCTCAATGAGGTGGAGATAGCGGACTATCCCTTCACTACCATCTCTCCGAATCTCGGAATCGCCTACGCCACAAAACCATGTCCTGAAAAGGAATTGGGAGTCAGATGCAACCCGCGCAATTCGTTGTGCATAAACGGAATCAGGCATATCCCGATAAACATAACTGACATAGCCGGACTGGTTCCTGACGCACACCTTGGAAAGGGCATGGGAACCCAGTTTCTCAATGACATAATGGGCGCGGACGTTGTCATCCAGGTCGTGGATCTGAGCGGTCAGACCGACATTCACGGCAAGCCAGTAGTCGGGCATGATCCATCCGCCGAGATCGAAATGGTCATGAAGGAGATGGCCAACTGGCTTTCAGGGATAATAGAAAAGCACATGGACGGGCTTTCAAAGAAGAGGGACGGAATAGCAGCACTTATTGAGATATTATCAGGTTTCAAAGCCGAACCAGAGCAGGTCAGGGAGGCAGCGGAAGAGAACGGAATCACTACTTCTAACATATATTGGAACCATGAATCCTCATACAGGTTTGCTATGTCCTTCCTCATGAAGAACAAGCCTCTTGTGGTGGCCGCGAACAAGCTTGACAAGGCCGACAGCAAGGCATTGGATGCACTGAAGGGGAAATTGGACGCATACATCGTGATAGGATGCTCCGGAGCCATAGAACTCGCGCTGAGGAAGGCCGCGAAGTCAAAGGTCATAGATTACACAAGCGGAGCAAGCGAATTCACAATAAACGAGAACGCCAGCAGCGAGCAGCGCAAGGCATTGGAGTACATGAAAGGTTACCTACAAAGGAACAAGGGCACCGGCATAAGCGAGCTGCTGAATTCTTCAGTGTTTGATGCTTGCTCCAACATAGTCGCATATCCTGTTGAAAATGAGAATAAGTATACTGACAACAAGGGGAACGTGCTGCCTGATGCACATCTCTTGAAGAAAGGCTCGACCGCGTTGGACCTCGCAAGGAAGATACATACTGACATTGCGGACAAGATGCTGTATGCGGTGGATGCCAGAAGCAAGAAGAGACTTGGAAAGGATTACGCATTGCAAGACGGGGATGTGATAAAGATAGTCAGCGCGGCAAAATCCGTATAGCTCCAACCACAAAGTCTAATAATCTGAAAATTTAATCTTGTAAAATTATGACAAGTAAATTCATTCAAATATATAATCAACCAACTCCTACTTTACGTGAAGTTATACGAGAACTCACTCCTTTAATCAGAGATGCTTGCAGAACTCCGGATACTGAACCAGACGCAGAGAGGCGTAGAAAGTTTTGTGGTCTTCAATTGCCAAAGGAACTTGAAGAAATAGATTCTTACGTTAAAACCGTTAGAACGGAAGACCTAGTCGCTTTATTTATGGGAAACTTGTCATCTTCGCGTAGGAGTAGGCACAAATCTGAGTGGGAACTGATGGAGGGGATGTTACGTATACCTCCCATAAGAGACAGAATGCCTGGATTCATATTTGACTTATTCGTCCAAGAAAATATTTTAGCTTTCGGAGAAGCATTGAATCTATCATATTTGCATTATATTAAAGCTGATGACGTTGCACTTAGCAAAATTTCTGCACCTTACATTGGCCTTCTTATGGACTATGTCAAAGGATTTGACGCAGATTATCTTCTGCTTCCAAGCAGAGAAGCAGCATTAAGGATTTCCCATGAACAGAGACAGCGTCTTATAAGGGCAGCTATGAAAAACTACGCAAACCCTTCATATGACTGTGTTGCAATTGAAGAAGTACTTGGCACAACGAAGGAGGAGTTAAGTGACAGAAGAACGAATATACTAGATTTACTGGAGATATATCCGATCTCATAGACTTTTTGTTATCAAGCCGCTAACTGCAAACTCTTATAAACTTTGTTTAGCATATTAATTATGACGATAATTCCTTGGGGATGGTATAATGAAAGTCTTTAAACAGAACAACAAATTGACGATCTATTTATCTGTGGAAGTGGCCAAAGCTCTCGGCATAAACGAGGACGACGAAGTTGATTTTTTCAAGTACAGCGGCAAGGCGTATCTCTTCATGAAAAAGGAGGATGTGGCAAGTTTGCTCATGGGAACCTCAGTCGCTCCGCAGCCGGTAATACAAACTGGCAGTAATTTCCTGGACAATGAAGAACTAGCGGTCCTGAAGAAACTCGATACTGTGAGGTATCCTGAAAGAAGCAGGGAAAAGATAAATTCGATTCTAAGCACCCAAGAGAAGGCAGTCTTGCAGCAGCTCATGAAGAAAGAAGCGGTGAGCCTCTTTAAGAAAAACAACAGCGAACTATACAGCATCTCAAAATCCATCTATGACAGGTTCCTCATGCGGAAGAAACTGGGACCAGAGGCAAAGCAAACTCCTGCAAAGGTCCAGCTTAGCGGTCATATC
>Ga0181520_10007732_pt1 | contig 15661 bp, 9 predicted proteins | sample PEATcosm2014_Bin_29_FD_132451 | JGI IMG/M metagenome (GOLD analysis project Ga0181520, IMG submission 132451) | Peatland microbial communities from MTU Mesocosm Facility, Houghton, MI, USA - PEATcosm2014_Bin02_30_metaG | ecosystem: Environmental > Terrestrial > Soil > Wetlands > Peat | place...
CCCGTGCTCATACTCACGCCGGATCTGCTCGAAAAGTTCCACCTTCCTCGCCTCCCTTCTCAACCGGCCTCCATTCTGGACCGCAGGGCCCAAAACAGAATAGCCTGTTTATGTTTTCATCAGGGGGGCCAAATCAGAGTATCGAAGTGGGCCAATTCAGAGTAGCGAAATCATGCGCTCTCAAGACTCTGAATCGGGAACGGGTACTGAATGCCGCGCTGTCCACGCCGACACTCCCATGAAAACGCTCCGCCTGGTAGCGCTCATCTCTCTGAGCCTGTATTCTGATCTCGCCGTTGGGCAGTCGTTCGACTGTCGCAAGGCAGCTTCGTACACGGAGGAGGCGATTTGTGGATCGTCAGAGCTCTCAGCGCTCGATTCCCGAATGGCCGCGGCGTGGAGGCGATCGACCCAGCTCTTTGCAGGCCCCGAAGCCGAAGCGATGCTGGTGCCGCTGCGGAACGAGCAACGCGAATGGCTGAAGAGGCGCAACGCCTGCGGGGGCGACCTGAGCTGCCTCCGGCTTACTTATCGGCAACGAATCGCGGTGCTCGATTTCCGCCCGTTTCCGGAGAGAGCGCCGGTGGACTTATTTGTTGGAATCTTTAGCCATGAAGGGTTCATGAAGGCGTACATCCAGCGGCTCGATGCGACTTCGGCGCGGGTGCTGATCGAAGGTGCGGACCCAAAGAGCGGCCGCTGGATCTGCCACTTCGAAGGAATCGGAACAGTACGCGAAAACCGCCTGGAAGCTCTGGATACTGAGAGTGGGGGCCGCCTCGTTCTGGAACGAGACGGGGAGGGCATCTTAATTCCCAACCTGGATTCAAACTTTGCGGCTAACCAAGTGAACTGCGGGTTAAATGGGATGATGAACTTCACGTACCGTCGCACACGGTAGTGAACTCTCGATGGGTGGTCTGCCTGGCACCAACCGAGCCGATTTCAGGCGGCCGGCGCCCGCCGTGCCATTCCTGCCGCTGGGCCGGCGGCCGAGTCTGACCACGGTTTCTGCTGTGCGGCAGCTTTTTCTGCGGCCATCTTGATCTTGACGTTGTACTGGTCTTCGGTCAATAACTGGATTTTCATCATCCTTACCGAATGTACTCGGCACGTGATTTTTCTCAGATCGCCTCGAGCGATATACTCCTCGCTTGGAACTTTAAGCCACCACCACTTCGTTGTAAGTTGTAACTACTTCGTTCTCGGTGTTGAGGTAGTCGAAAGTTACCGCGACGAAAATGGGAGCTTACATCCGGCGATGTTCCATCTTGCCGACCACACGATATCGTAAGGGGTCGTACGCGTGATGAACAGGTGTGTGCCCGCGTAGGACATCTGTTCACGAAGGTTGCTGCTTTTGATGGAACACGAACTGTCTTTTGTCAGTACAAAAGTCTGTGGCGGGTTTGGGGGTCTGCGGGGTCCGTGCGAAAGCCGTTCCCACTGCGATTAGAAACGCTACAACATAGCGCGGCTTCCTTCTGTCATCTGTTCATCTTCGCCACGCCACAAGGTAATCCCTGGCCGGCTTCGGTTTGTCTATCCTCTTAGTCCACTTGAATCCAGGTCCAGCTTACCGGGACGAAAACCTCCGGACTGCCATAGTCGGAGAAGTTTTCGACGACGAGAGTATCGGACTCTTGGACATTTGTTGTGTAGTTGCACGTGTAGCCATAGCTTGGAGATTGCGGAGGCGGGTTAACGGCGAAGGTTACGACCCCCGAGCCCGATCCCGAGACCGCCCCGTATGCTCCAATAATCAAGGTCCCCGAGACCGGTTGAAAAGTGACAACGGGGCTGAAACTCGCGGCGCCCCCTAAATACGCATCCCATGTCACACCGGGTGCTGCTGTGACGTTGACACTGCCCGACAGGCTGCCCCCGGCGCAGCCGCCGGCTGACCCGAGGGTTACGGAAGACGGGGTCACTGAGTCTCCGGCAGCCAGATTGAAGGTCGCAGTAACCGCCTGGTTGGTGCCCATCGTCACGGCACAGGTCGTACCCATTCCCGAGCAGGCGCCGGACCATCCGGCAAACGTGGAGCCGATGTTCGGCGTTTCCGTCAACGTCACCGCTGTGTTCGTGTCCGCTGCGTAGCTCCAGCAATTCGTTCCGCACGGAATACCAGCAGGTGAGGAGGAAGGACTTGCCGTCCCGGCTCCAGTGCCGGCGTACGTAACCGTCAGCGTGGAATAGGAAGAGGCGGCCGGATTGACGGTCAGGGACACAGGTTGGCAGACAGAGGTCGCGCTAAGATCGACCGCGCAGACCGTAAATGAGGCCGTGCCTGCGGCCGTCGGAGTGCCTGTTAATAAGCCGTTGAGATTCAGAGACATTCCTATCGGAGGGAAACCGCCCGAGCCCAACTGGAAGTGATACGGCGGCTGACCGCCGCTTGGGTTCGTGGTTGGAGGAACGCCACAGAGCGCTGTTGTGCCTGTTGGCGCTGGCGTGCAGAAGGAGAATGCCGGGTACGGCACACCGGCCGTCGCGTCGGGAAGTCCGCCAGCGTTGAATGACAGCGGGGCTTCGGCGGCGATCGGGGGAATCTGGCCAGGGGCGCTCGAAGTGAGATCTGTCAAGTCCACTGTTTCTGAACCGAGACTCACTCCACTGAGCGGATCGATAGCGTTCATTGTCAAGTTCCCGTAGTCCGTGCCGGCAACCTGCAAGGGGACGTAGAGGGCGTAGTTTCCGCTGCCATCGCCGATGCCTGTCACGCAGCGGGTGCTGTCGCCCCCGAAGCCACAGAGGCTGGCGCCTGCTTGCGGCGTGGAAATTCCCTGGTTCGCAACGGTGATGGTGCCGTTGACCGTAGCAATGCCCTGGCTAGGAGAGGAGGGAGGAGCCGTGTTCGAAAGAGGTATCGACTGGAGGTCGATTGGCGCGATCTTATCGGATCCCCATGATTCCTGAAGATTGACGTAGGCTGCGACTAAACCCGCGATTGTCGATAGTCCGGCGGTGGGAGTCTCTAGGACCGTCGCGATTTGCTTGAGGACGCCAACGCACTGGCTCCCAAGCTGTTCGCACGCTTGGCCGCCCACCCCCGCTGCGACCACGCTGGCCAGGGCGGCGTAAACATCCGCTTGGCCTTGCTGCATGGCTGATTCAGCGGCCGCCATCCCAGAGGTATCGCCGGTGGCCCAAGCCCGAATCCAGGCCGCGTCACTACCCATGCAAGTGGCTAGAGTTGGCAGTATGCCAAAAATAGCCCCGTAAGCTCCCAGCACCTTATTGCCTGTTGTTAACGACGCCAGAGCGAGACCGTTGCTTATTTGTTGTGACAATGTCTTGGCATAATCGCTCACGGTAAACATGTTAAAGCTGTTGTTCTCGTAGGCGGCGAACATACCTTGCAAAAGACTGGGAGTGTTAGCAGTCAAATCTATTGTGCTCAGGATGTTGGTAAGTGTTGCCGCGGGCAAAGCGGCCGGTGCAAGCAATCGGCCCAGCCGTCCTGTCGAGAAAAAGGCTGGGCCGCCAGCAACTGAACCTGTCGACTGCGAGGCAGCAGCGAATACCTGCGACAGGAGGAGCCCGTTGATCCGATCCATCATGTCGAGCGCGGTTTGGTCAAATTGAACCGGCGACCCGTTAGATAAAGCGATCCCAGTGGGCATTACGGTAGAAGGACCCGACGTAACGCTATCGACGTCGCTGCGCGCCATGATAGCGGAGCTTAGAAGCTGCGCCAACGTGCCTTGTGCCTGCGTAGTGTCTACAGTGTTGCCGGGCAGAGACTGGAACGCCTGCAGTTGGTTAATCCTCTGCCCAATCATCATTGCTTCGAGGATGAGGACGGCGTGGCTGATCTGCCCCGGCTGCGCCCCGTAGGCGCTCACCGCCGGAAGATCCTGAACGTTGACAGTCACCGCGGGAGCAGACTGCCCCCCCTGCGTGAGGACAAGCGACATGGCGTCTGGCCCGGTCTGGCCCGTGTTTGGGTTGACATACAGGGGAACCCCTACCACCATCACGCTTCCATCTGCGCTGACGCGGATCGGACTCTCGGTCACCGAGAATCCGGACGCGTCGGAGAATTGCAAAGATATCGGTGAGTTCGGATCAACCCCGCTAGTGTTTATAAGTAACGGAGTTAGCGGAAGAGGTGAGGTAGTGGAAAGCGAAGTAATTGCGGGTCCGGTCGTCGCCGTCAGGTTGAACGTGGCGGTAACCGCCTGGTTCGAGTTCATCGTCACGGTGCAAGTGCCCGTTCCGGAGCAGGCGCCGGACCATCCGGCGAATGTCGAACCGGTATTCGATGTCGCAGTCAATGTGACCACCGTTCCCGCCGGGTAGGATGGCCCTAGCGGATTCGCTGAGATGGAACCGCTGCCGTTGCCGGCGGTAGTCCTGGTCAATGTGAACTGCTGCACGCCGGCCGATTGCACGGCAATGGCAACTGTAGTAGAGGCGCCGCCGATCGAAAGCACGAGTGGCGCCGCACTGGCACTGGCCACGCTCGCCGGCACCTGGGCATCCACCTGATAGAGCCCCGTAAAACCAGGCGCCAGGCCCGAAAAAGGTACGTACGCCGAGAGTCCACCGATCGTCACGGTCGAGTTTTGAGCCGTGTAAGAAAGCGGACTCATTGGCGCCGCAGTGCCGGTGGGGGGCTGATTGGTCACCGTCCCCAGTCCGGTACAGTAGGCGACCAGATATTCTCCTGGGACCGCGGGCTTTGCCGAAGTTACAAGGGTATTATCGGCGTTATGCACGACGGCGAAAATCCCCGGCGCCGTTGCGGCCAGAGGCGCCGAAACCACATTCGACTGCGCGCCGTTCGAAATCACCTGGACTGTAAGATCGGTGACAAACAGCCCGCTCACCTCCCAAGGAACCTCGGCGTTGATCTGCGTTGGGGAGATGTAAAACAGCGGAGCTGCGATTCCATTCATCAGAACCTGAGTACTTTGCAGCGTTGTGGGAGGCGAGTTCGCCGGCGCCTGCGCGGTTCCACTGGCAAGAGCGGTGCCAAAAATGGAAACGATGGAGCCCGGGACCACTGGACCGGCCGTGAAACTGGCGCCGTTCACAACGCCGCCAGATGAGATGACAGGCGCGCTCACCGCCGCGATTGTGAAATTCAGCGTGAATAGCGGCGTGGTGGAGTTGTCCCAGACCACGCTGATGGACCAAACACCCGTATCGGAGGCTGCGGAGGCTCCGCTGATGGCAATCGAGTCGGAAAAACACTCATACCCGTTGGCTCCGGGAGTAAAGGAGCTCCATCCTTCGCTCGTATAAAGCGCGCCGTCCGGGGCATAGAAGTTTGCCCTTGCGCTGTCTCCTACCACTGCGCCGGTGACGTCGAAGTAGATATACACGCTTGGCGACGCGGGCGTGAAGGCGGTCACCAATGGCGGGGTGGTGCAATCGTTGTTTGCAATGCCGGAGGAGGTAGAGGTGACATCGCCGAGCACCGTAACTTGTCCGGCCGGCGGGGCGCTGACGGTGAACGGCACTGAGAAAAGTAGGGTCCCGTCGTCCCACACGCGAGCCTGCCAGGCTCCAATTTGGCTGGTTGGAAGGTTGCTAATGGCCAAGCTGGGCGCGTTATCGAAACAATAGTCACCCGATACTGGGCTCCAACCGGAGCCAGCGACCACCGTGCCGTCGGGCGCGAGCCAGTCGTTGGTTAGAGAGTCAGTGGTCGCTACAGTAGCATCGAAGAACAAATATACGCTGCCCTGGGCGGTCAGGAAAGAGGTGACGGCTGGCGGTAGCCCGGTGCAGTCGCCTGCGGGAGGCGCCTGTGTGGTGACCCTCTGGTTGGTAAAGGTAGCACCACCCAGCGCGTAAGACCCTGCCACAAAAGCGGCGATCAGGAACCGTAACGTGGCGGCAATCATCCTTGCCTCCTGTGCTGAGAGTACACCCGCTGCCCCCAAATTGCGGCCAGATTCTCCAGGTCGGATCCTTGGTCGACCGGCTGTGAGTACTACTAGACCTATAGAGCAGAAGATAATTAAGACCTGAATTCCGAAGTTAGACGCCTTGTACCCGGGCGTAGATTGAGCCTTGTCGCCGACTGCGACCTTTCCGATGGACTAAGCGGCTAATCGCTGCTCAGAGGCAAAAGCTCATTAGGATCATCCTGTTCCGGCGCGGCTAATGTCGTGACCTGATACGAGGCCTGCTGCGTCATGGTGTCCCGGTGAGGGAATTCAGCTCACCGGCTGATCGCTAATAGCCAGTCCAAGACTGGCGAGTCTAACCATCATCGAAGGATGGCAGTCGGGGTGTGTACATAGGTCAAATCAGTCCGCCGTTTAGGGCGGCTCCGGCGGCTGAGTCGGTTTTTGACAATGGACACCCAAGATTGGCTACAATGGAGCCTGAAAATCGGTTATGATCTAGCCGTCGCTTAACAATGATCGTGTGGCGACGGGAGATTGCCTGGCGATCATTGATCGTCGTGCCGGCGACCTGATGCTAAGGAGCACGCGAACACGGAGGCAATATGTCCGTTCGAAAACCGAGGCGGGCTCGGTATGGCGGCTCTGTCGCCCTGTGGATGACACTTCTGGCGCTGCTGTTCTGCGGTGGACCGGCTCAAGCCCAAACGGACTATCGCCAACCGGGGTCCCAAAAAGCCGCCGTCTGCGGCGGCGGATGCGGCGGCTCATGCGGCCCATGTGGCGGACAATCTTCTGGCGGGAATGCCGGCCAATCCTCGGCGCAAAATGCGCAAAACCAGCGCGAAGCCGCCGCGAACGCGCTGAACGAACAGGGTATTGCTGCCAATCACAACGAGGATTATGAGGCCGCCGCCGCCGCGTTTGAGAAAGCCATCGAGTTGACGCCGGACAATTCAGTCTTCCGGCTGAATCTTGCAGCCGCCCAGAATGGGGCAGCTGTGCAGGCATACAACAAAGGCGACTACGCAACAGCGCTGAACTACTTGCAGCAAGCCCAGACGAACATGCACAAGCTGGGCCCCATTCCATCCGGATCCCCGAAGTACAGGAAGCACGAGGCCGAGATGAGGTTGCATGGAAACACCAAGATAGACGAAAATCTTGTCCTCGTCCAGGAGAAACTCGCCGAAGCCCAGCGCGAGCAAGAGCAACAAGAGGCAGAAGAGCGGGCGCTGGCCGAGCAGAAACAGAAGGAACTGGAAGAGGAGCGCCGAGCGGCACAGGAGCGGGCGCTGGCCGACCAGAAAGCGGCTGAAGAGAGAATTGCCCTCTCCCGGCAGAATAAGATCGCCGCAGACCACATCCAGCAAGGCGCCGACGACTTCGCCCAGTCGTTGCGCGCCGCGCCATCGTCGAATGAATTAGATTTCAGCGCCGGAAGGCCCAATGACACTTCGGTCAAGTCCAGCGGATTGACTTTTACGGCCTCCGATCCCATCGCCGACGGCACTCACGCCCTACCAAGCACAGGAGGCAGCACAGGTTTCTTCGGCGCGCCGAGCAACCCACCGGATCCTGACCTGGACCATTCTGCGCCCGCGCCGACAAATGCAGTACATAGCGCATTGGACCAGTTGGTCAGTGCCGTGAATTCCGGCGCAGCTGCAAATGCCAAAGGTATCAGCGACGAAGCGGCAAAAGTCGAGTCGAACTGCGCCCTTGACGCACGTGCCTGCGCCAAATCCGTGCCGATCCCTGTACGGTGGACGCCCGCCGCGGCGGAGGTCGCCTCACACATCAAAGACGACCGAGCCAAGAAGGACAGTGTAGTTCAGCAAAGTATGGCCTACTACCAGAAGCTGGACGGCCTAAGAATCGACGCGCAAGCGAAGCTTACAGCGGTTCAGCGGCAGATCAACAGTGGTGCTGGCGACAATGAGGTGCTGATGGCGAAGAAATTGACGCTTATCAACGATGTAAAGCGTTACGATGCGGATCAGGCGAATACATTGGGGCAGATCAAGGAACGTCTCGTCAAAATTGGCGTGCCATGGAATGAAAGTCCGCCTCCAGCAACTGGCGGGGCGGCAAAACAATGACCGCCCCGGCGTCCGGCGTCTTGTCCCAAATCGTGGGTTCGGCGAGTGGACGGGCGCGAAGAACAGGCCGCCGGAGGCGCATGGCGGCTGTGGTCGCGGTGCTGCCGGGACTGGCCGTTATAGCCTCGGCACAGGAGATTCCCGCTCTGACCGACCTGCCCGCGAGCGTCGCCGCGGCCAATCCCGATCTTGTCAGCCGCCGCGCGTTGCTGGCGCAGGAGAGGGTGACGCTGCACGGCAGAATCGATAACCTGAACGCCCAATGTGCCGCCGTCAAGGAGGGCTCAACCGCCGAGGCGTCATGCAAAAGGGATCAGGTGGCGCTACTGTCCGCTCTCGATTCCCACATTCAGCAGAGCAAGGATTTCGATGCCGCTGCCCATGCGGCGATCCAGACTCCGATCGTGCCCAACCTGGCCAATGATCCGAATGCGGCGCTTCTCAGCGCGGGCCAGCTACGGTTGGTCGATAGCCGGATCGCTAATCTCCAGAGGGCTATCGCGCTGCTCGGCGACTCGAATTCGGAATGGGCACGCGAGCGCAGACACGTGCTCGAAGATATGCATGAAGACACTATTAACGCATCGATGGAAGGCGTCGACCTATTGACTCTCGGGCTCGCGCAATGCGCGAAGGTAGTTGCGCAGTCTAATTTGTCTGGCATGCGTATGAATGTTCTTTGGGCGGCGTTTCAGGAGCCGTTGGCCAAGTTGCCCTCCGAGGAAAAACGGCTGAAGCGCATCCTTGAGACGACGCAGAATCCCAATCTCGCCGGGGCTATCTTGGAATACTTGGCTCACCTGCATCGTTTGCGCGATGCGCGGAAATCCGCGGAAGTTGTGAACATAATTGCGCGCACACGCGACGCCGCCGATGCGTTGCTTTCCCAGTTCAAGTTGATGAAGTTGAAGCCGCCTCCTTACGATGATGCTGACGGGCTGTATATGTCGAGCGCTTTTCTCGGAGGCGTGGCCATCATCTTCGTCGCCGAGGGGCCGGAGGCGTTTATTGCCACTCTTGGCAGCGCTGGGTCCAGCATCGGCGTCGGCGGACGTGAGTTGGTCAATCTCTGGGAGGAGCACGGCCAACTGAAGGCGCTGGACCAAAACACCTCGGGCCGTAATCGGATGAGGGTGCAACTCACCACACGTCTGGACGATCTTCAGCACCAGCGTGACCGGCTTGTCTGGTCCGCGCAGCATGCCGGATCAGCGGATGAATTCCGATGACTTCAATCGATAAGATTTACCCAAAACATCCACGATTTCGGAGGCCTTTGCCGCCATCTGCTTCAAAGGCTGAGGAGTTGTAGAGCGCGCTTCACGGGAATCTGTTCCAATCCAGGAACCACGATGAAACTCATTCGCGATTATGGGGCCCTATGATCATGCAGTCCTTACGCCATGGACTCTGTCTTCTGATTTGGCTGGTTTGTTCAAGCTCTTCTGTTTCGCTCGCTGCCCAGGCGCAGGCGACAGCTTCCGCGCCACGGCAGCCTGAGGTGCAGGAGGCGCTCAATAAAGGTGTTGTCGCTGCACAGCAGCAGGACTATCTGCTCGCGATCCGCTACTTTCAAGATGCGCATAGGATCGCGCCTACAGATCCGTTAGTCTTCCTTAACCTTGGGTTGGCCGAATCAAGAATTCCGGGGCGGGAGCTGCGCGCCATAGCCTGGTTTGGAGCGTACCTCGCCGCTGTCCCCAAGGCATCGAATGCCGCGGCGGTGAAAGACCAGATTGATCAGCTTGACGTAAGAAGCCAGGGCAATCTCTCCCGCCTGATTAGGACTTGGCAAGAAGGGGCGGGTCAGTTACCGGCCTCGGATCGCACTTCTCTGCATGAACAAGTTGCGCTTTTCTGGGCAAGCTCAGGTGATTCCGCCGCGGCTCTAACGGCCGCTGATCAGATTGATGACCCAGTTCGGAAAGCCACTGCACGGGTTAACGTTGTTAGTGCTCTGGCAAAGGCGGGTTTCACAGCAAACGCTCTAGAAACCGCTAATCGGCTGCAGGACCCAAAGTGCATTATCTTAGCGCAAGAATGCATCGCCATAGCCCAAGGAAAGGCTGGAGATATTATCGGGGCTCAAAGCACCTTTGCGTCCGCCCAAAAGACTGTAAGTCTCATTCAAGACGCCGCCGACAGAAGTGAGACCCAAAAGGACATCGTTGGCGAAGTTTCGGAGCAAGAGTCCTACCATTGGAAGGATATACCGGAGTTCTTAGATCTGACTGCATTTTCGGAATGGGGCCCACTGGCACAAATCGCGGTAGCTCAAGCCAAGGCTGGAGATTCTGCCACTACTCAAAGAAGCTTTGCGTCTGCTCTGCACAGTGCCGCACAAATTCATTCGCCACAATTCAAGGATATTGCGTGGCACGGGATCGCAATTGCTCAAGCCAGGGCTGGCGATATGGCGGGCGCCGATAACACTGTCGCTTTAATTAAGGCTTATTTGTGGAAGGAGGCGACGACACACGACTTGTATCATATACAACACGATGGACCGGATTCTCTTGAGCCTAACGGATTTTCGGAATGGAGTGTGCTGGCGTCCGTCGCAGTCAGTCAAGCAAACTTCGGAAGTATTGCGAGTGCTCAACGCAGTTTCTTGTCTGCTCTGAATAGTGTCGGGCAAATCGGCCGTGAACCTCATTATAAGCTTATGATATACGGCTCGATTGCAATTCTTCAGGCAATAGTTGGGGATTTGGCGGGCGCCGGAAAGACCGCCGATCTGATGAAAAACGTTGCTGCGAGCCTCAAGGAGTATCGCATCGAGGTGTTCGGTCCGATTCTTAATCTAGAGGATATGGAAGCCAACGCACTGGCATTTCGTCAGTTTAGTGTCTCCCACTGGCTTTACAAGCTTTACGACGATGACCAAAGCAATGACTGCGCCCTCAACACCGGTCTCTTTCTGGACTTGGCCGACTATCAAAAAGCCAAGCTGTTATCTGACGATGCGCAGGAAAAGGTTTCTACTCTCGCTACCGAAGCCGAGTCACTGATCAAGGCTCAGAATGCAATTGACCGCATGCTGAAACAGCAATTCGGCAAGTGAGACGAGCCACCATCATTTAACCTGACACCCTCGTAGTAAACTTCGCCTGCTGGACGTGCCCGACATCTTGGCCAACTCGGCGGACCGGCGAACAAAGGCCGATCCGCACGAAACAGAGCGTTCGTAATAGCACGCCATCGCCGGATCGAAAGATCGATACTCATCCTGCCAACGGGCTCGCCGCTACCGTCCTCGACTATCCCTTCCCATGCCGTCGTGTGTTGACATTGATCTACCCGTGCGCTTCTGTTGCTCATGGCTGGTCCTCTACATAGACAGCCTGCCTTAATCAGGTGCGTAGGCGGCACGCTTAATTGGTCGACAGAGCAAAGTTCACGTCGATAGTGGTAATTACTTCGATGGGTGTGCCGTTGACGAGCGTCGGCCGGTATAACCAGTGCTGGACTGCGTTCCTGGCCGCCTCCACCAGCAGCGGATGGCCGCTGATGAGTTGCAGGCTGCTGACGGCTCCGTCCGGGCCGATGATTGCCTGGAAGCGAACGGTTCCCTGAATTCGCGCCTGTTTGGCCAGGGCCGGATAGACCGGGTCGACCTTGCGTATGAGATTGGCCGCTTGCACGTTGCCGCCAACGCGAACTCGTGTAGTTGCGGTGTTTGACGGCGGCAGGGGAGGAGGAATGGCGGGTGGCGGATTGACGAACTGACGGGGGAGCACACCGGGAGGAGGAGGAGGAGGAGGAGGGGGAGGTGGAGGAGCGACCACAAACCTCACGAGCGATTCGACAGTGTCGCCCGGTGCGGGAGCCCGTCGTCCAGGCCCCTGCGCTCGTGTTCGCCTGGCGTCCAGTGCCCGCTGCGCCCAGCTATCCGCTTCGGCGACATCGCGCCTGTACTGCTCCGGGGTGTCGCGATAATCCGCGCGTTCTCGTATGAGAAGGTTCAGGTATGCCATCGCGTCCGCATATTGCGGGTCGAGTTCGATCGCCTGGCGCAGGTGGGCGATCCCGTCATCGACCATCGATCCGTACTTAGTCGTCAGTTCGAGTCTCGTGGCCGCCGACGGTATCGGTCCTGAATCCTCGGGCTTCAAATGAGCATTGGCGCGAGCGGTCCTAAACGCCCGATAGAAATCCGTCCAAACGAGGGTGCCGGCCCAGTAGTGTGCTTCTCTATTCTGGGGATCGACGGCGAGCCATCGGCGATTCCACGCGCGAGTCTCTTCTAGCTTGCGCGTCCCTTCGTTACTGAAATCGCCCATGGACTCTAGATAGCTCATCGACATGAGCAACTCGATCGCCGTTGTATTGTTCCCATTGAGTTCGAGAACTTTCTTGAACGCGACTTCGGCGCGGCTCGCATTCTCATTATTCTTCCCGGGCGATGGCGCACCGGGAATGTACATCTGCATGTAGGAGGCTCCCATGTATAGCAGGGCCTCGACATCCCGGGGGTTGATCATTGCGGTACGCTCAAATGCATCCGCGGCCGGCTGATACCTCGCATTTAAAAACCACATGACGCCGTACTGCTTCCAGCCGTCGGCATCGGTCGGCGGTGGAGGCAGCACCTTAATCAGTGCATCGAACCACGCGGCCGTTCCGACCGCCGCTGGTTGCGGCCGCAGGAGTTGCTCACGCCGGGCGGCGATCGCGCGTCGCGTCCAGGCTGTGGCTTCCATAATGTCGCGCGAATATTGATCGCGCCCATCGCGTAGGTCGGCACCCTCACTCAACAGCGCGCCCGCGAAACCCATCGCAGTCGCATATTGAGGATCTACGTTGATGGCTTGGCGGAGGTTGGCGATGCCGTCTTCAATCAACGGCCCGTATTGGCTCAATAGTTTTGTCCGTGAAGCCGCGGTATGCAGTGGCCCCGTGTCTTTCGGCTTCAACCCATCGGCCGTGCGCGCTTCCAACCAAGCCGGAGAGAACTCCGCCCAGGCGATCACGCCGAGCGAGAGGTATGCCTGCTTGTTCGTCCGGTCGGCTGAGATCACCCGCCTGTTCCAATCGCGAGCTTCATGGAGTTTGCTTAACTTCTCGTTCCCCTGAAGATCCGCGGCTTCATAAAAGCTCATCGCCGCCAGAGCGGCCAGCGCCATCGGGCTTTCGGCGTCTAATTCGAGCACGCGCTGGAATTCGGTCCGCGCCCGGCTCGCATTCGCGGTATTCCCGGGCGACGGCCCACCGAACGACATCAGCATGTACACGCTACCCAGATACAGGTGGGCGCCCGGGTCGTTAGGCCTCAGATTCGTGGCGCGCTCGTACGCACCGGCCGCCTCTTGAAGCTGGCCGGCCGCGAGTAACCCAAACCCGCGACTTTTCCAGCCATCGAAATCGGTTGGCTGGGGAATCTGGGCCTGCATCGACATCAAGGACGCCAACAACGCGATAGCGATACGCATCCGCACCTCCCGCTCAATCTTAGCGCCTATTCAAATCTAACGTGGGTATGCCAGAATTTGGACGAATACCGCAATGAGCCAGCATTCGCGAGGAACTAAGGACGGGCCTTGATTGTGGCATACCTTCAGCGTGGGCCTTTTTGGTCGGCTTTGTCTCGGCGTTCGCAGTGGCGGGCGCCGTTTCCGCTTGCTCTGTATCCGATGCCATGTTTTCTCCTGTGGCGGTGATTACCGCGATCGGGGCGTGAAGATCCAGCTGGAGTTCCAAGAAAGCAGGAAAGCAAGCGAAACTGACAAGGAACGAATCAGACGATGGAACGGCAATGCGGAGCGAACTGCCGATAATGCAGGGGGTTATAAGCTCGGCGGTCGGGCCCACACGACTTCGCCCCAGAGCTAAAGCCTCAGGCCACGACCGGTGAGCTCGAAAGTCGATCGTGCTTTCGGTTTGTCAGGACAATTGCAATCGTGATGCCGAGGCGTCAACCTTTGCGTAAAGTACATACTTCCGAAATATCGAACCAGATTACCCAATACCAGATTCACTGTTTCAGCCTCCAATCGGCATAACGTGCACCAGTCACCTGGTGGATCACGAGTTCCTTTGTGTGCCTCGTCAGGACCGCTCCATCATCGTTCATGATGTCTTCCAGGAAGTAATAGCCCTTACCGGCTTCCAGGCTGATGTGAAGGCTACTGGCTGTGTTCTTGATCTCCGAAGCCAGCAGATACTCGCCGGGATCTAGATAGGCGACCGCATAACTGCCCCAATTATTCACCGCGACGACGTGATCGTTCGCGTGAAGCTTGACCAAAGGGCCTCGGTGAATCGGATCGTCGATGAACGGACATACGACAAGGATGAGCGCTTTGTCCGGCTTCATCTCCGGCAGTGGATGCACTTTAGGGTCAGCGTTGTAGTCGTAACTGGCTTTCGCGCCTACGAGCGTGTCTGCCTTGATGACGACGAGTTGCTCAGCAAACTTCGGAACCGAGACTTTGTCGCCCAGTAGCGCCTTCATCCTGTCGATGACAGCGGCTGACATCTCTTTCGGAATCTGCAGCATGTATGGATGGACGCCGTCGGCCGCGCGGTATTCGAGGTAACACCAGTAATCGCTCACTGCCTTGTTTTCGATGATCGAGCCTATCGGGCCCAAACCCACGATGCCAAACAAATCGCCCCACCCGCCGCCGCGCCTATGCGTGGTTTGTTCAAAGATGACCTTTTCGACGGCGTCGAATCCGATATCCAGCGGGCTTGGCTTGGTCCTCACTGAGACGGTCCGGGCCGAGTCGTCCAGAACAAGGTCTGCTCCGCTTTCAACCAGCCACCAGAGTCTCGTGCTGTTAGGGCTGCTGCGCAGTTGATGCTTCACCTTGAACGTCACCTGCTCGCTCCAGGCAAGACCCGAAATGGCAAGCGTCACAACACAAGCCAGACAAATCGGCCGAGACTTCATCATGTGTTCCTCCGTCCGCGCGGGAATGAAGCCCTACTATACAACTAAATCGACTCCCGCGCTGGAGCACGGTCACGTTTGCCCTTCAATCGGGACGCGAGGGGTTTTGTCGAGTCAACAAAAAAGGCACCCGACCCGACGAAATCGCCAATCTCGCAGCCGTCTCTTGCCCCATAATCGTTAGACTCGCTGAAAGATTTGACTTGATGTTTCTCCCAACAAGAGCGATGAATCGTCATGCGCGAAGCCCGCGCAGAAAAGGGATGATTCACATGCCGAACGCAGAAACCAACGACAAAGCCGCCACGGCTGCGGAACAGGGCGCGCACGTCGCGCCGAACAGGGTCCCCCCGAAGAAGCGTGCCAGCAAGAAGAAGGGTGCGCCCAAAGCCAAGAAAGGCGCAAAGGACGCCGCGCCCAAGAAGGAAGTCACAGCCCGGCGCGCCGGGCGCATAGGATAAGGCATCTGATGCGTGTAATGGCTTCGAGATGAGAAAGAACGAATCATATGGGTGCTGCCCTGGTTGGTGGCGGCGACACTCCCATTGAAGGCGCTCAGGATCAAAGGCGCTCCGTCCGTGGGCAATGGTGGGTAATGCGCGACGGCAAAGCTGGCAGATGCGGCAGTCACGGCAATGAAGAATCTATAACTTGCTGAATCGAAATGGGGCCGCTGCGTTCGAATCCCACCCTCACCGCCAGATTATTGGTAATACGTGGACTTAGTTGATGTTTGCTAGATCTCTACCGCTCCTATCTTATCGAAACTGCTCAGTAGCGGTGAGGGTGGCGCCTGCTAC
>Ga0181520_10007733_pt1 | contig 15658 bp, 13 predicted proteins | sample PEATcosm2014_Bin_29_FD_132451 | JGI IMG/M metagenome (GOLD analysis project Ga0181520, IMG submission 132451) | Peatland microbial communities from MTU Mesocosm Facility, Houghton, MI, USA - PEATcosm2014_Bin02_30_metaG | ecosystem: Environmental > Terrestrial > Soil > Wetlands > Peat | place...
GCAGCTCCCAGGGTGATGAACATTTCGGCAGGAGTCGCCGGCGGTTTGCTGATCCAGAAGACCGCGCCGGTTTATCCGCAGATTGCCAAGGAAGCCCGGGTATCAGGCACGGTGGTGATTCAAGCCACGATTTCCAAGGCCGGATTGATCACAAATCTTCGTGTTGTCAACGGACCGACCATGCTGCGGCAGCCCGCGCTGGATGCCGTGAGGACCTGGCGTTACAGGCCCTACCTGCTCGATGGAGAGCCGGTGGAAGTCGAAACCACGGTGAGCGTGACCTTCACTCTGGGCGGGTGACGAGCCTTCTGGCTCCTTCCCGTCTTTTGGTCATGGGCACCTGTTTGCAATGATGGCCGAGCGGACGAGCATTCTGTCGCAGTGGGAGGAGGAACGTGGAACTTCTGAACCTGGAAAAGTACAAGGCGGAAATACACAGGACCCTGATCTCCAAGCTGGATCTGGAGAAGCTGTCGCGCGTCAACTCGAGTCAGGCGCGCCAAGCGGTGGCCGGCATTGTCAAGGAGATTATTGCCGACCAGCGGGTGCCCCTGAACTTCGACGAGCAGGAGAAGATACAGGCGGACCTGCTCGATGAGGTATTCGGCCTTGGCCCGCTGGAGCCCCTGCTGAGAGATGCAAAGATCTCGGACATTCTGGTCAATGACAAGGATCATGTGTTCATTGAGAAAGGCGGGCTGCTGCAACGGGTGGATACTACTTTTCGCGATGACCATCACCTGTTGCAGATCATTGATCGCATTGTGTCGCGCGTGGGCCGGCGCGTGGATGAGTCCTCGCCAATGGTCGATGCGCGATTGCCCGACGGCTCTCGTGTGAATGCCATCATTCCGCCGCTGGCGCTGGACGGACCTTCACTGTCCATCCGCCGCTTCGGGACAGGCCCACTTGCGGCTAATCAACTGGTTCAGCTGAAGAGCGTTTCGGCGGAGATGATGGAGGTGCTTTCCTCCGCGGTGAAAGCCAGGATCAGCATCCTCATCTCAGGCGGCACCGGCGCCGGAAAAACTACGTTTCTGAACATCCTGTCGCAGTACATTCCGCGCAACGAGCGCATTGTCACCATCGAAGACGCTGCCGAACTGCGCCTGGCCCAGGAAGACATCGTGCGCCTGGAGACCCGTCCGCCGAACATTGAAGGACAGGGGGCGATTCGCCAGCGCCAACTGCTGATCAACTGCCTGCGCATGCGCCCCGACCGCATCATTATGGGCGAGGTTCGCGGAGAAGAAGCCTTTGACATGCTGCAGGCCATGAATACTGGCCACGAAGGTTCGATGACGACGATTCACGCCAACACTACTCGCGATGCCATTTCCAGGCTTGAATCGATGGTCGCAATGAGCAATATGAATCTGCCCGAGAAATCAGTTCGTCAGCAAATCGCATCGGCCATCACGATTGTTGTGCAGGCCACACGCATGAGCGATGGAACGCGCAAGGTTACCAGCGTAGCCGAAATAACCGGCATGGAAGAGAGCGTCATCAGCATGCAGGAGATATTTACGTTCGATAAGAAAGGGATTGGACCTGACGGCAAGGTCATCGGCGTATTCCAGCCGACTCGCATTCGTCCCCGGTTTCTTGAACGGCTTCGTCTTTCAGGTATCGTCCTGCCGCCAGTTCTGTTCGAGCGTGAAACTCAGGTCAATTAAGCGGAAAGGAGGGCAACAGTTATGGGATTGATCATAGGATTGACATTCCTGGGAGTGTTCGGGGTCGTCTCACTGGTGTTGGTCGCCATTGGGAGCAAGGCCTCTGAGCAAGCCAAACAGGTGCACGCCACACTGGACTCGGCCTTGGCCACGGAACGACAGGAAGATCGCGATGCGCTTATCAACCTTCGCAAGAACGAACAGTTCAGCGCAATCCCGTGGCTCAACAAGAAACTCGATCAGATCGAGTTGGCGCCTCGGATTCAGTCCCTGCTTTATCAGGCCGATCTGAAATGGAGCACGGGAGGATTCCTTGCCGGTTGCGGATTATGCTTTGTGGTTCCGGGTTACCTAGCTTATTTGCGCCTGGATTCAATTCTCATGGCCTTGCCGGTTGGCGTGCTGCTGGGCTCCGCTCCTTTCTTATTTGTGATTTTCAAGCGCAACAAGCGTCTTGACCAGTTTCAGAAAGGGATGCCGGAGTCGCTGGATTTGATGGTGAGCGCTCTACGCGCCGGGCACAGTCTTGTCGCCGCGATCGGTTCAGTGGCTCGTGAATGCGCCGACCCGATCGGCTGCGAATTCAGGGCTTGTTTCGACGAGCAAAACTACGGCCTAGAACTGAAGACCGCTCTGGACAACCTGATCAACCGCGTCCCCCTCCAGGACCTTCGCATTTTCGCAACGGCAATCATGATTCAGAAGGAGAGCGGAGGAAACCTTGCCGAAGTTCTGGACAAGACCGCTCATGTCATCCGGGAGCGTTTTCGCCTTAAGCGGCAAGTTGGAGTCCACACTGCCCAGGGGCGCATGACAGGTTTGGTACTCACCTTTCTGCCCATAGTCCTGGGAATTGCGCTGTATTTCGTAAACCCTGAAATGATGAGCGTCCTGTGGAAGAATCCACTCGGCATCAAAATGCTTTGGTCGGCCGGCGTCATGATTGTGATTGGCGGCTTGATCATTCGCCATATCGTTAACATGGACGTTTGAGGAGAGGTATATGGGATTTACGATTTTTACATTTTGCGTGCTTTTTCTGCTGATTGTGAGCGGTGGGCTGCTGCTGTTCTATCGCGAAGAGATGCTTAAACGGATTTCCGAGGCGATCAACCCGCAGCAGCAGAAGCCGAAGTCTCTGATGAGCACTATCCAGCAGACAGGCCTTTCGATCGGCGGCGTAATTGAACACTTCGAGAACGTATTGCCGAAGAGCCAGGCGGAGGTCTCCGTCGTCACCACGCGCCTGCAGCGCGCCGGCTACCGTGATGAGTCAGCGATCAAGATATTCTATGGCTCGAAAGTAATAGTTCCACTTTTGCTTTGCGTTTTGGCGCTGGTTACAGGATTTTTCCGATTCAGCCCGTTTTTCGTGATTACGTTGTGTCTGGGCCTGGGTTTTCTGATGCCTGATTTCTGGCTGGGAAGGCGAATTACCACCCGCCAAGCCAAGATTCGGCGCGGCCTCCCGGATGTGCTTGATTTGTTGGTGATCTGCATCGAGGCTGGGCTAAGCCTGGACCAGGCGACGGCGCGCACCTCAGTGGAATTGAAGCAAGCCCAACCTGAGCTATGCGATGAGTTGAGCATGGTGGTGCTGGAGCAACGCGCCGGACGCCCCCGCGGCGACGCCTGGAAACATTTAGCGGAGCGCACAGGCGTTGACTGCATTCGCAATCTTGTTTCCATGCTCGTTCAGGCGGAAGCTTTTGGAACCAGCGTTGCCAAGACATTGCGAGTTCACAGCGACACTCTCAGAACGCAGCGTGTGCAAGCTGTGGAAGAGGCGGCGGCGAAGACGACCATTAAGCTGATTTTTCCGCTTGTATTTTTTATCTTTCCCTCGCTTTTTGTGGTGGTTCTTGGCCCCGCGGTTATTTCCATCATGGAGTCGTTCAAGATTTTCAATCAATGAGGGAAGGAGGAATTGTTATGGGAAATGACACGATCATTCGAATTGTCGCCGGTGTGCTAGTTGTCGTCATCCTGATTGTCTTGATCCAGCGTCGCCGTACGCGGACCAAGTAGGTGAGTAGCAATTTTTTATAACGGCGCAGCACGAGCTTGCTTTATTGGCCGATTCGCAGCTGTTCTGGATCGGCGGTTTTTCCACATTGGCTCACGGTGCGGCTTGCGTCTGGCTCAAGCCGGAGAGCGTAGTAAGAACGTTGATTTAGGAAAGAGGAACTGCATGGGAAATGACACGATCATTCGAATTGTTGCCGGTGTGCTAGTTGTCGTCATCCTGATTGTTTTGATTCAGCGTCGTCGTACGCGGACCAAGTAATATCAGGTGCTTTGCGAGTGGGCCGGCGGCGCGATGGAGTTGCGTGGATCGCTGGCCAACTCCATTGATTTCTCTAGCTGGAGACACGGTTGTCGCGGTGCTGAGTGTCTCTGATTCGCAACCCGGCAGGGGGCGAGGGAGGGGTGTCCTCGCTCAGTTCCCAGATTGACGGGACGCCTTCTCAGCGCCAGGCGAAGCAGGGTTCGTGCATGGTTCGATGACCAACGAGAAAGGACTTGCATGAGTGTTTCAGGTAGTGAGGTTGGATTAACGGCGGAGACTCTGGGCTAGCACCAGGTTGCCGGGCTCGCGCCGAGGGCCGGAGGTTCCATGGAATTACGAAAACTTTGCGCATATAACCAGACCCGTGAATGCTTTCTCGGTCTGGAGGTGGTTGCCACCGATCTGGCGTGCGCGGACCTCAAGGCTCTGTTCAAGAAACTGACTTTGAAGTCGGGTGAGGGGCTCTGGATGGCACCGTTCCGGGGAATACCGGATACGGATATGCTGGCCCCACTGGATCTGATTTATCTGGACGAGGAGTGCCGTGTCAATGATGTGGTTGAGTCATTTCCCACGTTTCATGTCAGCCCATCAAGTGCGCGGGCATCAAGCGTGTTGGCGCTGCCAATTCACTCGATCTATTCGTCGCAGAGCCAACGGGGCGATCAACTGGTGCTCTGCCTGGCTGAGGAGATGCAGGGACGCCTGGAACGGTTCTCGAGTTCAGGTGGTTCCGGCAAAGTCCAAAGCGCCGTACTTTTGAGAGGCCAACCGCTTTGGAGCGGTGGTCCCGGCGTGGTGGAATTGGAAGACCGGTCAAGCAATGACGGTTCAGGGTCTGAGCTGACCTATGAAATGGACCTTATTGAGCCGGGGATGAGGGATGTGAAGCCGCCGAAGAGCTGGCTGGAGCGCTGGTGGTCTCCGGACCCGAGAAAGGCTCCTGAGCAGAGAAAAGCTCCAAGAGGAGGGGTGCCTGGACTGGCTGCGTATTACTGGACAGGAGCTGCTCCCAAGGCGCACACCATCAAGGACATCAGTTCAACAGGATTGTATGTGGTGACTGAGGAGCGTTGGTATCCAGGTACGCTGATTCTGATGACGCTGCAAGAGACTGACGGCCAGGAACGCTCCGGACATTCGATCGCAGTACACTCCAGGGCGGTTCGCTGGGGCAACGACGGCGTTGGGCTCCAGTTTATCCCGCACAATACTTCGGCCGGGCAGAAGGGACCGAATCCCATGGTGGCCGGGGCGGATCAAAAGGAACTAGACGAATTTCTGGCGCAACTGCGAAAGGTGAAAGGGTAGGTGCGGCCAGAGTGACGAACAAATTTTACGGTACCTTGGTGTAGCAGATGAGGTACTATGCCGTATGATTTGTTCTCGAATGGGGCAATACTGATGAACAATGAAGGGGAGTACACAATGAAAAAGGTGAACGATTTGCGCGGACAGGCCGCTGTGTCACGCACAGCGGGCGCCGAATCCCTGTCCCCCGGTAACTGGCTTCGCGCCTGGCATAACTCCCGCGACAAAGGACAATCGCTGGTGGAGTTTGCCATAGTGTTGCCCATTCTGCTGGCGGTCATGTTGGTGATCTTTGAGGTCGGGATCTTCCTCCTTAACTATCAGACGCTGACACAGGCCGTAAATCAGGGGGGCATGACGCTTCAGCAAATAGTGGGCATGTCAGGTGCGTCCGACCCCTGTGCTGCTGTTGCCACAGCAGTTATTGGATCCGCCGGGAATCTCCAGACAGCTGGTGCTAATGGCATCCAATTGCAGATTTCGATTGGCTCTTACACTTCGAGTACTGGAGCCGCCTCAGGTTTCTCGTGCGGCGGCGGGTCATCGTATGTCATTCAAGGCGCAACAGCGTCGGTGACGGGCACCTATCCTTGCTCTTCCTTCGCTGTCTCTTATTTCGATCACCAGCCATTCAAGTTCTTCGCATCCGGTTGTACCATGAAAGCCACAACACAGGAGTACATGCAATGAAAAACAAGTATGAGTCTTTTGTTCGCAGAGCACTCCGCGATGAGCGCGGGCAAGTGCTGCCTTGGGTAGTCTTCGGAATGCTCGGTTTGCTGGGTATGGCCGGGATATCCGTGGACGTAGGCAAAGCCTATGCCGTTCGCAGTCAACTCCAGAGCGCTGTGAATGCGGCGGCTTTGGCGGGAGCAGCTGAGGTGTACAACACCTCCAGCACCAACAATGCGTCAACCTTTGCCAACACTTACCTGGGTTTGAACAACAACACGGGGCTGACACCGGTTTCGGGTTATCCGACGGTGACACCCTTGTGCCTGAATGGGCTGATGCCGCACGGAACAACGTGCGTTAGCGGCTCTCCGGCCAACGCTCTTCGAGTGACGGCGGCGGTTCAAGTGCCTACGTCTATCATCGCAATCCTCGGCATCCACAACCTTACTGTTGCGGCCACAGCGACCTCGACGATGCAGGGTGCAGCGCAGCCTTACAACGTTGCGATCATTCTTGACGCCACTGCTTCGATGAGCGATGCGCCTCCCGCCGGAAGTTGCACGGGTTACAGCACGGAGTTCGCGTGCGCGCTGGGCGGCGTACAAGATCTGCTGGAAAAGGTGAACCCTTGCGGAGGAATATCGAGCTGCACCACAACCAACGCAAAAGTTCGCATCAGCCTATTCTCGTTTCCGAACGTGACAACGGCCACGGTGGCGGATGACTACACATGCGGGGGCACTCCGACGAATGAGATGTACACCTTGCCCGCGACCACGCTAACAGGAACTGTGGGGTACGTGCCACTTTCATATAGCGGAGGTAGCTCAATTCCGCAATCAACTTACCAGGACGTGCCTTTCCTGGCTGACTGGTATTCCGCAACGTCTTCGAATTTTTTGAACTCGAGCTCCGATCTTGTAAAGGCTACCGGGGGCTGCATGAAGAATCCCGGCGGCGAGAGCACGTATTATGCCAGCGTGATCTATGCGGCACAGGCGGCGCTGCTAGCGCAACAGGCGGCTGAGACAACGGCTGGGTTTACAACTCAGAACGCGATGATCATCCTCAGCGACGGTCAGGCGAACGCTGCTAACACTAAATTCCCATCGTCCTCATCCACGGTATCTCCTCTCACCACGCTCGGGGAAACGGACGGGATTTCGGTTTCAACGAATTCGACGGGCAATGGTTACACGGCAGGTGGGACTGGGACGCATGGGACCGGGATGAATTTGACGGGTGGAAAATCGACATGGGGACTTTACCCCGACTTCCATAACGAGTGCCAGCAGGCTATCAAGGCGGCCCAGGACGCGCAAAACGCCGGAACGATAGTGTACTCTGTCGCTTTCAACTCGGAGTCCGACGGGTGCGGTGTCGCCGGCAGCGGTGCAACGGTTACCGATACTGTGCTGTTGGGTACGGCGACAAGCGGCCAACCCGCTCTTTCGCTCGCGACGCTGACTCCCTGCATTGTGATGAAGAATATGGCTTCTCCGGCGTCGAGTACGGGGATGACGTATTTTTATGCCGACACTTCAAGCTCAAGCAGCGGCTGCACAGACACAGCCCATACTGTGCAGAGCATTCAGGACATCTTCGGCGCCATTGCGGCGACTTTCACAACTCCGCGATTGGTCCCGAACAGCACAACATAGCTGCCTGAAAGACAAACAAATTCGCATCCCGGCCGGGTCTGATTATTGGACTCGTCCGGGATTCGAGTTTTTGGGGAACTTGTTGGAAAAATAACTCGAGCCAGAAGATCGGCATGCAGGGGTTAAGAGCTTATCCGTAAATTGCGAATTTTGTAGGGTCGCCTTCGGAGCGACCGGTCTGGAGACACGGCGCTGATTCGGGAGTTTGGTTACGACGGGCGCGGACGGGGACGTCCGCGCTACAGCCGGCCAGGAGGCCAGCGCTACGATTTAGAGACGGCGCTACTCTTTGCGGATGGGCTTTTAGTCCTGCTCTTCGGGAATAATCAGCAGCACTTCCACTTTGATCTTCTGGCCATTCTGCGTCGCCGGTCTCCACTGCCACTGAGCGAGCGAGGCGAGCACAAACTGCGCCTGCGCGAACTGCGGCGGAAAGACGATGGCAAGGGCCTCGAAGCGGCCGGCCTGATTTACAAACCCGCGAATCATGAGAGCGTCGGCATCGATTGATTCGGAAGGTATATTGGGCCGCACGATGTTATAGGGCCAGGGCGCTTCAATGTGCACGATGTTACCGGCCGCCGCGGCTTCGCCAACGCGCGGAAGCGCGTACTGGAGAATCCAGCTCTTGGCAAGGCCAACGGGCAGATAAACGGTATACGACAACCTGCCGGTCCACAACGGAGGCATATCCGGGAACTGATCTTCCAGCGAGGAGCCCACCACAACTGCTCCGAACTGGCCGGTGATGGACCGCGAAATATGGGCAGTCGTAAGCTGATTGCCTTGTCCGAAATCAGATTGCCCTGAAACATCTTTTCCGGAGCCCGTTCCATTTCCTTTTTCAGCTCGCGCGTCGCCCGCCGGGTCTCCACCTTGTTTGTCGGATGGGCTGGCCTGGCCCGTCTGCGCGGTACCCTTGACCTGGCCCGGCGTCAGTCCACCGGGAGAATTTGAGGAGGCCGATTCGTTTACGGGCGGCAGCGTGACCGCTCCGTTCGCCATATGAGAATCGGAGAGCGACATCACCGATGTGGGAGTGGGCTGCGCTCCGCCCGCCGCTGTAGTTACCGGTGCAGGCGGCGTCGGCTTTGGTCCGGAGACAACTACAGGCGACGTCGTGCTGGGAAGAATCGGCTGAGGCCGCACGGGCATTTCGGCGGCTGCAATGGCGATGTCGGCGAGGTTCTGCTCGTTGTTGGGTAACTGGACGGAAGGCTTGATGATTGCAACCGACGGCTTCAACGGAACAGGCGGAACGATGGTTTTCTCAGGAGACTTTTTCCCATTCCAGATTACGACTGTGGGCACGGGGATTTTCTCGAAGAGCGTGACAGGCTTGAGGATATCCGGTTGCAGCAGCGTTTGAGGCCCCGGCGGAGCTTGTACCATCTGGCGCATGATCGGCCGCGCCGTTGCGCTCTCGACTGGCCGAGGAGTGTGCTCTTTGGGATGAATCTGGGGATACTCAATATCCAGTTTGGCCCGCTGCATCTGCGCCTCCAAAGAGTGGAGGTCGAGATGCCGCACGGCCAAACGATCGGAGGCAGAGGGGGTTCTTACCTTGGGTGCGTTGAGGAGTCCGTAAGCCAACAATACGACTCCTATAATATGCAGTACAACCGACGCGGCGAAGGTGTAGGGCTTTTGAACCTGTTCCGGTCGCTCAGAAAACAGCGTAATCATAGGGAAGACCTCATGAACTTACAAAATTCCTCCCTCGCGCTGTCTGGGCCCTCTTGCAATGGAGGCTGCGTTTCGGACTTTTCCTGCTTGGGGGAGCATTGAGAAAAGCCCTGACGCCCCTCTCAAGAGTCTAATTATATTCTCTTCTATAATCTCTTACTGCGCTGCACTGACCTATAACTCTCTTGGTACCTTTGTACCCTGTAATTGTCTTTCTTTTGACTTTCATGAGATTTGAAAAGACTACACTGAACAGACGGTAAGACTTGCACGATATTATGCTTGCTCAACCGCCGAATAAGCGTAAAATTGATACAAGTATCCCAAGGCGTGGCGCTGGCCACAAGAAACAGAAAGGCGAATCTGGCCGGGTAGCCAGTTCAGACAGGCCTCCAAATGAACCGAAGACTACTCACGATTCTTCTGATCGCATTCTTCATTGCCGCCGTGTGTACTTTACTGATCGCACATCTGGTTCGTAATCAGGCGACGGCACGACTGCCGGTCACTACTCTAGTGGTGGCGGCGAAGACGGACGTTAAACTCGGAACAATTCTTACGGCCGATAACATCACGACTCTCGGGATTACGGGAACGCCGCCCAAAGAGGCCATTCTCGAGAAGAACATGAAGAGTGTCATCGGGCGCGGTGTTGTCGCGGACCTCTATGAGGGCGAGCCTATAATTGAGAGCCGCCTGGCCGCAATCGGCTCAGGCGGGGGATTGGCCGCCACCATTCCGCAGGGTATGAGAGCCTGCGCCGTCAAGGTCGATGATGTTGTGAACGTGTCGGGATTTGTAACTCCAGGTATGCGCGTGGACGTTCTAATCTCCGGCACGCCGCCAGGCGCGCAAAACTCCACGCAAGGCACGGAAGCGCGAACGCTCCTGCAGAACATTCAGGTTTTGTCGGCGGGCACTGATATTCAAAAGGACAACCAAGGCAAGCCGAAGCAGGTGCAGGTGGTCAACCTGCTGGTCACTCCCGAACAAGCTGAGACACTGAGCCTGGCCAGCAATCAGGTCACAATCCGGCTGGTGTTACGCAACCCGTTGGATACCAAAGTTGAGCCGGTCCCCGGCACGGCTACGGTCAATCTTTTTGCGGGTCCGACGGTCGCGTCTACACAACCAAAGCACGTCACGGTCACAAAGCGTGTTGCACCTCAGGCCTTTGTCGTCGAAGTGTTCAACGGATCAAAACAGTCTCAGGAAAAATTTGCTTCTCCGGGGGGGCGCCAGTGAGAGCGAAGAGTGGCATTACTATCGCATGTTGCAGCGCATTGTTTCTACTTCTGTACGCCGGGGCAGGGCTGCAGGCTCAAACCGCGCCGCCTCTTTCTCAACCCGCCGGTCCATCGATTCAGGACTCGACGAATGATCTGTCAGTCGCCGTGGGCAAGACAGTGCTGGTGGATTGTCAGTGGCCAGTAGCGCGGGTTTCCATTGGTCTGGGCGAAGTTGCCGAGGTCCATGCGACCAGCCCAAGCGAGATCATGGTGGAAGGCAAGGCTCTTGGAGAGACGAGCCTGATTATTTGGGATACGCATGGCGGCCGGCAGTTTTTCAACGTGACGGTACGCGCCAGTACGACTGGATTGAATGACAGCCTCGACGCGATCCGGCGCGAACTGAGGGCAGAACTTCCCGGCGATAACCTGAAGGTGAGCTCGGAGAATGGTTCCATCTTTCTTCGCGGCACGGTCAAGGATCTGAATGGTTCCAGTCGCGCGGTAAAGATCGCCTCGATGGGCGGTAAAGTCGTCAATCTGCTCAATGTCAATGTGCCTGCATCCGAGCCGCAGATACTGCTGAAGGTGAAATTTATCAGCGTCGATCGCAGCAAGGAATCACAGATGGGCATAAACCTGTTCAACCTGGGCGCGGGAAACTTTGTTGGAGGGGTTACGACATCACAGTTCACGCCGCCGGGGATCACTCTTCCTGTTGGGGGATTGCCCGTCGCGATCACCAACGGGAGCGGGTTGAATCTTTCCGGCTTCTATCCTGCCCTTGGCCTGGGTGCAACCATTATGGCTGACGAAACCAAGACCGGGTCGCAGGTTCTGGCCGAACCCAACCTCATGGCTGCCAACGGCAAGGAGGCCAGCTTCCTGGCTGGTGGCGAATATCCTTATCCCATGGTTCAGGGTGGCACTGCCGGCTCGGCGCCCGCGGTTACCATCATGTTCAAGGAGTATGGAGTCCGCCTGAATTTCATTCCCACCATTACTCCCCGCGGAACGATCCGCCTTCAAGTAGCCCCGGAAGTCAGCGCTCTTGACTTCTCAGACGAGGTGGAAATCTCGGGATTTGTGGTGCCAGCCATAACCATCAGGAAGGTGAATACCGAGGTCGAACTGGCCGAGGGTCAGAGTTTCGTCATCGGCGGGCTGCTGGACAACACTGAATCCGATACCTTTATGAAGATCCCCTTTCTCGGAGACATTCCGATTCTAGGCAAGTTCTTCCAGTCGATGCAGAAGACCAAGGCTAACACCGAGCTCATTGTGATTGTGACGCCGGAGATTGTGGCGCCAATTCCGGTCGGGGATCCATTGCCATCGCTGAAGTTTCCTGCCAAGTTCCTGCCGCCCAACTCCGGCATACCGATGAATAATCCGGACGCCAAGACCGCTGCGAACACCCCGGCTCCTGCGCCGCCGACCATCCCGATAGAGAAGTTGATCGAGAGCATGAGGCCGGAGACGCCATTGATGATTGAGGGGGCCACGGGAGGCTTTGGCACAGCATCAGCCGGAGCGGCAACGGCTGCCGCCAACGCCGCAGGCGCCTCCTCACAACAACAGCAATGAGATATTCGGCTGCCCCTTTCGGGCAGCCGACAATCTTCCGAACAGATCGGAAGCACACTGCGGCCGGCAGACGAGAGGATCGGAGACAACAGGATGAATCCGTTCCGCTGGATCGCATCGGGGCTGCGGAATCGCTTCTCGTTACACCGCAGTGCCCCACAGGATTTTCGCCTTCGGGTCTCAAACCTGACACGCAATACGGAACTTGCCACTTCGATGGAGGTGGCGAATACTAATTCAAAGCGCAGGAAAGGTCTGTTGGGACGCGAGGGCCTTTCTTCCGGAGGGGGTTTGTGGATCTGCCCCTGTGAATCCGTGCACACCTTCTGGATGCGATTCCCCATCGACCTGGTCTATCTCGACCGCAAGAATCGAATCAGGAAACTTGTGAACGAAGTGCGCCCATGGCGGCTGTCGGCCTGTCTCCGGGCGCACTCCGTCCTCGAACTCCCGTCAGGCACGATTCGCGCCACTCAGACACAGCGGGGAGACATTCTGGAGATTTCGGCTGCCTCTAAGGTGAATTAAACCGAGGAGGTCCAGGATATCCAGAATCTTCGGCGTTGTGAATCGAATCATGACGGCGTTGGCGCAATCGGCAACTCAGCCGATTCTCCGGGCACCGCAGTCTCAACACGTGAGAGAGGACGCCGCACGTAGACCCATAGATAAAATATGCCCATTGCTAACAGGATGAGCTGAATGGGCTGCATGAGTAGGACCGTCAATATCTGTCCCAGGAGTCCCGCTGTGGATAGGTGAAGGTTTTTGACAAGAATCAGGAGAATTGACAGCGGAATATCTCCCGTTAAAATGATCCCCGCCGAGGTCAGCAGCAACGCAGCCCAGCCAGTCCGGCCGCGTTCAGTCCACAGGATGGAGCAGGCGGGAACGGCCAGCATTAAAAGCTTCGCATCCCATGTGTGGTGATAAGTCACCAGCATGGTAAGGGGCACGACCGCTGCGAGCGCGAACCAGGCACCACTCTGCGAAGAGCGCAATTTGAGAGTGCGAACTGACCAAACTAACAGGAGCGCACCGCAAACCAGATAGCTTACTGGGTTGTAGATTCGCGGGTCATTCCGGAAGACGCTTATGGGCCCTTGCAGATCAATGACCATCGACGCCTTGTGGGCAGCGAAGGAAGTTGGACCCGGATCACTGGTGCCGCCTGACGCCGAAGTTGCCGAGAGATTGTGACTCCATTCCTGCATCCATTCAGGTGAAAGGTGCGAGTGCCACAGGAATGCCGAAAGGCCCAGGACAGCGGTAATGAGGAGAGTTTGCAGCGCGCGCTTCCTCGAAACCCCGCCAGCCAGCAGGAAGTAAAGCCAGACTAACCCCGCATCATGGGGCTTAATAGTGAGACTAAGCGCCAAACACAAGACCCCGACCAACTCGAACCGCTTTTCAAGAAAGCACCAGACAGACACCACGCAAAGGCCTACAACGATGCCGGCCGTGTTACCTCCGCCAAAGATCATCTCGCAGTTTGCAAGCAAGATACAAATGAGCAGAAGGGAGACTTTAGGCGCATATCTTGCACCAATATCCCACATAAGGAAGGCGGCAAGAGTGAAAACTCCGGCAGAGAGCGCCAGCCATAGCAGATGCGCAGGACCCCACGGGAGCAAGGCAAAGGGGGTTACAAAAATGAACGCGGTAGGCACATGTACATACTTCTCCACCGCCTGGCGGGCTTCAGTGGTCTCCAGCGGACATTCCCCGCCTGTAGAATGGGAAGCGCCATTCAGCATGCTCACCTTGTACGGATTATGGCCTTGAAGCAGGCAGCGCGTGCCGAAATAGACTGTCTTGAAATCCGACAATCCATACGCGGACTGCCCAATCGAGTAGCCCCACAAAATGGAAATTCCGCTGGCAAGTAGTATGCAAGCTACCGCCATCCATCGCGTCCTTACCATGGCCCGATTCTCTTTCTGCCGGATTCGGCGCGAGGGCCCGAGAATCATACTGCCGAGTTGCTTCTTCGGGCGCGCATCGAAATTAGGTTCGCGTGAGCGCAAACGAAGCTTCCCGCTTGTTCAGCGTTTTGCGCCATGGCTCCGTCAGCGGCGACAGTATAGCACTTACACCCAGAAGTAGAATGTGAGCATTTATAGAACGATGGGTGAGGCAGACTGCATCAGGAAAAACGGCGCGTCCGTCCGGTTAACCGCGCTTTGGATAAGCGCGAGGCGCTGGTAAGAATGCAGATGGCTGTTTTCGAGTAACACTGAGGAGGCGATCCCGGCTCACTGACCGCGCAGGAATGGATTGCTTCTGCGTTCCGCGCCGATGGTGGTGGCTGGGCCGTGGCCGGTGAGAACGCGGGTCTCGTCTGGCAACGAGAGCAGGCGAGTTTGAATGGAGTCGATGATCTGACCATAGTCGCCACCGGGCAAGTCAGTGCGGCCGATGCTGCCTTCAAAGAGCGTATCGCCTGCGACCAGCAGCTTGAGCGGGGCAAAGTGGAGGCAGACCGAGCCTTGCGTGTGGCCGGGGGTGTAGATGACCTGGGCAGGGTAGTTTTCCAAACCCACGCGCGTACCGTCGGCCAGGCTCTCGTCGGGCGGAGCGATCTCGGGCGTTGCGACTCCCAGCCAGCTTGCCTGCTGATCCATCATCATGAGCAGCGGCAGGTCATTTTCGTTCAAGAGAATAGGCGCGCCGGTAAGCCCCTTGAGCTTGAGAGCACCACCCACATGGTCGATGTGGGCGTGAGTGACGAGGATCTGCTTGAGCTTGAGGCCCAGATCGGTGAGGCGGCCATGGATGCGGCTGACTTCGTCGCCGGGATCGATGACGATGGCTTCGCGGGTCTCTTCATCACCGAGGAGGGTGCAGTTGCAGGCGAGCGCGCCGACGGGAAAGGTCTCGAGGATCATGGATTCAGCGTACAGCTTGCAGCGGACAGTGAACAGTGAGCAGTGGACAGTGGACCGGAACACTGGACAGGGAAGGCGGGCTAAAAGCCGGACCAGCGCAGGTAGGCGGCGATGATTGGTTGACCCCAGAGGGAGCTGACTATGCCGCCGATGCAGAGGAAGGTCCCAAAGGGCAGTTTGCTGGTTGCCCACCTTCCGGCCTCTGCGTTACGCGGGACGAGAAGAAGTGCGAGTGCGACTGCGGCTCCGAGCAGGGTGCCGATGGCGAAAGAGAGCAGTGCGCCGGGAAGGCCCAGCCAGGCGCCGAGCATGGCCATGAGCTTGGCGTCGCCGAGGCCGAGGCCTTCGCGGCGGCGGATGAGCCAGTAGAGCCAGCGGATTGCCAGGACGAGGGCAGCGGCGGCGAGGATGGCGAGCAAAGCGTCGAGTGCTCCCTGTTTTGCGGTCAACGGTTCGCACCACCAGGGCTCGTCAAGCGGAGCCAGCACGGAGGTGAGAATGAAGCCGAGTGCCACCCCTGGGAGGGTGATCCAGTTGGGTAGCCAGAGGTTTTCTGCGTCGAGGAATGCCAGCGCCACCAAAGCCCAGTCGAAGAGCATTTTGCCAATTGCGCCGGCCAGAGCAACGTCGATTTTCGGCCCGTCCGAAAGGCTGA
>Ga0181520_10007734_pt1 | contig 15656 bp, 15 predicted proteins | sample PEATcosm2014_Bin_29_FD_132451 | JGI IMG/M metagenome (GOLD analysis project Ga0181520, IMG submission 132451) | Peatland microbial communities from MTU Mesocosm Facility, Houghton, MI, USA - PEATcosm2014_Bin02_30_metaG | ecosystem: Environmental > Terrestrial > Soil > Wetlands > Peat | place...
CTCGTTCGTTGGCGGCGCGATCATCAGGCTGTCCAGCAACCCCATTTGGGCATTGGTCGTCGTTTGCATGGTTCTCTGACGCACTATCAAATCATCCGTTCAAAAGAGTTTTGCAGAGGTCTCGATCTGCCAGACGCCCCGCCACCGGGAAGGTTGCTGGTATTTGACAACAACCTTCTTCCAAGCCGCCGTGTCGCTCGGACATCCATTTGTCACCAAGCCAGGAATATTCCCGGCCTGGTTCAAGTCCATTGGCGGCGGCATCAATCCCACGTTGGCGGATTCTCCGTTTTGGAAAAACCTCTTCATAACCCAGCATAAGCCGGCCAGCGCGCGCATGCTATAAGGTGTTTTACCCATGCCCGGCCTGATGAATCCAGCCTCGACATGAGCAGTGATGTTGGCTCCGATAACACACGGTAGGGTTTCACCCCATGGCGAACAGCCATGCCTGTGCGTCATGGCCAAACGCCTGCGCGATATCTGCGGCATTCCCGAAAGCGAACCGCTCTGGCGCGCCGGACGCATCACGTCGTAGCGTATGCGAGGGACGATTGTTCTCACGCGCGCCGTCCTCCGCCCGGTTGCAACCGGGCGGAGGACTCCAGCTTGGCTGGTTCTTATAAACCTGCCAAGCAGGACAATTACGAAGATACAAGGGACGAAAGAGCCGTTCTGCCGTCCCTCACGGGACTTGGAAAATATGTTGGACGATTAACCCAGCACTAAAGTGCTGGGCTGTTTTCTGGAATACAGTTATTTTGAAGCCATGATGATGCGCGAGGATTGCGAGAAAGGCTTTTTCGTGTCGTTCGATTATTCGTCGGACGCGTTGCAGGAGATCGAATCGTTCTTCAAGCGCAGCCACAAAGTCATCGTCGCCCTGACCGTGCAGGAAATCCTCGACGAGCACATCGCGAAGAAGCTGGTGTGACCTCTCGCCTGATAAACTCGGTGGTGAAGTTAAAACACTGCGCGCTGAAGCGGCGCGATTGAAACTTTTCACCCGCCGTATTCTCCGGCATCATGAGGGGACGTGAAAATACTGGTCGAGTGGCTGTCGAAACTGCCGGAACGTCCGCGCACGATTCTTAAAACGTGCGCTTATGGCTTTGTGGCCGGACTGGTGGCGGTGGCCTTCCAACTGGCATTGAATGGCTGTTATCGTGCCGGCATCGTGCGGCTTTCGCACTGTTCGTTCACCACCTTCCTTTGGAGCAGCCTGGGGATAATCTTGGGGACTTCGCTGATTTCCGGCTGGCTGCTCAACTCGTTTTGCACCGATGCCGCCGGCAGCGGCATTCCGCAATTGAAGGCGGCGTTCTGGAAAAATTTTGGCTTTGTGCCGTTCCGGGTGCTGTGGGTGAAATTTCTGGCCGGCACGCTGCAGATCGGCGGCGGCAGCAGTCTGGGCCGTGAAGGTCCGTGCGTGCAACTGGCGGGCACGGCCAGTTCGCTCCTCGCGGGCGTGATGGGTGAACCCAAACAAAAACGCCGGCTGGCCGCCGCCACCGGTGCCGCCGCCGGTCTGGCCGCCGCCTTCAACACGCCGCTGGCCGGCGTGACCTTCGTGCTGGAGGAATTGATTGGCGACCTAAACAGCCGTCTGCTCGGGAGTGTCATTATCGGAGCAATGCTGGGCGCCCTCGTCGCACACGGCATCATCGGGCCGCAACCATCTTTTTCGCTCGCGGCCATCGGTGAACCATCCTGGCATTCCTATCTGCTGGTGCCGGTGGTGGCGGCGGCGGGAACTCTCGTCGGCGTGGCATTTCAGAAATCGGCGCTGGGATTGCGCGCACGCCAAAGGAAATGGTCGGCGGTGCCGTCATGGCTGCGGCCCGCCATCGGTGGATTGATCTGCTGGGCGTTGGGCGTATTCGTGTTTCTTCAAACCGGAAAGCTTGGTGTGTTCGGCCTCGGTTATGACGACTTGTCAGAGGCGCTCACGGGCAAGCTCATCTGGCAGACGGCGGCGCTGCTCCTGGCGGCAAAATTCGTGGCCACCGTGGCCTGCTACGGTTTTGGCGGCTGCGGCGGCATTTTTTCCCCCACGCTGTTTTTCGGCGCGATGACCGGGCTGGGCATCGCCGGGATTGCCCAACCTATATTCGGTTTGCCACCGGAAGGCGTGGCCATGCTCACCATCGTCAGCATGAGCGCAACCCTGGGCGCGGTGGTGCGGGCGCCAGTGACCAGCATCCTGATTGTCTTTGAAATGACGCACCAGTTTTCACTTGTGCCGCCGCTGATGCTCGCGGCGTTGATCAGCCAGGCCATCAGCCGGCGCATGGCCCGGCATAATTTTTACGACGCGCTGCTGGAACAGGACGGCCACGTCGTGGAACGCTTCGCCCCGCCGCGCGACCTGCGCGAATGGCAGAAGCAGCCCATCGCGCTGCTGGCCAACCCCAAGCCTGTTGTCGTTGATTCGCTGGAATTAAAAGATTTGCAAAAGCTGTTGCAAAACTATCCGTATTCGCGGTTTCCGGTGGTCATCGGCGGGGAGATTCGCGGCGTGCTCACGCGGGAAGAAGCCAGCCGGGCCTGCCATGAAAAGCGCCCGCCTGCATTGGTGGAAGCCACGAGTTGCCAGCCGAAATTGTCATTGCGCGAGGTGGAAATGCAACTGATTGAATCCAAGACCGGCTTTCTGCTGCTGCAAGAAAATCGGGGCGGGCCGCTGGTGGGGATTCTGACGCTTCATGACATCCTGCGGGCACAACAAGCTGCCGCAGAAGAGGGATATGCCGAGACTGCCAGCACGCTGTCCCCTTGAAAATCCGCACGCTGGGATGGGCATTGATATTTCACCCACTGCCTGCCGCGTGATGGCCAAGCGGCTGCGCGACGTTCGCACCTGCCGGAAAGCGAATGCCCTGGCGCGCCAGACGCGGTTTCGTCGTCCGCGACCTGCCGTGGACGGTGGAGAAGCTGCGCGTCATCCCGCCGTTTGAATTTGAGAACTGGGCCGTCATCGCCCTCGGCGGCATCCCCAACAAGGTGCAGGTCGGCGACATGGGCATTGATGGCCGCATCTTCCCCGTCTCCGCCAGCGCCGCGCCCCGCAAGCGTCAGGAAGGCGAACTCTCGCTGCAAGAACGCTGGTATCCGATTCAGGTCAAACAAAAGGACAAGGCTGGCCGCCCGGACATTGACGCGTTCGAGGCCGTGATGATGCGCGAAGATTGCGAGAAAGGCTTCTTCGTGTCGTTCGATTATTCGTCCGATGCGTTGCAGGAGATCGAATCGTTCTTCAAGCGCAGCCACAAAGTCATCGTCGCCCTGACCGTGCAGGAAATCCTCGACGAACATATTGCGAAGAAGCTGGTGTAACTGAGAGACTTGCCAGATTTGCGCGCTGGCACCTGAAACCCTATTCCGTTAAATTGCTGCGAACCAACTCGCACATCTTCACCGTCAACTGGTCTTTCATTCCGTAATAGACGCATTGGCCGGATTTCTCGCGAGTGAGGATGCCGGCGGCGGCCAGCAGGGCCAGGTGCTTGGAGACATTGGCTTGGGTCGCCCCGACTGAAGCCACGATGTCGTTGACGGTGCGGGGTTCCGTGCAGACGGCCTGCAGGATCTTCAGCCGCATCGGCTCGCCCAGCAGCCGGAAGTGCAGCGCGATCTGCTCCAGCTCCGCGTCGGTCATCCGCCGTTTGATTTTTCCGGTTGACATATTGCTTTATAGTTATATAATTATACAATGATTAAGACCGATGTTCAACCAAAAACTTCCCTGACTGTCCGGGAACTGAACCGCCGCCTTGCCGCCGGGCAGCCCGGCGAACTGCTCGATGTGCGCACGCCCGGCGAATTTGCCGCCGGCCATGTGCCCGGCGCGAAACTCATCCCGCTCGACGAACTCGACCCGGCGGCTTTTGCCCGCGAACGCGGCGGCAGTGTCGCGCCCGTCTATGTGCTCTGCCAGTCCGGCGGGCGCGCGCGCAAGGCCATTGAGAAGCTGGAGCGCGCCGGGGTGCAAGGTTGTGTGCTCGTGGAAGGCGGCACGCAGGCATGGCTGGACGCCGGGTTACCGGTGAACCGAGGCGAGAGCAAGGTTCTTCCGCTCATGCGTCAGGTGCAAATCATCATCGGCCTCGTCTCCGCCACCGGCGCTGCGCTGGCGCTGGCGGTCAACCCGTGGTTTGCCGTCCTGCCGCTCATCACCGGCTGCGGCCTGTTGTTTGCCGGCATCACCGGCTACTGCGGGCTGGCGCTGCTGCTGGCGAAAATGCCTTGGAATAAATCTTCAAATTGCAACTCCGCCTCCTGCTGTGCGAGCGAATCCAAATGAAAAACCCAACTCAACCCCGTAAAATCATCATTGTCGGCGGCGTGGCGGGCGGCGCTTCCGCTGCGGCCAGGGCGCGGCGCGTGGACGAAAACGCCGAAATCCATGTCTTCGAGCGCGGCCCATACATTTCATTCGCGAATTGCGGGCTGCCCTATTTCATCGCGGGCGAAATTGACGACCGCGCCAAGCTGATCATCATGACGCCGGAGAAGTTCTGGTCGCGCTCGCGGGTCCACGCCCATGTGAACCATGAAGTGCTGTCCATCAACCGCGCCGCTAAAACCATCAGCGTCCAAGGCCCGGACGGCGTGGCGCGCGATGTGGCTTACGACAAGCTCATCTTGAGCCAGGGCGCAAAGCCCATCGTGCCGCCGATTCCCGGCGTCGAACTGCCGCATGTTTTCACGCTGCGCGACATTCCCGACATGGACCGCATCGCGAAGTTTGTGGATGGACAAAAAACAAAACGGGCCGTCGTCATCGGCGGCGGGTTCATCGGACTGGAAATGGCCGAGGCGTTTCATCATCGGGGCATTCACGTCACCATTGTGGAACGCAACCCGCACATTTTGCCGCTGCTGGACCGCGACATGGCGGTGCATTTGCAAAACCAAATCCGCCGCGACAATTTCGATTTCAAGGCCGACGCCAACGCCACGGCGTTCACCAGCGACGGCGTTGAGTTCGCCGACGGCAGCCGGCTGGCGGCGGACCTGGTGTTGCTCAGCGTGGGCGTGAAGGCCGAGGTGGAGCTTGCCAAGGCGGCGGGATTGGAAATCGGCGTCACCGGCGGCGTGAAAACGAACGGCCGCATGGAATCTTCGGATCCGGACATCTACGCGGTCGGCGACGCGGCGGAAACCATGCACGCGCTCACCGGCGCACGGGCGCGCATCGCCCTGGCCGGCCCGGCAAACCGCCAGGGCCGCATCGCGGGCGCGAACGCGGCGGGCGCGCGGATGATTTATCCGGGCGCGCTCGGCACGTCCATCGTGCGGGTGCTGCACATGACCGCCGGGTTCACCGGGCTCAACAGCGCGCAGGCGGCCAAGGCGGGGTTCAGCTTCTTCACCAGCCTAACCCGCGACCACAGCCACGCTCACTATTATCCGGGCGCGAAACCGGTATTGATCAAAACCATCGCCGAGGAAGGAACCGGTCGGTTGCTCGGCGCGCAGGTGCTGGGTGAAAAAGGCGTGGACAAACGCGTGGACGTGTTCGCCACCGCCATCGCCGGAAAGATGAGCGTGTTCGAGCTGGAGAATTTGGACCTTGCCTATGCGCCGCCCTTCGGCTCGGCAAATGACCCGGTGAACATCGCCGGGTTCGTGGCCGGGCACATTACGCGCGGCGACATCGCGACGGTGGCTCCGGAAACGTGGCGACCGGATGGCGAATTGCTGCTCGATGTTCGCGACGCGGACGAGTTGGCGGAGTTTGGCAAACTCCCAAACTCAATGAACATTCCGCTCGATCAGCTTCGCAACCGGCTTGATGAACTGCCGCGCGACCGGCGCATCATCACCTATTGCCAGAAAGGCCAGCGCGGTTATCTTGCCGCGTGCGCGTTGCACGGGCACGGCTTCAAGAATGTCGCGAACCTTCGTGGTGGATTTTTGCAGGCGAAACTCAATGGGATTTGAATATCCCGCAAGATGCGGCGGCCGGACAAGGTAGCTTCGCAACCTTGGGCTGAATGATTTTCATCCCGTTGGGATGGAAGCCGGAGCATCGTCCGTGTCCCCTTGAAAATCCGCGCGTGGGATTGGCATTGATATTTCGCCCACCGCCTGCCGCGTCATGGCCAAACGCCCTTGCGACGTTTGCGCGTTGCCGGAAAGTGAATGCTTTGGCGCCGGACGGTCAATCGAATCACCGCGAGCGTGAATGCTAAAGTCCTCTCCTCGGGGGAGAGGATTTAGGCGAGGGCGAGCGTTAAAACAAACCTCGTCTTTTCGGAAGTCAGTTTGAGCCACGTCCTCCCTCATCCCGGCCTTGACCAACGTCACCGGCACGGCGGTGCAGCCGGTGCGCGCACGGAGACGACCACGGCCCCGGACGGCTCCCAGACCATCAGCGCCTATTCCAATGGCCAGTTGGTTTCGGTTACCCGGAAGGATTCAACCGGGGCGCAAATCGGACAGACCGCCTACACCTACGATACACATGGACGCCAGAGCACCGTCGCCGACGCGCGGAATGGCGCGACCGTTTATGGCTACAATAATGCCGACTTGGCGGCCACTGTCACCACGCCCAGTCCGGGGATGAGTGGTTCTCCCGAAACCACCATCACCTATTACGACACCTCGCTCCGCGCCACCAATGTCGTGCAGCCGGACGGCAACAGTGTGACAAACGTATATTATCAGGGCGGACAGTTACAGAAGACCTACGGCTCGCGAACGTATCCCGTGGCCTACACCTACGATTACGCCGGACGCATGAAAACCATGACCACCTGGCAGAATTTTGCCGGCAATACCGGCACCGCCGTCACCACTTGGAATTATGACCCGTATCAGGGTTTTCTCACCAACAAAGCTTACGCTGATGGCACGGGCCCGGTTTACAGCTACACCCCCGCTGGACGGCTCGCCAGCCGCACCTGGGCGCGCTCGGTGGGAGGTGCTCCGCTGGCCACCAGCTACGCCTATGACACCGCTGGCAGCCTCACCAACGTCAGCTACAGCGATGGCACCACGCCCGGTGTGGGCACGGCATACGACCGGCTAGGCCGCCCGTCCTCGATCACCCAAAGCAACATCGTGACCACGCAGAAGTATAATCTGGCCGGTGAATTGCTCAGTGAGTCTTACGCGGGTGGAACATTGAACGGCCTGTCGGTGACCAACGGCTACGACCAATTCATGCGCCGCACGAACCTGACGGCGCTGGGGTCAACCGTGTTGAGCCGGATGACCTACGGCTACGACAACGCCTCCCGGCTGCAAACCGTGAACGACGGGAACAACAATGCGGCCACCTACAGCTATCTTGCCAATTCGCCGCTGGTGGGCCAGATTGCGTTCAAACAGAGCAGCACGACGCGGATGACGACCAGCAAACAATACGATTATCTGAACCGGTTGACGCAGATTGCCTCTGCGCCCAGCGGCTCCGGTCTGCTGCCGTTGGCTTATTCTTATAATTACAACGCCGCCAACCAGCGGACGAAGAACACCTTCGGCGACGGGTCGCACTGGGTGTATCAATACGACTGGCTGGGACAGGTGACCAATGGCGCGCGGTATTGGAACGACGGCACGCCCGTAGCCGGCCAGCAATACCAATATCAGTTCGACACCATCGGCAACCGACTCTCGACCCGGTCCGGCGGCGACACCAACGGCGCGAACCTGCGCCCAGCCAATTACAGCGTCAACAGCCTGAACCAGATCACCCAGCGCGACGTGCCCGGAACCAATGACATCGTCGGGGCGGCCCTGCTCTACACCAATGTCACCGTCAACGGCGTGGCGGCGGATCGCAAGATCGAGTATTTCCACGGCACCGTGGGCACCAACAACGCCAGCCACCCGGCCTGGCTGGCTTCCACCGCTGTCGGGGCGGGCAGCAGCGTCACCGGGCACCAGTATGTGGCGCAGACGCCGGAACACTTTCAATATGATGCCGACGGCAACCTGACCAACGACGGGCGCTGGGCCTACACGTGGGATGCCGAGAACCGGCTGGTGGGCATGACGGTCAACACGAACGTGGGGCCGCAATATCAACTGACCTTTGCGTTTGACTTCCAAGGCCGGCGGATTCTGAAGATCGTGGCGACCAACGGCGTGGCTTATGCGACGAACAATTTCCTATATGACGGCTGGAATCTGGTGGCGGAATTGGGGTCCAGCGGCACGCTGGTTCGGAATTATGTCTGGAGAAGTGATTTGAGCGGTTCGGCGCAAGGCGCGGGGGGGCGTCGGCGGATTGTTGGAAGTCAGCTATCACGGCACAGGCATCACCAATGCGTTTGTCGCTTACGATGGCAACGGGAATGTTTCCGCCCTTGTCAATGCGGCGGATGGAACGATGCTGGCGAACTACGAATACAGCCCGTTTGGCGAAACCATTCGCTGCACCGGCGCGCTGGCCAAGAACAACCCGTTCCGGTTCTCGAGCAAATATGACGATGATGAATCGGATTTCCTTTATTATGGATATAGGTATTACAAGGCGTCAGCTGGAACATGGATTAGTCGCGACCCGACTCAAGAAGATGGTGGATTAAATCTCTACTCATTTGCTGCCAACGATTTACTCAATAGTGTTGATTTGCTAGGAAATAATTCCAGTTCAGCAGTTAGTGGCAGCGGCGGTCTTGGCATTCAGCTTTTAAACGCGGCGCATGGAATGGGGTTCCAAGGCGCGGCTTACATGAAGATAAAATGGTTAGTGCCTGAAGGTGCAACTGGTTATGTTATTCAGCACGTAACTATACATTCAAATATACGCTATTGCAAGACTGGGACGCGGGTCATAACTCCTAATAATGAGGAAATAGATTATCTCGAAGCATGGACAGTTGTTGGAGGGAAAATGTTTAATGACAAAGGCCGTCAAGATGATACGGATGTTTTCCAAACGGCTGACGAGGATTATGACACATATGGAATAATTACAGTAGTTGGCAGGGCAAAGTTCTGGCCAAGCGGGACTTATTCGCTGACCATTCCGCCATGGAAGCACGGGGGTGTTGAAGAAGCTAGAAACATGTTGACCCTTCATCCTGTGCCGAGTAGTTGGGATGATTCTGGGGCTCGGCTTCACGCTATGTATGTCATATATAGCACGTGTTGCCACTACTATGAATATGTTGCTGGAGTGCCAACAAAATGATCAAGCATCCAACCAAAATTATGGCAGCTATACAAAGAAGCGCGCTTGAATTGCGTCATATTTTACTCTGGATTTTGGTTCCGTTGGCTTCATTTGCGAGCAGTGGTTGTGGTGAAAAGTCGTTCGAACAATTGCCAAACATATCAAACCAAGCCTATAAAGCGCAGCCTTATATATCGGTGGCTATGAAACTGCAGGCGATGGGGCGTGAATCGGCAACCAAGCGATTGCTGAAACTTGACAGGTCCGGGGATAATGACGAACAAATCTACATTTTATGTAGAATGCTTTTTATCAAACGCGCGACGAATGATTTCAGGGATCCATACATGGGTAAGATTATCTTACATGGCGGAACGACGCCATCAGATTGGCCTCTCAGTCCGATCGAAATAATTGATGGCGTGCCATTCGACATAGTTGACAGCTATGCCACGCAGTCAACCCCTGAACGGGGAGGTGATTATTTGAGCTATTGTTTAACAAATTGCGACTGGAATAATTTGAGATTTAGTGCAAAGGGCAAGGATCAGTTAAATGATGCCTTGAATAAACTGTTAGTCTCCCTCAAATGGAAACGACCTCTGAATCCGAATGAGCGTGAATTCTTCAAAAAACAAATTCAATAACTCGGACGGCTCGCACTGGGTGTATCAAAACGATTGGCTGGGGCAGGTTACGAATGGCGCGCGGTATTGGAACGACGGCACACCGGTGGCCGGGCAGCAACACCAATACCAGTTCGACACCATCGGCAACCGCCTCTCGACCCGGGCCGGCGGCGACATCAACGGCGCGGTGTGACGGATGCAGGAAAAGCATAGCTAAAATATGAAAACAAAACAGGTGTTGATGATGACCGTGCTGTTACTCGGCGTCTCGCTGGCGCGTGAGGCGCAGGCGTTCTACAACCCGTCCACCGGTCACTGGCTAAGTAGGGATCCTATCTTGGAAGATGGCGGCGTAAATGTTTGTGCTTTTGCTGAAAATGATCCAATAGATCGCACTGATGTTGTAGGTCTAGCCGGTATTCCTAACATTAGCTATTTTTCCATAACCTTTGAGCCGCATCATTACTATACAAAGGTTTGGCTTAGTTTTCATTCAGGCCGTGATAGCTGCGTGAATCTGAAATGCAAATCGCCGAAGTTGGCTCAAATAGCGGTGGATTTAGGCGGGAGTTTGGGGCATTGGATAAATCCGTATGGATTACCCGGACACTGGTTTCTGGATACGAAATCGGCGACCAAGCCGTGGTATCCTTACCAACAAACGTTTAATGAATATGTCGAAATGACTGATGCGCCTGGATCGCGTCGGTATCATCCTGTAGATTGGGTTTATTCGTTTTGCCAATACTTTGAAACCTGTGCTGTATGCACCGACGGAGGCCCGCTAAACTATAAAATCATTGGTTGCGCCAATTGGGGGCACCACATCGGTGGTATCGGCAGTTCAACGCGGTGGGGTGATGGACAACTAATTCGCCCCGTTCCACCGTCGTCGGATTTCAAAACACTTTTTACTGAAGGATTATGGGGCCGCTGAAGAAAATAGAGTCGTTGACCGGAATTGTAATACGTGCAGCGACATGTGGCGGTGCTACTTGCTGCGTGCTCGCGTTCGTCTCTCATCGCCTGGAAGTCAATGAGCTAATACATGCACTTCATCATGAACCTATGCACTTTGAGACGGGATGGATTCAGTTTATGATTCTTGCAATCGGTTTAATTGTTGCTTTGTTAATCAACAAAAGAGATTTACAGCGTTCATATCAGCTAGGCGGACAAAAAGGAGTTTGGAGAAGCGTTGTTAGCGTTCTTGGTTTTTTTGCACTAGGATTCTTGCTGATCGGTATAGTATTGCCGTCGCAAGTATAACTCGCGCATGAAGTTTATGACTGACAAGCAATACGACAATTTGAACCGGTTGACGCAAATGTTGTCTCAGCCCGGCTCGTCGGTTATCGCTGGGAATGGTAGGCAAGTGGATGCGGAATTAACGGAGCTAAATTATGAAGACAAAACATATATTGATGTTGACTTTGCTGTTACTCGGCGTCTCGCTGGCGCGAGAGGCGCAGGCGTTCTACAATCCGTCCACCGGCCGCTGGTTGAGCAGAGACCCGATTGCGGAAAAAGGAGGGAAAAATCTCTATGGCTTTGTTGGCAATGACTCTCTGGACAAAATCGACAAACTGGGGCTAATAGATGTCGATGTCTATATTTGGACGTGGAAGGGCATAGGAATTGATTTCTGTCATCTCTATGGAAGTGTCGGGCACGTCATGATAATAGATCATGCAACGACAGGCATGTCAGAGGTTAGTCAATTTCCAACCCCGCGCGAACATCTGCATGGTATCAATACTAGATTAGACTACGTGAATACTTTTAAGGCAGAGGAGCAGCATGTGCCTGAGAAATTCCTAGTTCATCTGCCGAACGACGACGCATTCTACGCAGAAGTCTTCGATCAAGTCTTCACACGCACAGTGTGGAATTGGTGGCCAACCGGGCCAAATGAAACTCAGTGCGCACGCGCGGCATACGACGTCTTGAAAGCTGGCGGCCTTCCGCTGTGGGGATATGGGTGGCAAGGGGAAATCACGCCAGGAGATGTATATTTTAAATTACGACAGTTAGCCACCCAAAACAATCCCAGCAATCCATGGTCGGTCGAGCCAATTCAATGAGAACTCTTTTTCCAAATTATGAAAGCTGGTGAATTCTCTCTACAGATGGGAACAGTAATCGCTCTCGTCTTAGTTGCTGTGTGTTTCCCGCTTTATGGCAGGGCTGCACCTTCAATAAACATTGGTAGCGGCCAACCAGGGCTTAAGATTATGTATAAGGGCACAAATCAGTTTGTTATTTATCTGGACGAGCCTTGGACTGTAGGCCCAGGTCTCAAAGGTGGTATGGATAAAAGACAAATTGAGATTGTATTGGACAGAAACTATGGACTCAAACAAAGGCTCCAGAGCCGGGATGGAACCATCCCCGATCCGCAGCAGCTTTATCCGTTTGATAATCAACGAGCTTTCACCTGCGAATCGGCTATCTTGGGTCTCGATCCTAAAACACTGACCGATTGGCCCCACCAGACTCAAATGTTTACTATAAATGGGGATTCCCTCTCGGTTTCGGATGACGTATACGCACTGGCGCGTCACCAGCATGGGCTGACGACGAATCAGTATTTCCTTGGAATGATCGGGACCGATGTTTTTTATTGGGAAATGGGAGATCCACGGAAGGCTTATTGTCGTCCTGCCGGTGAAAAGCAGGCTGCCATTTATTTTGAGCTTCCAAAGAGCATGATAGACCTGTTTGGGGTCACGAAGGGTGTGAAAAAGGATGTCGGGTTTGTGGTTCTCAAGAAGTCCACCGGCTTTTTTTTATACTCCCCCAATGAATTTGTATTCCTCGAATTTTCGTTTAAGGACGCAAAACGGACGACTATTAATCAATGAACTCGACACGCCAACCATAGCACACAGAACCGAATCTCTTCTTTTAACCGATGAATCCGCGACGTGAACAGGCAAGGGCTGAATCGAGCGTTAAGGGTTTTTCCCAAGAACAGCACGTCGCCCATTGGGTGTATCAATATGACTGGCTGGGGCAGGTGACCAATGGGGCGCGGTATTGGAACGACGGCACGCCGGTGGCCGGCCAGCAATACCAATACCAGTTCGACACCATCGGCAACCGGCTCTCGACCCGGTCCGGCGGCGACACCAACGGTGCGAATCTGCGCCCCGCCAATTACAGCGTCAACAGATTGAACCAGATCACCCAGCGCGACGTGCCGGATGCGGAATGAACGGAGCCAAATTATGAAGATGAAACAGATAATGATGATGACCGTGATGTTGCTCACCATCTCGCTGGCGGGTGAGGCGCAGGCGTTCTACAACCAGTCCACCGGCCGATGGTTGAGCCGTGATCCGATTACGGACGAACAAGGATTGAATCCTGCAGAAGAACTCGGCGGTCCAAACCTCTATGGTTTTGTGGGCAATGACCCGCTTCAAAATACTGATCCGTTTGGCTTCAAATGGACGGTGATCCGTTCTGGAGGGAGCACTGCTTTAGCGGTTTGCGAATGCGGTGACACAGTTGCGGGTTTGGCCGATTTGGTTAAGTTGGATGCAGAACAATATCGCGCATGGCTCAAGACTGCTGGCACTACAAGCCTGCCGGGCTCAGAGAATGATCCTCTTACCTACGGCACCTTTCTTGTGCCAAACACAGCCTACATAGACGTATCGACGTATAATTGGGGGTTCTTGGGAGACGCCAATGTCGCTATGGTTTATCATCTGCGTTCAGTTTTTACAAGGAGAGGTTATGATGTCGTTTACACGGGTCCCCGGCGGACCACAAAATCGTCCATTCTACATCATTTAGCTTTAGATGACATATACACATTCGTCTACGTTGGCCACGGCTCCGCAGGAAGCCTGACCGCTATTTCAGACCCTACTGGTCAGGGTATAACCCAAGGCATAATAACGCGTGATAGATACACGCACTATGGCATTGCCCTGATGTGGTTGATAGCCTGTGAGGGTAATGATGGCGCAAATCCATGGTGGAAGGAAAACGTTTCAAGAGCGGGAACATTGATAACGGCTCACGGAGATATCAGTGCGTGGAGTGGTTGGAATTGGGTGGTAGATCACGGGGATTAAATATGAAAGCGCCTGTCCTTTTGTTGGCTAATATCTGGATTTTTTTATCCATAGTAGTTTGTAGTGTTTTAACTGATGCAAATGGGCGCTTGCTGAGGTTAAACGAATTTGCATCAAGAGTGATAATAATCATTCTATTTACAGTCGGGATCGTATTATCTATCTGTTTAATTAAACGTTCACGCGCATGGGGCCGACTACTCGCATTATTTATTCTTGTTGTATATTTCGCTCTTTTACTGCCGGCTTTTCTATAGAATAGAATAAATTGTCTTCAACGAATTGAACTCGCCACGCCAACCACAGCACCCATGATGCCAAAGAAAATTAAACGGTGGAACGGCTTCTCGGCTGCGAACGCTTCTTCAATGGAAGCAAAGCTCGCCTACATCAAACTAAACAGCCAAACGCCTTGCCCGCCTCGTGGCGCTGTCCGGGTCAACCAAGGGTGTTGTAGGAGGTTCTTTCACTCGCAACACCCGGTTTGCTTTCGGTCATGGCTGCGACCGCTCCCACTATGTCCATCGCCAGGTTATGTCATTGCTCCGAGATTAACAGCCAAATGTCGTCCCAGCATGGCATGTCGGGAGGCCTAGCAATGGCAGGCTGGTAAATGAACAATAAACAACGCTAAATTATGAAAACAAAGCAGACGCTGATGTTGCTGCTGGTGTTGCTCGTCGTCTCGCTGGCGCGTGAGGCGCAAGCGTTCTACAACCCGTCCACCGGCCGCTGGTTGAGCCGTGATCCAGCCCAAGAGCAAGGTGGGCTCAATCTTTACGGATTCATTTCCAACGACGCGCTTGATCGAGGAGATGATTTGGGTCTGGCGCTTTACGTTATTGACGGAACATGGATGGACAGGCTGGACCGTGCCAATCCTTGGCAATTATACAATGAAACGACTGAACGTCCGAGACGGTATTGGGCAGGACCTCTACATGGCGCGACAGGTTGGGATCTTGAAGCAATCGCCCTTCAAGTTTTCTTCCAGATTCAAAAAGACTTTTGCGCGGCGAAGGCGAATGGAAGCGACCTGACCATTAACCTGACAGGTTGGAGTCGCGGGTCAATGATTGCTGCATTGGTCGCGCAGACGATGAATGATGGCGGCTTCGTCTGCCCCGGATGCAATGGTAGCAAACGTTACCGACCAGTAAAGGTTAATTGGGTCGGGCTTTTTGACGCAGTCGCGATGACCGACGATATAGGGTTTCCAACAAGAGTGCCCTCCAATGTTGCGCGTTTTGACCATGCTATAAAAACAAAGCACACTGGCAAGCAGCTCCTTTCCCCGACCTGGCATTTCAGTGGTAGCAATGAACGCGCATTTAACAACAACGATGGCAGCCTCACGACCCACGCGGATATCGGCATGTCGGTAATCCTTGGGAATATCAATTATGCGTATCCTTGGATTAAAGGCCAGGCCATTGTCGCAGGGGTGGGCTTCTAAATATTTAGCAATGAAAATCATTATTTTAGTATTGATGACGACTCTTACATTGGTGGGTTGTGGTAAGGGATCTAACCTGCCTGAAGTGACCTTTGAATGGTTCAATCTTGACACCAATCAGATATGGGTAACGGACGTAATCGGTCTTCCGGCCGAGGCATCACCGGGCCGGTTGATGCCGAGTCGCGCAGAAGACCAACTTGAGACAAGTTCGTCTGTTTTTTCAGAAATCGAGACCTCTGCAAAACGTTTTTGAACGGATGATTTGATGATGCGTCAGAGAGACATGCAAACGACGACCAACGCACAGATGGGATTGCTGGACAGCCTGATGATCGCCACACCGACCA
>Ga0181520_10007735_pt1 | contig 15654 bp, 10 predicted proteins | sample PEATcosm2014_Bin_29_FD_132451 | JGI IMG/M metagenome (GOLD analysis project Ga0181520, IMG submission 132451) | Peatland microbial communities from MTU Mesocosm Facility, Houghton, MI, USA - PEATcosm2014_Bin02_30_metaG | ecosystem: Environmental > Terrestrial > Soil > Wetlands > Peat | place...
CCGAAGCCGCCGCCATCCACCAGCATCGTCTTGCCGTCAGGCGCGATGAGCAGCAAGCTGTCGCCCTGGCCCACATCGATCGCCTCCACAAGCAATGTGTCGCGCGGATAATCTTCTGGCCGGGGCGCAACGGCAACCAATGCAGCAAGCAATAGTGCAGCCCATGCGGCTCGGCGCGGCCAGCGGAGTCCATCGGTTGGAGATGGGTGCTCCACCTTCGCGGCGTAGTTGTTTTTGCCGCCAAGGTGGGATAGCACAACGGCCGCTGCAAGCAGCGCACAGAAGGCGAGCGACTGCCAAAGCAGAGGTGCGGGGATGCGAAGATCGCCCCATGCCGTCGAACCGAAGAGACGCACCAGCCCGATGCCAATATGCAAGAAGGCAGCCGCGATCATTGCCGGGACTACTGCGTAGACCGGACCAATCAGAGAACAAAGCAAAGTAACGAGCGCGGCTGGCATCAGAATAAGCAGCAACGGCAGGATAAATACATTCACCGGCAGTGCGAAGACGGTGATGCGATGGAAATAGAGAGCCATCGGCAGTGTCATGGCGAGTTCCACCACGCAGGAGACGGCCAGCAATTCGACTGCACTGAGAAAGAGATACACGGCGAAGGGGAAAGCGCGCCAGGCTAAGCGACCGGCCCATGGGCCAGCCACCGCTCTCTGGAGACCTGCGGCGGTCATGCGAAGAATCACGCGAAATTGAGCGATGCGCGGAGCCAGCTTGACGTCCAGGGCGATGAGCCGCAAGTCGCGCGTCGCTGCCAGATAGGGGTGAACCGTCCCTTGCAGCAGCGGAGCTGCGATGCCACCGATTGCGGCCACGGCCAGCAGCGTCATCTGAAAGCTGGAGTCGAAGAGGCTGCGCGGACTCACGGCCAGCAAGCACAACGCAGCAAAGCCGATGGTGTTCATCGCGTTGCGTTCTCGATAGACGAGCCGGCCGAGCAGGTAAAGAGTGATCATGAAGAGCGAGCGCTCGACCGGCGTGGCGAAGCCCGTGAATAGCGCATAGGCAAACGAGGCACCAATCGTGGTCAGCGTCGCCGGTACACGCGGCAACCCGAGCCTCTTGGCAACCCAGAAGATGCAGCCGGCCACAATCGCCAGATGAAAACCGGAAACCACCAGCATGTGAAAGGAGCCGGTGCGCTCAAAGCCCACGCGCAACGAGTGGGTCAGATACGTGCGGTCGCCTGTGACCATGGCGGCCAGCATGATTGCGTCGTCTTGTGTGAGGCGCAGTGAGGCGGGTAGTCTTCGCATCGTCACGGGCAGGGCCAGCAGCCGCGTGCTCGTGGCGCGCTGCAAAGCGCTGAATCGGCAGCCGGGGAAGAAGCCTTGCGCTTGGCCGATGCGTTCAAGGCGCTCGATGCCGACAGTAGCCGTAGAGGTGATGCCTTGCTCGACCAGAAACTCCTCGCGGCTCCAGACGCCGGGATCGTGATAGACCTCGGGGGGCAGCAGGCGAACCACGGCTCGCACGCGCTCGCCACACTGGAAGGGCTGCGGGATGAAAGGGTTTTGAGGCCAGCGAACGGTCAGCCGCACGCCTCCTTTGACAGGAGCCTGTACGTCCTCAGTATCGGTAACCACCTCCACGCTGGAGATGCGCAGGTCGATTCGCTGCGAAGTTAGTTGCGCCTGTTGCTGCGCTGAGGCAGGCTCGTCCAGATTCTGCTCCGTCTCGCCGCGTACAGGCCCCGCATCGACGACCGTTCCCTCGACGGTGCGGAGAAGATTATCTGAGAGCGCCGCCAGCGCAGGAGCCGGCGCCGGGTGCGGCTCCATCCAAGCGCACCACGCGCCCAGCAGGAGCCATAAGACAGCCAATGGCAGCCAGACGATACGCTGCGCCCTGAAGGCAGCCACGCCGCAGACCACGGCGACAAGGCCGAGCGCAACAAGCACCAGGCTAGGCCGCAGCCAGAGTGCTTGGCTGGCAGCGATCCCGCCGGCAAAGAGCCATGCTGCGTGAAAAAGCGGGACTGCATTGAGCCCGTCACCCGGCCCGTAGAGGCCTGCGTTGACTTGCCCGATCTTGGGGGAGCCGGTTTCCATCGCGTCTGAATCGGGAAAGCTGTTCTGGCCCTCAAGCCTATCAGGCGCGGCGCAACTGGACCACTGTCTCCAGGTGAAAGGTCTGCGGAAAGAGGTCGGCGAGGGTGATCGATTGGACTTGGTAGCCGGATCTGGTCAGCGCACGCAGGTCGCGCGCCAGTGTCGCCGGGTCGCAGGAGACACAGACCACGGCGGGTGCCGCGATCTCGGCCAGCAGCGCGCAAGTCTCCGCTCCCAGGCCAGTGCGTGGAGGGTCGACAACGATCAGATCGGGGATTTCTTCCCTGCGAATGCGCCTGAGGAAGCTAAGCGTATCGGCCTTGACGGCTGCCCCACCCGTGGCGCAAAAATTTTCTTCGAGAGCCACCGTTGCCGCAGGGGACGACTCAACGGCGATGACTCGATCAAACCGAGCCGCAAGCTGTCGCGCAAAGAGCCCGACGCCTGCGAAGAGATCCCAGGCCAGCTTGCCCTTGTGGCCGGCTACTACGTGATCGACGAGGCCATCCACCAGCCAGCGGTTGACCTGGAAAAACGCGCCGTGATCCACGCGATACTCGAAGCTGGCAGCACGATAGGCGAGAGACGCCGCGCCCCATTGCGCAAAGGTGCGCGGGTATTCGCCAGGGCGGCCTTCGACGACCAGCTCTGCGCCGTTGAGTGCGGGAATCCGCTCATGGAAAGCCCGCGCCAACTCGTCAAATCGAACCTTAACGCGGCTCGAAATAAAAACACTCGCCAGCAGCGCGGTCTCGGCGGCATTGCAGAAGAGCGAAATCTCCGTGGGACGAAGTGCCGGGGCAAAGTCGCGCGAAGCCTGAGTGAAGGCCAGCGCAGCCTCAACCAGTAATGGAGCAGCGATAGGGCATTCGCGTATGGGAACCACCGCATGAGAGCGCCGTCCGCGATAGCCTGGATTGCCAGCAGCATCGAAGGCCAGACGGATGCGGTTGCGATAGCCGAATGGCTCGCCAGCCAACACAGCGATCTCTGTGGGCACAGCCACGCCACCACGCTCCAACGTCTCGCGCAGAATGTCCCGTTTGAGACGGAGTTGGTTCGCATAGTCTGTGTGCTGGTAATTGCATCCGCCGCAAGCGCCAAAGTGCGGGCAGGCGGGCGCAATCCGCTCGGGCGCCGCGCGAACGATCTTTTCAACCTCGGCAGTCGCATAGCCGGGCTTGCTCTGCACGATCCGCACCCTCGCCTGCTCGCCGGACAGTGTGAGCGGAACAAAGATGGCCTTGCCCTCAAGCCGCGCCAAAAACGCGCCGCCATAGATTGGCTTCTCGATCTCGACGAGCTGTGGCTCGGTGGGCAAGAGATTCTTCGGTGACCCATCCTTTCCGCGCTCTTTGCGGAAAGAGTGGGATTCCAGAGACGGGTGCCCCACCCTCGCCACGCTCTTGTTCTTGTGGCTAGGGTGGGCCGTCGTTGACTTCTCACGCCGCGGCGTTCCGGATTGTTCCCTCGGCGGCTTCATTGCTGGCTCATATAAAATAGGCTAAGCCGGGGCAAGTTGTAGTGGACCAGCAACTGTTTTTGCACAAACTGCCGCTCCACCTGACGCAGTTGCACCGCTCCCATTCGGCTGCGATAGGGCGCCAGCTCGCGCGCCGCGTGCTCCTTGAGCCCCACCAGCAACTCCTCGGGAGCGGCTGCGGTCAATGCGGCGAAGAGTTTCTCTTCGAGGACAGTAAGCGTGCGTTCGAGGGCTTCGAGATCCTGCGCTCCGGCGTTCTCGGCTTCAGCAGCTCGCGTCTCGGCGGCCAGCGTGCGCAGACGGGCGGCAGCAGCGGTGCAGGCCTCAGTCGCCACAGTAGCAGCATCGAGCGCCGTGGCTGCGGCCTCAAGGTGCGCAGCCACGCGCTCCCGTTCGAAGCCCGATTCGCGTGCAGTGTCGGTCGAGGCGGAAGCCGTGCCTGTGGCAGCCTCGCGCAATTCCTCGGCAGCCTCCATCACTGCCTGTGCGCACCAAGCCAGGCCGTTGACACGCCTCATTCGCCCGCGCTTTTGCCGCGCCTCATATCTATCGAAGGCCACATCTATGCCGCGCAGCACCGCCTCCAGCGGAATCCCCGCCTCGCGCCACATCTCGATCAGCGCCCAATCCAGTGTTGAGAGCAGCAGCAGCGTTCCCCGCCGCCGCTGGAAGCGGTCTTCGATCTCGGTGAAGTAATTGAAGTAGTTCAGCACGGCCCTCGCCTCAATGCGCTTTGCCGCGAGGCTTGGCCACCCGGTTGCGCTCGAAGAGGATCAGCAGGCCGTCGAGGGTCAGCATGTCGTCGATCTCGTCGATGTAGCGCGAGTCCTCAGAGATCTGGCGCGCCAGTCCGCCGGTAGCAATCACTCGTGGCTTCGCGCCCAGTTCAGCGATAATCCTCTCCAGAATGCCGTCTACCAGGCCGATGTAGCCGTAATAGAGGCCAGTCTGCAGGTGCGTAATGGTATTGGTCCCGATCACCTTGGCGGGGCGCTTGATGTCTACGCGGCTCAGGCGAGCGGCACGTGAAAAGAGCGCATCGGCGCTGATTCCCAGCCCCGGCGCGATGGCCCCACCCAGATATTCGCCCTTCTCCGAAATCACGTCAAAGGTCGTCGCTGTCCCGAAGTCCACCACGATGCATGGCCCTCCGTAGCGCTCGAATGCGGCGATGGCATTCACCAGCCGGTCCGCGCCGAGTTCGCTGGGATTATCCACCAGCACCGGCATTCCCGTCTTGATCCCCGGCTCGACGAAGAGCGGCTGTCGATGAAAATACGTCTCGCAGACCTGGCGCAGCGTACCCTCGACCGGCGGCACGACAGACGAAATGATGATGTGATGCACCTGGCTCGGAGCCATCCCGTGCATCTCGAAGAGGTTCACAAATAGCACGCCGTACTCGTCGGCGGTCTGCGAACGGTGCGTTGTGACGCGCCAGTTCGCGACCAGTTCTGGCTTCTCATCACCCCGACGACCAAGACCTGTCGCCGGGGACCCCGATCCGCCGTCGATCCGGTAGATGCCCAGCACCGTATTCGTATTGCCGACATCGATCGCTAACAGCATAACTCTCTCAATTTATTTCCTAACGACGGCACCGTGCCCATCCATTCGCCCTCTTCCTGGCGAATGGGTGGGGTGCCTGCAATTCAAACCTTCGCCGTGCGAATCCCGCCAGTCTGCACGGTAACCATTCCATCCTCGGTCCGCACCAGCAAAAATCCATTCTTATCCAGCCCAGCCGTAACCCCAATGCAAGACTGCGGACCGTGCACCTCGACTCGCCGCCCGCAAATCCATGTCGAGCCCTTCTCGACGCGCGCGGGAATCGTCGTCACCGCCGCCGGATCAATCAAACCCAGCGCCTCGCGCTCCAGAGATTCTAGCAGGGCGATGAGCAGGGTTTGACGTGAGATCTGACGCCCGCTCTCCAGATCGAGCGAGGTCGCCGGCGTTGACAGGCCAGGATCAAAGGCGCTCTGGTGGACGTTAATGCCAATTCCTACCACGGCAAAGCCGGCCGCCTGGCCCTCGATCTTCGACTCAACCAGTATGCCACCGGTTTTGCGGGCGTCGATGAGCAGATCGTTGGGCCAGCGCAAATCCACCGTCAAGCCGGCGACGGAGCGAATGGCCTCGGCGGCAGCCAGTCCCGCGGCCAGCGGAAGCAGCGGCAAGCGGGCAGCGGGAATCGCCAGCCTCAGCAGCACGCTCACATAAAGCCCTTGGCCCGCAGCCGATTGCCAATCGTGACCGCCACGGCCGCGGCCAGCCAACTGTTCATCGGCAAAGTAGACCGAACCATGCGGCGCTCCACCGTTGGCGGCTTCAATCGCGTTGGCGTTGGTGGAGTCAGTGACCGCCGAGAAGTGGAGACGGCTCGCGAAGATCGTGGCGGCAAGCGCAGCCTCAAGTGCGGCAAGATCGAAGAGATCCAGCGAAGACTCGCGCACTTCTAAGCGGTCTCCGCTTCAATCCGCATCGAGATATCCGCGGCCTTGGCTGAGTGAGTCAGCGCGCCCACGCTGATGAAGTCCACGCCGGTCTCGGCATAGGCGCGAATGTTTTCGAGCACGATGCCGCCGGAGGCCTCGGTCGGAATCGAGGGCCGAACCTGTCCCTCCGCCGCCTGCCCTTCGACCGCCTTTGTGATGCGAGCTACGGATTGCTTTACCTGGGCAGGAGTCATGTTATCCAGCAAAATCGCCTCCGCGCCGTACGCAAGAGCCTCCTCGAGTTCCTGCGGCGATCGCACCTCAACCTGCACACGCTGGCCCTTCTTGCGCCCCTCAAGAGCTTGCGTCAGCACGACGGGCAATCCGCCTCCCAGCGAGATGTGGTTGTTCTTGATCAGGATGCCGCTGGCCAAGTCGAGACGATGGTTCGTTCCTCCGCCACACTGCACGGCGTATTTTTCAAGAGCCCGCAGCCCTGGCACGGTCTTGCGTGTGTCGAGCACATGAGCATGGGTTCCCTCAACGGCATCCACGAAGCGCCGCGTGAGTGTGGCAATGCCGCTCAGGTGCTGCATCAGATTCAAGATGACGCGCTCGCAACTGAGCAGCACGCGCGCGTTATGGCGGATCACGGCCAACACCTGCCCATCGTGAACGCGCACGCCGTCGAAGATCTCCGGATGACTCACAACCTCGAATCGTCTCTGCGCCGGGGCGCGCTTATCGAGGCGAGCATAAATCTCAAAGAGCCGTGGCACCGCGCCAAGCCCGCAAACCACCATCTCCTGCCGCGCGATAATCGAGCCCGTCGCCTGCAATGCTGAGTCGATGGTGAGATTGGTCGTGGTGTCGTTGGCGGCCTTGTCTTCGATCAAGGCTCGCTCAAGCAGTCCGTCGATGCTGCTGCTCTTCCAGTCCATGGTTCCTTTTCGCCCGCTCAGGGATGCGATTCAAGCTTCTGGCGCATCAGAAAGTCGTAGATAGCCGTCTTCACCCTATCATCCGCCTGGCTGGAGATCGAACAGAAGATAGCTCCATTGCTCCGGTTGATCTGAAGCTCGTAACTCTGCTGGCTTCCTGAGATTCCACCCATGAGCTTCTGCCATGAACTGACCTTCCCACTCTTGTTCCGGTCGATGAGGTTGATCGCGCCCAGATCGGCATACCAGAGGACAGAGATATTGTGACGAGAGTCGCGCATCATGATTCCGCGGCTTGCCAGGAGAAAGAACTGAGAATAGGTGACGTGCGACCGGTTGCCGCCGATATCGACGATCGCCAGAGTCAGGCCTAGTTTTCCCAGGTGAGGGGCAATCATCTCTTCGATCTGCGGGGTAAACTGCTTCGCCATCAGGCAGCCCGGCGCGTCGCCAAACGAGATGACCGGAGTCTCCTCTTTCTGCGGCTGAATAGCAACACTTTCCACCCGCACTTCTGCCGTCGACACCGTGTTGTGCTCTTTCAATTCCCGATAGGCAACCTGGAGCTGTTTGAAGTGTTCTTCTGCATCAGCCCGCAAGCTGGCGTAATTCTCATAGAGATCGGGGTGCCATTGTTTGACCCCCTCTCGATAGGCCTCTTCGATAGCGGATTCCTCGGGAATTCCGAAGGCGATTCCCAGCGTTCGATAGTGCTGCCGGCACTGAGCGCATTCGCAAGACATGGCTAACTCCCTTTCTTTAGGCCCTCCAGTGCGGCGCGCGCATTCTCCCGCGACGGTGGACGATCCGAATCTGGAATTTGAGAGCTAGGATCTCACGGTACTCCCAGATCTGTCATCCTGAGCGAAGCGCAGCGGAGCCGAAAGACCTGCGGTTGCTCCTTTGCCCTTTCTCTAATCCGGCGGCAATTCGTCGAGGTCGCCGCGCGCTTTCTCAAGCAGCCGGCGCGCTTCTGCCAGTTGCTTCTTCAATCCCTCGACAATGGGCGCTGGGGCCTTTTCAATAAAGCCGGGATTGCCTAATTGGCGCTCAGCATTGGCGATGATTTTCTCTTGTCGTACAATCTCCTTTTTCAAGCGCCCGCTCTCCGCAGCCACATCGACGGTGCGCTCGTAGATCACAGCAACATCGAAGTTGGCTGTCGAATGCTTCGACACTCCGGCGGCGATTTGGTCCACCATGCGGATTTCGCTTACCCGCGCCAGCCGTTCCACAATCGCAATGTTTTCCTTGAGAACAGGTCGCATTCCCAGGTCGATGCGTACCTCAACCGGTGTGATGGCCTTCTCTTCCACGCCGATTTCTTTGCGCAATGCTCGAATCTCAACAATGAGGCTTTGTAGCACGCTCATATCGATCACGGCCGCATCGTCAAGATGTTCATCGCCTTCCGGATAACTTGCAAGCGCAATCGACTTAGCAGGCGGGTTACCGTCGTAAACAGCATGCCAAAGTTCTTCCGTCAAGAACGGCATAATCGGCGATAACAACCGCAACGATGCCTCGAAGACACTGACCAGCGTGGTAAGTGCAGCTTTTGTTTTCTCCTTGTCTGCCGTTTCAGAAAAGTCGAGGCGCAGCTTGACGATCTCGATATACCAATCGCAGAAGCTTCCCCAGAAGAACTGATAGATCGAGTTAGCCGCTTCGTCGAAGCGGTAATTCTCAAGGGAAGCATTGACTTTGGCCGCGGTCGCACCTAACTCAGCGACGATCCAGCGAGCCTCAAGCGGTGCATCGGCCACAACCACCGGCATCCCACCCAGCGCGGAGAGATCGACCGTAATGACAATTTCAGCGGCCCGATCCACATTCATGAATAGAAACCGCGCCGCATTCCAGATTTTGTTGGCAAAGGCGCGATAGCCCTCGGTACGGGCCACATTGAAGGCGACATTGGTTCCCGGAGATGCCATCGAGGCGAGCGTGAAGCGCACCGCATCCGTGCCGTATTGCGTCACAACTTCGATGGGGTTGATGACATTGCCCTTAACCTTGGACATTTTTTCGCGGTTGGCATCGAGCACCAACGCGTGAATATAAACCTCGCGGAAGGGAACCGACTCAGCGAGCGAACGCGAGTTGCCGTCCGGCTTAGCCACGTCGGGCGAAAACCAGCATCCAAACATGATCATTCGCGCGACCCAGAAGAAGAGTATGTCGAAGCCGGTCACCAGCAAGCTCGTCGGATAGAAGGCGTCGAAGTCTCCGCGATTCTCCTCGGTGAAATTCGGCCAGCCGAAGACGGAAACCGGCAGCAGACCGGAGGAGAACCACGTGTCCAGCACGTCCGTCTCCTGCGTGATCTTCTCCGAGCCGCAGTGGCCGCACGCCGACGGGTCTTCGCGCGCGACAGTGATCTTATGGCAATTCGCGCAGTGCCATGCGGGAATGCGATGGCCCCACCAGAGTTGGCGCGAGATGCACCAGTCGTGAATATTCTCCATCCACTCCAGGTAGACCTTTTCGTACTGTTCCGGAAGGATGCGAATGGCCTTATTGCCCTGCGCATCGGGCTTGACCGCCACGATTGCCTTATCCGCCAACGGCTGGATCTTGACGAACCACTGCGTCGAAAGCCGCGGCTCGACCGTAGTCTTGCAGCGATCGCAGTGGCCCACGTTGTTGATATGGTCCTTGATTCCTGCAAAAAGGCCTTGTTCTTCAAGGTCGGCGACGATCTTCTTGCGCGCCGCATAGCGGTCGAGTCCGGCATAAGCGCCGCCTTCGCTATTAATGCGGCCTTCCGCGTCCATGATGTTGATCGACGGCAGATGATGGCGCTCGCCGAGGGCAAAGTCATTGGGGTCGTGAGCGGGAGTTACTTTCACCGCACCTGTGCCAAATTCGCGGCTAACCCATTCGTCGAGAATGACTGGAATCTCGCGATTCATCAGAGGCAGGCGCAGCTTCTTGCCATGCAGATGAAGATAGCGCTCGTCTACTGGATGAATGGCTACAGCCACATCGCCAAGCATCGTCTCGGGCCGAGTCGTCGCGACAGTTATAAACTCTTCGCTATTTTCACCGTCTTGACCTATAACAGGGTAGCGAATCTCCCATAAGTGACCCTTTTGTTCCTCGTGAACGACTTCCAAGTCACTTATCGCTGTCTGACAACGCGGGCACCAATTCACGATGTAAGCGCCGCGGTAAATCAGACCCTGCTCATACAGGCGGACGAACGCCTCGCGCACAGCAACCGAAAGCCTTTCGTCCATCGTGAAGTATTCCCGCTGCCAATCCACCGATGCGCCAAGCCGCTTCATTTGCCCGAGGATGGCGCCGCCATAGTGGCGTCTCCATGCCCACACGCGCTCGACAAAGGGCTCGCGGCCAAGCTGCTGGCGGGAGGTGCCTTCGCTGGCAATTTGCCGCTCGACCAGCATCTGTGTCGCGATGCCGGCGTGATCGGTGCCAGGCACCCATAGAACGCGGTCACCGCACATGCGGCGCCAGCGCATCAGGATGTCGCTCTCCGTATGCTCGAACATGTGCCCCATGTGCAGGTTTCCGGTCACATTGGGCGGCGGCAGCAGGATGGTGAAGGGATCGCCGAGTTCGGCGTTGTCGGAGGCGGGAGTGGGTTGCGCGAAGAGTTTTTCGCTTACCCAGTATTCGGCCCAGTGGTCTTCAATGGCTGCGGGGTCGTAGGCTTTTGGCAGATCGTGATGCATAGGGGTTCTTGGTTTCTAGCCCCCGATCGTCTGCGCAAAGCCCTCTAGTGGTGAGAGTTTCGCGCAAGGGGACCACCCCTCACTTTACCAGATGATGGAGCGGGATGGGATCGGCAGAATAGTGTCCCAACAGTTGAGCAACCAGAGAGCTAATTCTCGACCTTGCAGACGATCCCGCTCTCCCCTGTCACAACCCAGGGGATCGAGTCCCAATCCCTTCCATTGCGCGGGTATCCAAACCGAGTGATCTGAACGTCGAGCGATTCCATTCCGGTCTTATCGCTCCATCCGCAAGAGGTGACCTGCTCGCCGTCATACTCGCCAGGAGTCCCACATTCTGCAACCGTAATTTCTTCCAACGCAATTCCCCACGTCTTCGCTGCCTGATTCAATGCTTCCGCGGCTGCGTGCTCCGGTGGCCCAATTCGCCAGACTTCCTTCCCCCTGGAAACTTGGCTCGCAATCTTCTTCGCCTCATCCCTGCGCACATGCAAGTCCGATGTCAGTTCGCGGCAATTCGCGACAGCAGTCATGGGCAACGGCGGAACGACGGCCGTACATACTGTTTTTGTAATCGACCCGCCCGTCGCCTTGCCCGTCTCGCTTTGGGGATCGCCGGACTCTATGGTCAGTGTGTATTTCTTCAACCTATTGTTCGACGTCCATTCTTGCGTCGTGTTTTTTCCTGATATTCCGCGGCCGCCGATCATGCCCTCGTCTGTCCCAATCGATTCTCCCATGAGCGAGGCCGCTGCCGTTAATTGCACCAATTCTTGTCTGTGCCACTTCTCGTAATTCATTTCTCCGGAGGGCAAGTCCATAACTCGCAACATCTCCGCCTCGATGCCACTCAGCTCCCTCTTCGTTTCAACGCACTTGAAGCTGCCGCCCATTGGGATCGGAGTCCGCTCGAAGCTGACATCGCTCACTTGCTCAATCGCCAGCAGATGGCAGCAACCAAGGTGGCCGTAACCGGTGATGGACTGCTCCCGTCTCGTTACCGCAAAAAAGACTCCCGTCAGTGTTGCGGTCACTTCATAGAGATAGCAGTCATAACATGGCTGGTTCCCGACGGGCGTAATTCGAATGGCATCCAATCTTTGCTTAAACAAAGTGAGAGGCGCGTCATGAACCTGAGGAATCGGCCTCCCGTTGACCTTGACTACGGAGTTCGGCTTGCGGGAATGGTCATTCACTGTGGAAGCCGTCGGCGTCGGCTCGTCGCCGCCATACATGATCCAGACCCAGGGGAATTTATCCTCGCAACCCGTCTGCGCCAGTGAGAAGTCCTCAAACGCCAGATTCACCCGTGCGTGGACCTGCACGACCTTTCCCGAATACCTCTCAGGAGCGTTAACCAGATCGCAGGGCGTCACCCGAATCGGTTCCTGCATCCGGCAAAGCGCCGGCCACATTGCCAAAACAGCTACGAACGATGCACTCGAAATAGTGCGGCGCATGAAGCGATGTTATCCTTGCTGACTCCAAAGTGAAAGGCCGGGCTTGAATTGCCCGGCCTCGATTGTAGCGTAAAGGATTCTGCTATCAGAGCGGATTCAGCTTGGAGAGTCCCTTCTTCTTTTTCTTCTTGCTCGATGATTCGTCGTTCAGATCCGCTTTGTGCTTCTTGGCGTCGGCGGGATTGGCAGCCGTTGCCGGGGTCGAACCTGGCTTGACGTCATTGACCTGGTCGGGAGCCTCCGTCGGCTTTTCGGCAGCGGGGATCGCGGTGCTTGCCGGACCGACAGCTTTGACGACAGCATTGGGGTCGGCCGCTGGCGCGTTCACAATCTGAACGCCTACGCCTGTGTTGCCGCCCTCCGGCTTTTCAAGCTGCAAAGGCGACCGGGAGATTCTGTACTCGCAATGTTTGCCGGGCACTCAATCGCCATCTACCAATACTTTATTGCAACAACGGTGGGATTGGTCGGGATCTCGTTTACCACCTTAGTCTGCAAGACAAATTCCATGTTTTTTGACGACCAGTCTCTAGGCGCAGATTTGACCAGGTCCTTAAGCTCTCGTGCGGATGTTATGAACTCGGCGGCTGCTCGGGTTCCGCATTGAGTGATGCCGGCGATCGCGATGAGGGGTTCTCCGGTTTTCGAATGAGGGAGGCGGGCAACCAGTGCGTAGTCCAATTGGACGCTATCATCCGATGAGCGGACCGGGCGCCAGCGACGGCTGGTGTCTGACCGATCGACGATGGTCAGGTCGCTGTCGAAGACGAACGGCAGGTCGCCCGTCATTTGAAGGGTCCACCCATTGTTGAATGCTCCTATCAAGATGGCAGGGGATTGGCGCAGATCGCCAAATGCAACGTCTTCACCGGAGCGCAGATCGAAGCTGTGATTGAGTTTGGTCAGCAGAGACGCCACATTGACGTTGGCCGATACATCTCCAAGCGTCACGAAGGCATTCTTCATTTCGAGCAGATCGCCCGGCCCCAGTTTCTGATCCTGGGTGACTGGAACCAGGAATTCGTGTCCCTGCGTGTCGATGTCGCTCAAATGGTGCGTGGCCTTATATCTCTGGATCAGATCGGGGCTTGGCATATAGACCGGGTTGGCCCCCGTGTAGATCAGAACGGGTTTCGACGTCTCCAGCAGCGGGCGCCAGAACTGCTCGACTGGACCCGTTGGCAAAAGCGTGTATGCCACCGTGCCGACGAGCGCCAACAGAGCGGCCATTCCAAGAGCCGGCCACATTCTTGATCTCCGCTCGATGACTCGGACGCTGCTCTGGACAACGACGGGCGTCGAAGGTTCAGACCGCTGCAACAGAGCCGGTTGGCGATGGAGAGCCGTTTCGAGACCGGGTCGTTCCGATTCCGCCGGATGCGACGCGGAGGGATCTGAAAACGAGGCGTGATAGGAACCGGGGCTGATCTCAATCCGGGTGCAACAGCCGTTGCCTTCACCTACGTAGTACTGTGCGAGTCTCTTCCTGACCTCGGCCGCGCGCGCCCGGACGATGGGATCGTCATTCGTATCGTAGTCTGGGGGGCGGCCGAAGACCTCCGCACCGATTACGCGCTCTTTTAGAAGCTCGAAGTGCCCGGCAAGAGTTTGGTCGACGATGTACTTCAGGAGCTGTTGGGATTGCTTGCTGGTGCGAAAGGGCGCGCTCTTGAGAACCTCAGAAAGAGCTTCTTGAACCTGTGTTGCGACCGGCTCTTGCACGCGGGGCGCTCGTGGCTGGGAATCGATGATCTCAGTGGTCTTTCCCATCGGCCACCTCCGAGAAACAGGTACTTGCACGGTACTGTACTCCCCCACTGTACTCCCGAAGATCCGCCCTGACAATGGTCGTAATTGGTTGAAACGCTCTGGAACGGTACCGTACAGCACCTTGCCATGTTTGGAGCTGTAAGCGTTTTCTTGTGCCTGCAGTTGAGAACTGACTCCTCGTGTTCGAGGAGTGAATCACCCGGCTTGTAAACCTGGCTCGAAGGTTTGGGATCTCCCCTCAAAAAAGCGGACCTGGGAACCTTGAAAAGCGAATTTGACAGAAAAGATCTTTTTGGAGGCAGCATGACCAGATTACGTCTCGTAGCTTTTGCCGTCCTGGTTGCCATCTTGGCGCTTGGACTATCATTCTCTCCCTTGCTCCGGGCACAGTCGTTGAGTTCCAGCGCGGCGTTGTCCGGGACGGTTTCCGATCCGGCCGGGGCCAGGGTGGCCAAAGCGACTGTAAAGCTCACCGATTCCGAAAAAGGAATCAACCGCACCACCACAGCCGGGGCGGAAGGCGAATTCTCTTTTGCCTTGCTGCCTCCCGGCAATTACACGATTGAAGCAAGCGCTCAAGGCTTCAAAACCTCCAGGCAATCAGGAATTGTCCTCAATGTGGGCGATTCCGTCGTCGAGAACATCAGTTTGAACATCGGCGCATCAGAACAGGTGACGGTGACCGAATCTGGGCCTCTGCTGCAAACCGAGGACGCCAACGTCAGCACCGAGATCGCCTCAAAGCAAGTCGAGGAATTACCTCTCAACGTCAGGAATGTGATCGGTCTTGTGATGTTGAATTCCTCGGTGAACAACCAGGTCCAGCAGCAGAATCTGACTGCGGGCGGCGCCGACGATATGGCCGACCAGGATATGTCGTTCCTGAGCTTTGGCGGTGGCTTGATGGGAACCACGGCCTGGCTTCTGGATGGCGGCTGGAATGTGGCCCCCGGCTGGGGCGGGACTGTCTACGTGCCCGCGGTCGACGACGTTCAGGAATTCAAGGTCACCAACAACTCGTTCTCGGCTGAATACGGATGGAGCACGGGTAATGTGATCAACATGGTCACCAAATCCGGCACCAGCGAGTTCCATTTTGTGGCGGACGAATTCCTTCGCAATCCAAAGTTGGACGCCAACACCTACTTCAATAAACTGAACGGCAAACCCTGGGCTGGCGACCATCGCAATCAATTTGGAGTCGCCGGCGGCGGCCCGCTGTATATTCCAGGCGTTTACAAACAACGCAACAAGACCTTCTTTTTCGCCAATTATGAGGGCTTGCGACTTAACAATGCATCCTCCTTGCCCGGCAATATGCCCACCACCGCCCAGGAGGGGGGCGACTTTTCAACAGCTCTTGGCAGCGCCCCGATTACGGGTGAAAACGATTGCTTGGGCCGCCCGATCTATCCCGGCGAGATCTTCAATCCCTACACCACAAGGCAACCGGGTGGCGCGTGCGGGACAGCATGGGTTCGCGACCCCTATCCAGGAAACAAAATTGGCCCCACGACCGGAGTAAATTCGACCGGGACGAACTTTATTGACCCGCTGGCGCATACTTTTGCCACGGGCAACTACTGGCCGGCGCCGACTACTCCAGGCCAGGCACTCAACTATTATGCCTCGGCCTCAGCACCATCGAGATCCGACGAGTACGGGATTCGCATCGACCACAACTTCACCGACAACACCCGGATGTACGGGCGCTGGATGAATAAGCACGAGTCTAAAAACGGTGAGCCCGCCTTTTACGGAGCCAGCGATATCGCTGGACCGGGCGACACTAACCCCG
>Ga0181520_10007736_pt1 | contig 15652 bp, 16 predicted proteins | sample PEATcosm2014_Bin_29_FD_132451 | JGI IMG/M metagenome (GOLD analysis project Ga0181520, IMG submission 132451) | Peatland microbial communities from MTU Mesocosm Facility, Houghton, MI, USA - PEATcosm2014_Bin02_30_metaG | ecosystem: Environmental > Terrestrial > Soil > Wetlands > Peat | place...
CATGGTCACGCTGCCGCTCGGCCGCCGCGTAATGCTTCCCGCCAGGCTCGACGCCGTTTCCTGCGCCGCGCCGTCGCCCTTCTTCTCCCGCAGTCCGGCAATCAGAATCAGAATCCCCGCGCACGCCAGCGCTGGAGCCACCAAATCCAGCCGCCCAAACAACTCCTCGATCTCCGCCTTGGGCGCGCCCTTGAACATGGTGTGCTCCACCAGCTTGATCAGCAACTCGCCCACCACGCCGGTCAGCGCCGTCGCCCACACCAGCCGCACCGCGAACCGTTTGAACGCGTCCGCGCTGGCAAAATACGTCGCCACCCACTGCTTCCAGAAGTACGCAATCACCGCGAACATCGTGCCCGTATGCAGCATCACCAGCAGCAGCGTCATCTGCGGCGTCGACGGGTCCAGCCCCATCAGCTTTTCGGCAACCACAACGTGGGCGGAACTCGAAACCGGCAGCAGCTCCGCCAGCCCCTGCACAATCGCCAGCACAATCACTTGATAAATCGGCATCCCTTGATTTTACGGGACTCCACTTCACGCAATCTGTTAAATCCCTTCCACTCCGCGCAGGGCGGGCGTTCCCACGCCCTATTAAAGCTTCGCGCGGTTCTCCCGATGGTCGACGCGGAATCCTGCTTGCGACCACCGGGAGCACCCACGCGAAGCCCAATGCGCGTCACGAAGTGACCGCCCCACGCGCAGTGGGCCCGTCCGGCAGGACGCAATCAGTTCGCCGTCAAAGTCTCTGGCTCGTTCTCCACCGGAAAATTCACTGACCGCGCAATGAAGCATTTCTCATGCGCCTCGTGGTGCAGCTCCTTCGCCTTCGCCGCATCGCTCCCCGCTGCCAGCGTCACCTTCGGCCGCAGCACCACCCGCGTGAACTGCGCGGAACCGTCCGGAGTCTCTTCCATCCAGCCCTCCGCATGGTCCACATACTCCGTCACCACAATCCCCGCCACCGCGCACAGGTGCAGGTACGAGAGCTGATGGCACCCCGACAGCGCCGCCACCAGCAGCTCCTCCGGATTCCACCGCGCCCGGTCGCCGCGAAACACCGGATCGGACGACGCCGCAATCGCCGGCTTCCCCTCCGCCGAAATCTCATGCGCCCGCGCATAGTCGCGATACCCCGACGTCCCCGTCCCCGTATTCCCGGTCCACGTCACCGTCACCGCATACTTGTGCTCTTTGCCAAAGCTCACGCGTCCACTCCCCGAACCCCGAACCTCGAACCTCGAACCCGTTCCCTTCATTCGTGAAAGTTCCGTGCCGACCAACGGGAGGAACTACGCGCTGCCCTTCGCCTCAATGCCCACGCGCGCGAGCGCGTCGAGAACGGCACGAAGTGCTTAGTCTCGATCATTCCCATACACCGGAATCCCTTGCTGCACCCGGTACGCAATGCTCGCCGCCCGCGCCGCATAGTCCGACTCCGCATACCGCTTCTTCAATTCATCCGCTAGCCCCTGCACATTCGCGGCCGCTGCCTCCGACCGCTTCTTCTCATCCTGCACCAGGTACATCTCCACCAGCACGCCCTCCCGGTACGCCGCCTCGTACAGTGCCTCCGCGGCCTTGGGCGAGTCCGGATAGCGGCTCGCGTAGTTCTCGTACAACCCCGCCTCCATCTCCGGACACTTGGGCAGCCCCTGCCAATCCCCGCACAGCTTGTTGTCGATCAGGTCCCACGCGGCCAGCGCGGCCTCCTTCGTCCCCGGATACAGCTTCATCACCTTCTGCAACTCGCCCTCATACAACTGTGGCCGCAGATACGCCTCCTGCTCGTGCGCCGAAGGCAGCGTGCTGATGTCGGCCTTGTCGATCTGCCAGCGCACGTCCGCCGAACGGTACAGCGCCTCCGCCGCCAGCGGCGAGTTGGGGAAATACTCCGCCACCCGCCGGTACAGCAGGTGCGCCTCTTCGGCCGCGTCCTTCGGCGCGTGCGGCTCCATCGCCAGTTGTTCAAAGTTCGCCGCCGTCCCAAACAAAATCGCATCGCCATTCGCCGTCGCCGGCGTCACCAGCCCCTTGTCCTTGATCCATCCCGACTGCGGCGACGCATCCTCGTCCGCGCTGAACTCCGGCTTCTGGTCCTCGGCCTGCTCATCCGGAATGTCCGTGTTCGCAAACACCCGCACCCACGCCCCGTTGCGCTCCGTTACCACCACCTCGTGCCCCGGTTCCACCTCGGTCACGTGGGTTGCGTCGTCGTCGCCCGACGCGTACACAATCGCCGGATGCACCACCGTCGCCCGCGCCGCCCGGTCGTAACCCGCCCGGTTGTCCTTCGGCTTCTTCTGCGCGCACGCCGCTCCGCAGACCAGCACGGCCGCCAGCGCCGTCGCCACCTTGACCTCAATCCGCCTGCTTCTCATGACCAGCTCACCCGTCAACTGACAACTTGCAACTGACAACCAGCAACTCGTTCAGACTTCCTCGCCCTCACCCGGACGCAATCGCGCCCGCTTCCAGCTCGCGCCTCATCTCCGGCTCGATATTTCCGCCGCTCACCACGGCCACCATTCGCTCGCACCCCGGCAACTCCGCGTGGTGGTAGAGCGCCGCCGCCAGAGTCACCGCTCCGCTCGGCTCCGCCACCAGCCCGGTCGCCGCCAGCATCACCCGCATCGCCGCCACAATCTCGTCCTCGCGCACCGTCACAATTCCGTCCACGAAGCGCAGGATGTGCGCAAAGTTCAGCACTCCCACCGACTGCGTCCGCAGCCCATCCGAGATCGTCCGCGTGGTCTTCGCCGCTGGCCACTCCACCAGCGTCTTGGTCTCGAACGACTCCTTCGCGTCCGCCGCCAGTTCCGGCTCCGCGCCCCACACCTGCACCGCCGCGCCCTCCGGTATCGCCAGCTTCACCGCCGTCGCAATCCCGCTCAGCAACCCTCCGCCCGACACCGGCGACAAAATCACCGTGCCGCCCTTACTGGCCGTCATCCTGAGCGAAGGCGCTTCAGCGCCGTAGTCGAAGGACCCCGAAGCATCCGACGCACCAGCAGGGCTCGAACCGTCCTGCCGACCGAGCTCATGCTTACCTGCTGCCGAGCCGGTATTCGCAATCCCCAGCTGCTCCACAATCTCCAGCCCGCACGTCGCCTGTCCCGCAATAATCGCCGGATCGTCATACGGCGGGATCACCGTATACCCATGCGCCGCAGCCAGCTCCTCCGCCTTCGCCTTCCGCTCCGAGCTCGCCGGCCCCACCAGCACCACCTCCGCGCCCAGTGCCTTGGTCGCAGCGATCTTCACCTCGGGCGCATTGTCCGGCATCACGATCACCGCCTTCGCCCCCAGCGCCCGCGCCGCGTACGCCACCCCCTGCGCATGGTTGCCGCTCGAATACGTAATCACCCCGCGCCCCAGCTCCTCCGCCGAGAGCTGTGCGATCCGGTTATACGCGCCGCGCAGCTTGAAGCTCCCAATCGGCTGTTCGCTCTCCGCCTTCAGGTACAGCGCGAACGGCAGTTCGCCCACGCCCGCCGCCCGCAGCCGCTCCGGCTCCACGCGGTACAGCCCGGTCCGCACCGCAACTCCGGTGATGCGCTCAGCCGCGGCTCGTATGTCGGTCAGTTCGATCAGGGTCGTCATGTCCGCTCTCTCATTGTGCGGCGGCACGGCGGCTTGGGCAAGGCATCCCCCCTGCCCGTGAATTTTTCGTGACAATCCCCGCTGCGCTCAAGTAATGTTAGCCGTCGTTAAAGCTGGAGCGGTACCGGCGCCGCAGCAACCGCAACCGTCGACCCGCCTCCGCGCTTTCAAAGGGCCAGAACATTGAAAATCGCACGCGCTCGTCACCTCGCTCTCGCCGTCCTCGTCGCCATCGCCGCCGTCTCCGCCCAGGCTCAGCAATCGTATGTTCCCCGCTACGATGTCTACGCCGGCTTTGCCGACATCAACAGCCCCATGCTCGGCCTCAACGAGAACGGTTTCCATCTGCAGGCCGGAATCAACCCACGCCGCTGGTACTCGCTCGGCGGCGACTACAGCATCGGTTGGGGCTCGCAGATTCTCACCACCAACCTGCTCCCCGCCCCGCTCCAGGCCCAGGTCAACGGCGCACAGGACACCTACATTGCCCTCGGCCTGCTGCCCGCCAGCTACCACCTCGCCGTGCCCACCGACGCCTTCACTCAGACCTTCGCCTTCGGCCCGCAACTCGCCTTCCGCCACTACAACCGCCTCACCCTGTTCCTGCGCCCGTCGCTCGGAGCTCTGCGCGAACGCGCCGTCCCGCACGCCCAGGACCCCTTCCAGGTCGTCATCGTCGGCCAGCTCGCGCCCGCCGGATTCAAGCTCGACTGGACCGGATTCTATGGCGCCGGCGGCGGCGGCGATCTCGCCATCAGCAAACACTTCGGCCTGCGCATGCAGATGGACGCCGTCTACAACCATCCCTTCAACGACATCCTCGCCAATGGCCGCTGGACCTTCCGCTACTCCGTCGGCCCCAGCTTCCACTTCGGCCGCAACACCGCAACGAAGTAGCCCAAATCCTGCGCGCATCATTGTATGCATCAAACAATGCTAAAATTGATGCCTGGAGCAGGAGGGAAAACCAATGCGGACCACCGTCACACTGGATGATGAATTGCTCGCCACCGCCCAGGAATATACCGGCGTAGCTGAGAAATCGGCACTGATCCGCGAAGCGCTGACCGCACTCGTTCAACGAGAGGCGGCCCGCAGACTCGCCGCGCTCGGCGGAAGCCAGCCGCACCTCAAGCCCATTCCTCGACGGCGTCCGGCAAAATGATTCTCGTCGACACTTCGGTTTGGGTCGACCACCTTAATAAGACCGACAGGGCCCTCAATGCACTGCTGCTCCAGGATAGGGTTCGGATTCACCCGCTCATCGTCGGAGAACTAGCCATGGGCAACCTGCGTCCTCGGGCGCCGATTCTACTTTTCCTTCGCCGCCTTCCATCGGTCATAATCGCCTCTCACGACGAGGTCTTGCACTTCATCTCTCAGCACAAGCTATTCGGCCTTGGCATCGGCTATATCGATGCGCACCTGATCGCGTCGGTGCACCTCACCCCGGCCGCAACTCTTTGGACTCGGGACAAGCGCCTCGCCAGGGTCGCGGAGACCCTCAATGTCGCATTCCTGCCATCTCGGTAGGCGTCCCGGCACCCCGGAAGCTTAGCGGCCCTCCGCCGCCCCCATCACCAGCCCGAAGAAGTGCACCAGCCGCCACTCGTCCCTCGCTCCCGGCTGCGCCGTCAGGTCAATGTGCGACAGCACCGGGCTCACCAGCGCCGCCTGCAGCGATGCGTTCGGTAACTCCTTCGCCATCCACAGCGTCTCGGCCGCCGGAATCACATTGTCCGCCTCGCCATGCAGCAGGTAAACCGGCGTCGTCATCGCCTTCAGCCCCTGCTCCGGCGATAGCTGCGGAAACTCATACGCATGTTGCGCAATCGCCGCCGCGATCTGCTTGCGCGTAGCGGGCAGGGAAGTGTTCATCAGGTCCAGCGCCTCGCGCTGCTGCACCGGGTTCAGCAGTTGCATCGCCGCAGCCACGCCCTTCGGGTCTTCGTACAGATGCGCCCGCAGCACGGCCCGCACTGCCTCCAGGTCCGTGGCCGGCAGAAACCCTTCCAGGTACTCATACTCAATCACCAGCGGCCCATAGTCATGCGGCGTCAGCGCCTCCGCCGATCCGTCCGGCCTCAGGTCGCGCCCCGTCAGGTAATACTCGGTCACCCGCGCCATCGAATCCTGTGCCCCCACCGCAACCACAAACTTGAAGCTCGCCCGGTACTGTGGATCTTCTGCCGCCACCAGCGCCAGCCCGCCCGCGAAGCTCAGCCCCATCACCCCCACCGGTCCGCCCGTCTGCTCCGCAAACCACTTCGCCGACTCGCCAATCGTTCGCACCGAGTCCGCGCTCACGTGGTAGTCCTTGATCCCCGGCAGCTCTGGCGTCAGCACCCGGATGCCGCAGCTCGCCATCGCCGCCGCGAATCCCACCAGCCGCGGCTCCTCGATCCCCAGGTGATGTACCCCGTGGAAGATCACCATCGCCGGCGCATGCGGCCTGCCCACCGGCAGGTACAGCCGCGCCCGCACCGGCTGCGGTCCCGCCGGAGTCGCAATCGCGAAGTTCGCATCCTCGGTCGTAATCGGTCCTGTCAACTTCCGCGCCACCCACGGCGCCGGCTGGCCCGCCACCGCGCGCATCACCGCGATCGCCTGCAGATGCGCCTTCGCCGCCGGCCACGCCAGCGCGCCCAGCACCACCACCCCCACGCCGAGAACCGCGTAAAGCACCGTTCGCCGCACCGCCGCCCCCGCTGTCCTCACCGAGCAACTAGCAACTGCCTTCAGATCTGCGGCCCTTGCGCCTGGTCCTTGGCGTCGCCCAGAGTCACCTTGAAGTCCATCTGCTTGCGCCCGCGAAACACCGTCACCGTCACCGTATCGCCCGCGCGATGCGCCGTCATCGCAGCCGACAGGTCCGAACCGCTCTCAATATCCTGCCCATCGAACTTTACAATCAGGTCGCCGCCCAGCATCACCGGCGTGTTGCCTTCGTAGGCCCGCTGCGTCCCGCCATGCAGTCCGGCCTTCTCCGCCGCGCCGCCCGGCAGCACCCGCTCAATCAGCAGCCCGTAGTCGGCCGGCAGCCCGATCTGCTCCGCAATGTCCGGCCCAATCGGCAGGGTCACAATGTCCAGCGTCGGCCGCCGGATGCGCCCGTACTTGGCAAAGTCGTCCAGCACCGCCTTGGCTGTGTTGATCGGAATCGCAAACCCGATCCCCGACGACTGGTCCGCGCCATTCGACGCAATCATCGTCGTAATCCCAATCACCTCGCCGCGCGAGTTCAGCAGCGGTCCGCCCGAGTTGCCCGGATTCACCGACGCGTCCGTCTGGATCGCGTCTTCAATCAAATTCCCCTGCGGCCCGCGCACCGACCGGATCGCCGAAATGATCCCCCGCGTCATCGTCCCCGACAAGCCGAACGGATTGCCGATCGCATACACCCGCTGTCCCACCGTCAGTCCGTTGCTGGTCTCGGCCAGCGTCGCCGGCACCAGGTTCGGCGCATCGATCTTCAGCAGTGCCAGGTCGTGGCCCCGGTCCTCGGTCACCTTGGTCGCCTTGTGCTTGCTCTTGTCGGAGAGCGTCACTTCAATCTGCTGCCCGTTCTCGATCACGTGATAGTTGGTCAGGATCAGGCCTTCCTTGTTCAGGATGAATCCCGATCCCTGCCCCTGCTGCGGCACCGGCCCATAGAAAAAGTCCCACCGCACCTCGGTCGACGTGATGTTCACCACGCTCGGCAGCACCTTTTTGTAGACGGCAATATTCTGCTGCTCTTCCTCGTCGTAGGCCGGCGCCGCCGAGGCCTCGGTCAGGTCGAACGCCCCATTCGGCCCGCGCACCGCATCGATGGTGCTCGCGGGAGCGCTCGCCGCGTGCGGCGCACCCAGCCACGGTGCCAGCGCGCCCGTCGACGCGAAGTGCGTGGTCGCATAGTAAAACCCGGTAAGCAACAGAATCACCAGCAGAACAGGTCGCAATTTCATTCCAATTAACACCCGCGCATCGGAATCGGCGGAGACGTCCCGCACCCTTCAATTGTAGCCACTTCATGCACCCTGGTTCGCCGCGGACCCGGCCAAATCACCCCGCTCGTGCCTTCGCCGCCGCCTGCAGCACCGGCCACAACGCGTCCAGCTGCACCCGCAACTGTTCCAGCGGTCCATCGTTGATCAGCATGTAGTCGCACCCCGAGGCGTGCCGCTCCGTTTCCGCCTGGTTGGCCAGCCGCCGCCACGCCTCGGTCTCCAGAGCCGCTCGCTGCTCTCGGCTCAACGGCCGGCCATTCGAACTCCGTCCGACGAACCGCGCAATCTGCAGCTCCCGCGAGGCCTTAATAAAGATGATCCGGTCGAAGCGCTTCTGCCATCCGCCTTCGCCTGCGTACTTCGTCTCAAAGATCAGCGCCGACTCCACCACCGCCACCGCATCTGCATCGCGCGCCGCGACCTCATCCACCAGCTCCGCCTGCCGCGCAATCGTCGCCGGATGCACGATCGCATTCAGCTCCTCAATCCGGCCTTCCCCAAACGCGATCTGCGCCAGCTCCGCCCGGTCCAGCTGCCCATCCGCCTTCACCACTCCCGGCCCGAACTTCGCCACAATCGCCGCGTACACCGCCTGCCCCGGCTGCATCAGTTCGCGGGCGATATCGTCGGCGTGGAAAACATACGCCCCCAAATCCGCGAGCATCGCCCCCGCGGTTGACTTGCCGCTGCCCAGTCCGCCCGTGAGACCCACGCGCAGCATCGCGCTACGCCCCGGCCGCAGCCGCGCCGCGCCGCGCCTGCGCCGCCTTCACCGTGTTGTGCATCAGCATCGCAATGGTCAGTGCGCCCACTCCCCCCGGCACCGGCGTGTACGCGCCTGCCAGCGCAAACGCCTCCGGATGAATATCCCCCACCAGCGTCGATCCACGCTTCTCGAACTGCGCCGCCCTCTCTAAATCGCCGGGAAAGAATCGCGCCACCTCGGCCGCATCCGTCACCCGGTTGATCCCCACATCCACCAGTGTTGCCCCCGGCTTCACCATCTCCGCCGTCACAAATCCCGGCTTCCCGATCGCCGCCACCAGGATGTCCGCATCCCGCGTGTAGCGCCCAATGTCCACCGTCTTCGAGTGGCACACCGTCACCGTCGCGTGCGCATTCAGCAGCATCATTGCAACCGGCTTGCCCACAATATCGCTCCGCCCCAGCACCACCGCATGCTTCCCCGCCACCGGAATTTCGCTCCGCCGCAGGATCTCCAGAATCCCCGCCGGCGTGCACGGCCGCAATCCCGGCTGCCCGCTCTGCAATCGCCCCACGTTCACCGGATGAAACCCATCCACATCCTTCGCCGGATCGACCGCCTCCAGCAGCCGCCGCGTATCCACATGCTTTGGCAGCGGCAGTTGAATCAGGATCCCGTCCACCTCGTCGCGCGCATTCAGCTCCGCGATCAGCGCCAGCATCTCCTCCGTCGTCACGCTCTCCGGCGGCGTCAGCATCTCGCTCCGCAGCCCCAGCTCCGCCGACGCCTTCACCTTGCTGCGCACATAAATCTCCGACGCCGCCACGTGTCCCACCAGCACCACCGCCAGCCCCGGCGTAATCCCCGCCGCCCGCAGAGCGCGCGCCTCCGCGGCGACCTCCGCCTTGATCTCCGCCGCAATCTCAATCCCGTTCAGAACCCGTGCCGTCTGTGTCATCTCGACTCCCATGGTACCGCGCATCTGCAAGCGCACCCCACCTTGAACCTCCCACCCTGAACCTCGTACCTTGTCTCTATGCCTCTCCAGCCCGAAGACCTCGCCCGCCTGGCCTGCCCCGTCTGCCGGCAAGCTCTCGCCTGCGAGGCCGAATCCGTCCGCTGCACCGGCTGCGCCCGCCGCTACCCCCTCGTCGACGGCATCCCCGTCCTGCTCCCCGCCCGCGCGCTGCCCTAATCCCGGGGCCTCCACGCGCAGCGTCGAGAACGGTACGAAGTACCGCGCAGCGTCGCGAACGGTACGAAGTACCGAAGTGCCACGAATTGCCGATAACCAACCTACAGAGTTGTTGATGACACGAAAGTCTCACCGCATCTACGAAAGTGACATAGCGCTGGTACCCACGAATCGACGAGCATTCTAGCAACTTGACGATTCGATTCGCGTCTAATCGCTTAGGGATTCGCAGAGCTGCCGCAGCGAACCCGGCGGTTGACCGAAGCGACCGGAAAGGAGGATGGCCATGGAAAACTACGCACCTGCAGTCGCCAACATCGAAAAATTCACCCTGACCGATCTCTCCTCGTTGCGTGAGGAACTCATGCAGTCCGGCCTGGATTCCTGGCAGGCCGCGGAACTCATCAGCTCCTTCCTCAGCGTCCGCGGATACGGCGTCTCCAACCATGCCGCGCGCGGAGCCGCGTCCCGCATCGAGTCGGTCCGCTGCTCGCTCCAGTGCATGCAGGAAGAGCTCGAAAAACTCGCTCTCGTCATGTAACTCGCCGCGTATTTTTTTTGACCGGCCCGCGGTGGCCCTCAGCGACCTCCGCATGCTACTGTCTCCGCATAGGAGACAACCCCATGCGCCTTACCCGCCTGATGCTCGCCCTCACTGTCCTCAGCGCCTCTCTCAGCCCGGTACTCTGTCCCCGGCCGGCCGCAGCCCAGGCCCCCGCAGCGCAGTCTCCGCTCCCTTGCACCGGCAACGTCAACATCGTCCGCCTCTCCGACGTCAAACCCGGCATGATGGACAAATTCCTCCAGGCCGTGGCCGCGCAGAAGGCCTGGTACGCCAACGCAGGCCTTCCCGACCGCATCGGCGTCCTGCGCATTTTGGAGCAGGACCCAGCCACCAAGGCGTGGTCCACCTCCCAGACCCAGGCCATCACCACCCACATCATCCCGCCCGGCAGTAACACGCGCCCGCAGCACGATGCAGCCTGGGATGCCTTCGTCGCCCTGTTCAGCGACAGCTCCACCATCAAGACCCAGTACTTCACCTGCATGGTCCAGTAGCCCGCCCGCCGCCATCTCCTCCATCGCGGCCCCGCGCCGGGCCTGGGATGGCGGCGTTTCCCTTTCCGCCAGTGCATAATCACTTATGCCCTCTCTCTGGTCTCCTCCCAACTGGCCGCAGCGCCTGGCGGAATTGCAGGCGCCCACCGGCGAGCTCAAGGAAGCGCCTCTGCGCCGCGACGTCCGCTCGCTCGGCATGCTGCTCGGCGAAGTGCTGCGCGAGCAGGCCGGCGTCCCCATCTTCGAGGCCGTCGAAGAGCTGCGCCAGACCGCCATCGCCCACCGCGAAGTGGACGCCGCTTCGGCCGCCGATCCCGGCGCCGCATCGTCTCGCTCCACCTCCGGCGCCAAGGCAAACAAAGCTCCGCGCAAGCTGCCCGCCGACCCGCTCCAGCACGCGCTGCGCCGCGTCGAGGCGCTCAGCGAAACCTCCGCCTATCAGCTCGCCCGCGCCTTCGCCTTTTACTTCGAGCTCATCAACCTCGCCGAGACCAACCACCGCAAGCGCCGCCGCCTCTCCAGCGAACTCCATCCCAACGCCGAACCCCAGCGCGGCTCCCTGCGCGGCGCCCTCCGCCAGATGAAGCTCGCCGGCATCCCCGCCGCCCAGGCCCGCGCCCTGCTCGAGCGCATCTGCATCATGCCGGTCTTCACCGCGCACCCCACCGAGGTCGCCCGCCGCGCCGTCATGTTCAAGCGCCGCCGCATCTCCGACCTGCTCGAGCAGCTCGACCGCATCCCCGTCCCCGAGGAGCAGCTCGAAGCCCTCCAGCAGGACGTCATGGCCGAGATCACCGCCCTCTGGCAAACCGACGACGTCCGCCACATCCGCCCCTCCGTGCGCGACGAGATCCGCATGGCGCTCGACTACTACGAGTCCTCCATCTTCTCCACGCTGCCCGTGCTCTACTCCGAAGTCGCCTCCGCCCTGGCCGCCGAATACGCCATCGAACCGGCCATCGTGGAGCTGCCCCAGCTGGTCAGCTTCGGTTCCTGGATCGGCGGCGACCGCGACGGCAATCCCTTCGTCACGCCCGAAGCCACCCGCGAAGCGCTCGCCATGGCCCGCGGCCTGCTGTTCACCCACTACCGCCGCCGTCTGCAGAACGTCTTCGACCAGCTCGCCAGCTCCAACCGCCTCGTGCCCGTCTCGTCCGAGCTCGCCGCCGTCCTCGAAAGCTACCTGGTCCAGCTCCGCGAAGCCGGCCAGACCGCGCTCGAAGATCGCATCCCCTACGAGTCCATCCGCCTGCTCATCGGCTGCATCATGATGCGCCTCGGCGGCACGCCCCACATGTCCATCACGCTGCCGGCCAACCCCGCGCTCAAGCCGTACGCCCGCGCCGCCGAGCTCATTGGCGACCTCAGCGTCATCCGTTCCAGCCTGGTCCAGAACCACGGCCGCCGCCTCGCCCGGATGCTGCTCGACCCGCTGCTGCTGGAGGTCCGCACCTACGGCCTTCACCTGCAAACCCTCGACATCCGCCAGCACGCCCGCGTCCACGCCGCCGCTATCGCCGAAATCTCCCAGACCGCGCAGCCGGGTGCCCCATCCAAGCTCCGCTTGGGTGGGATTGACGCCTCGGGTGCTCAAGATATCCCCGCCGCGCTCACGCCCCAAACCACCGAGGTCCTCGCCACCTTCCGCGCCATCGCCGAGCTCAAGCGCGACTTCGTCCCCGAATCCCTCCCGCGCTACGTCATCAGCGGCGCCACCTCGGCCGAAGACATCCTCAACGTCATTCGCCTCGCCCGTCTCGGCGGCGTCCGCGTCGAGGGCAGCACCGATCCCGAGGACTCTGACCCCGGCCTCCAGCCGGTCCCGCTCTTCGAGTCCATCGAAGATCTGCAGAACGGCGCCGCCATCATGCGTTCCCTCTGGTGCTCCGCCGCCTACCAGCCCCTGCTCGAATCCTGGGGCCACCAGCAGGAGGTCATGCTCGGCTACTCCGACTCCAACAAGGATGGCGGCATGCTGACCTCGACCTGGGAGATCTTCCGCGCTCATCGCGATCTCCACCAGGTTGCCCGCGAGGCCGGCGTCAAGCTTCGCCTCTTTCATGGCCGCGGCGGAACCGTGGGCCGCGGCGGAGGTCCCACCCATCGAGCCATCTTCGCCCAGCCCATGGACTCCTTCGACGGCCAGTTGCGCATTACGGAGCAGGGCGAGGTGCTCAACTTCAAATATGCCGACGAGGTGCTTGCCGAGCGCAATCTCGAGCTCATGATCGCTGCCTCGCTCGACGCCCTGGCGCGGCCTAACGCACGCGATCCGCAAGGCCACTTCACCGGCGTCCTCAAGCCCGAATGGGAAGCTGCGCTTAATCGGCTCTCCGAGCTGTCTTACGGTCTCTATAAGGAGCACATCCTCGAAGATCCGGATGTACTTACCTACTTCGAGCAGTCAACGCCCGTGGGCGAGCTCGAAAACGCCAAAATCGGTTCCCGCCCCTCGCGCCGCAAGGCCTCGCCCAAGCTCGCCGACTTGCGCGCCATCCCCTGGGTCTTCGGCTGGACCCAGTCGCGGCTTCTGGTTCCCGCCTGGTTCGGTGTCGGCTTCGCGCTGGAGCAATATCTCGCCGAGCCAGGCTCGCTCGACCTGCTGCATACCATGGCCCGCGAGTTTCCGCTCTTCATCGACCTTTTGCGCAACGTGGAAATGGCCCTCGGCAAGGTCGATCTCTCCACCGCGCGCCTTTACTCCTCGCTGGTTTCCGACACGAGTCTCCGCGAGCGCATCTACGACCTTTTTGACGCTGAGTTCCACCGCACAGTGCGAGCCATCCTCGCCGTTCTGCGCCAGACCGAGCTGCTGGAAAAGAACCAGGTGCTCGCCCACTCCATCCGGCTGCGCAATCCCTACGTCGATCCCATGCACTTGATCCAAGTCGACATGCTTCGCCGCAAGAGAGCCGGCGAGGACACGCCGGAAGTCAATCGCGCCATCGCTGCGACCATCAGCGGCATCTCCGCTGGCCTGCGCAATACCGGCTGAGACCAGGCGCGGTCTTTTTCAGATCGCGAGCCTCGGGCCAATGCGGATTCAGCTTATTCATGCGCTAGCCAAAGGCCGCCCGATCTCCCAGTGGTGTCCGTACGGATCGGCAACCCGCCCGACGCGCCATCCATGGCCCTCGCTGACTGCGTACACTTCCGTCGCGCCGGCCTTCAGCGCCCGCTCGAATACGCCATCCGGATCGGCGACCGTAAAGATGATCCGTACCGTAGAGCCTCCCAGCGACGCAGGGCTGAAATTGAAATGCTCTGGCGACTCGTCCGCAACCCAGAACTCCGCACCCTCCACCGAGAGCCTTGCCACCACACTTCCGCCGGGGTCGTCCAGGCGATAGACTTCGACGGCGCCGAATGCGGCCTTATAGAAATCAACCGCCTGGGCGCTGTTCCGCACGGATAACCACGGAACAATCGAGTTTGAGAACGGAACTTCAGTAGCCGTGCTTGGCATTCAAATGTCTCTCGGTTCAGTCTGTGTTACCGCATCGCCAGGTGCAACGCGACATGGATTCCGATCCCGATGCCCATGAGCAGAATGCCGGCCGCAACGGGCGTCCGCTTGCGCCACAGCAGAATCGCAGAGACCACGAAGATGATCTCCGGGATGACGATGGCTCCCAGGAAATGGGGCCAATGCAAGTGCTGCAGTCCCAGCCCCGGAAAGAGAACGGTGATGATCTGCACCAGCCCGACCCCGCTCAATGCCAGCAACAGCGCCAACAGCGCGCCCGATGCAAATCCCAATGCCTTCTTCCCTGTCGAGGTCATTTTCCCCTCCTCGCTATCTTTTCTGCGTGTAATCCACTTCCGCCAGCCCTTTGCCGCGTGCCCCAGAATTGCCACCGTGCTTCCCAAAGCCCAGAGCAGCGCCGACCATTCACCGTCTATAAAGTCCAGCTCCCGGAGCATGGCGAGAACCCACTCGCGGCTCTCCTCCGGCGCCAGGCGAAGAACACTGCCAAGCAGCGCCCTTGCCAATCTGCGCGGCGCTCCCATCAGCCCTCCACCAATCCAAGTGCCACCTCGCTCAAGCGGCCACCCGCATGGGCAGAGGCGTTTGCCCTGGCGAATTGCAAGCCCTCCTGAGTGAAGCGATACATGTGCCGAGGAGGCTTGCCGGGTTCACTGGCCTCCCACTGGGTCTCCAGCAGATTCCGTTCCGCCATCCGCATCAGAATTGGATACAGCGTTCCCGACTTCAGGCCCGTAACCCGGCTCAGGTCGTAACCGTACTTCCATTCGTCCGCATGCTCCAGAAAGGCATCCAGAACCAGAAGTGTCTGTGGCGACAATCGCAGCTTCATTCGCAGAACTCTACATATGTAGAGTTCTGTTGTCAACAACTATTTTCCCGTGGTCCTTCCGCTCGCGACGGTCGCAGGTCTCGTCCCCCGGAGGAGCCCGGTCATTCAAAACACACGGGTTTCCTTCCGGTCTTTCTCGCACTTTCTCTTGCCATATCCTGCCCACCGGGGATACTCTGTTTCCATGCGTCGATGTCGCTAGCACCGTTCCGGTGAGAAGCCCGACGCAGACGTGCGCTTGATTCGCGCGCGCCATTCCCCGCTTGATAGCTCCAACCAACCCCAAAACGAATGCAATTCAATGGCCGGGGCCCATTTACCCCAAAGAGGAGATCATCATGGCGCGCATTGCCGCGGATGTAACTGAAATCATTGGCCGCACCCCGCTGGTACGGCTTAATCGCGTGGCGGCTGGCCTGCCCGGCACCGTCGTTGCAAAACTGGAAAGCCAGAACCCCCTCTCGAGCGTCAAGGACCGCATCGGTCTGGCGCTCATTGATGCAGCCGAAAAGGCCGGCAAAATCACCCCCGGCGAGACCATCCTGATTGAGCCCACCAGCGGAAACACTGGCATTGCCCTGGCATTCGTCGCCGCCGCCAAGGGCTACAAGCTGATCCTGACAATGCCTGAGACCATGAGCCAGGAGCGCCGCGCCGTTCTGCTGGCTTTCGGGGCCGAAATTGTGCTCACTCCGGGGCCCAATGGCATGAAGGGCGCCATCGCCAAGGCCAACGAGATCCTCGCTAAAACCCCCAACGGCTACATCCTGCAGCAGTTTGA
>Ga0181520_10007738_pt1 | contig 15651 bp, 13 predicted proteins | sample PEATcosm2014_Bin_29_FD_132451 | JGI IMG/M metagenome (GOLD analysis project Ga0181520, IMG submission 132451) | Peatland microbial communities from MTU Mesocosm Facility, Houghton, MI, USA - PEATcosm2014_Bin02_30_metaG | ecosystem: Environmental > Terrestrial > Soil > Wetlands > Peat | place...
GGCCGTGGCAGAAAGGCCGATGCGCGTGTTGCCCCACGGATCCTTGCTGGGCTCGCTCGGGCCTTCCACGGCAAAACTTACGGCGCGCGTCACACCATGCAGCGTCAACTCCCCCACCACGGCGTGCTCTCCTGGGGCCGTGCGTCCTACTTCAGTGGACTTGAAGGTAAAGGTAGGAAACTTCTCGGCGTCGAAGAAGTCAGCGCTCTTGAGATGGGCATCGCGCTGTTCGTCGCCGGTGCTCAGCGAAGCGACAGGGACGGTGGCCTCGACAGTCGAACGGGTCGAATCGGCCTCATCGTGCCTCAGCGTTCCACTGATTCCAGAGAATTTACCTTTCACATTCGAGATCATCATATGCTTCACTTTGAACTCGGCGGCGGAGTGGGCGGGGTCGATCTTCCAAGTGGATACGGCAGAGGTGGTGGTTGCGGACATGGTGTTTTGCTCCTTTTCAACTCTTTCGATGCGGCAGCATGATATTCGTTGCAACAACTATTTTACCGTGAAGTGAATTTCGAACCGACTGGCCTCGGAGCGTATCTACCTTCGCGCAGGCTTGCATAGAGAATCTGCCTGCAGGGTTTGGGCTGCGGGGAAATAGTGGCGCTGGAGGTACAGAGCCACGCTGACCAGCCCAATCATCACGGGGACCTCGACGAGCGGTCCAATTACGGCGGCAAACGCAGCCCCAGAGTTAATGCCGAAGACGGAGACTGCAACCGCAATCGCGAGTTCGAAGTTGTTCGAAGCGGCAGTAAACGAGAGCGCGGCGGTCTGCGAGTAGTCCGCGCCCATTTTGCGGCCCGTATAGAACGAGACAAGGAACATGACTATGAAGTAGATGAGCAGCGGGATCGCAATCCGCAACACATCGAGCGGCAGGCGCACAATGTACGCGCCTTTGAGCGAGAACATCAGGACAATCGTAAACAGCAGCGCGGCGAGCGTGAGCGGACTGACGCGCGGTATGAATCTGCGGTTGTACCAGTCCAACCCCATGGTGCGGACAAGGAGAGTCCGTGTGAGAAATCCGGCGAGAAACGGAATACCCAGGTAGATGAAGACACTCCGCGCAATCTCCGCGATGGAGACATGGACGACCGCGCTGCGCAGTCCGAGCCAGGCGGGAAGAACTGTGATGAAGATCCACGCGTACAACGAATAGAAGAGAACCTGGAAGATTGAATTGAAGGCCACCAGTCCCGCGGCGTATTGCGTATCGCCGTGAGCGAGTTCGTTCCACACAATGACCATCGCAATGCAGCGTGCCAAGCCGATCATGATGAGGCCGGCCATGTATTCCGGGTACCCGCGTAGGAAGACGATGGCAAGCACGAACATCAGCACCGGCCCGATCAGCCAGTTCTGCACGAGCGACAGGCCAAGCACTTTCTCGTTGCGAAAGACGAGATGCAGCTCTTCATAACGCACCCGCGTGAATGGCGGATACATCATGACGATGAGGCCGATGGCGATGGGAATAGACGTCGTGCCGACATTGAAGCGGTTGAGAAATGGAACCAAGCCTGGCGCCATCGAGCCAAGACCAACACCGAGTGCCATGGCAGCGAAGATCCACGCGGTCAGATAGCGATCGAGAAATGACAGACGGCTGGTCGTCGTCATGCCGGCACCTTCTGGCGTGTGACCTCTGCAGAGGGACGGACGCCGACGATTTTCATGAACGGCCGATCCTGTCGATCTCCCTTTGCACTGCGAGATGCTCGAGCGTATTGAGCGGCAACGAAAGAAACAAGCTGATTCGGCGATCGAGGATCACGAAGGCATCGTGAAATGCGCGGGCAATCTCGTCGGGCGTCCCTTTCACGGCTGCAGGATCGGGAATGCCCCAGTGTGCGGTCATCGGCTGGCCGGGCCAGTAGGGGCAGGCTTCGTTCGCAGCGTTGTCGCAGACGGTAAACACAAAATCCATGCTCGACGCACCGGGAGCCGCAAACTCGTCCCATGATTTGCTGCGCAGGCCGCCAGTCGCGATGCCGGCGGATTCAATCTGTTGCAGGGCTCCCGGCCGCGGCAAGCCCGTGGGATGACTGCCCGCACTAAAAGCCGTGAAGCGTCCTTTGCCTTTGTGGTTAAGCAACGCCTCGGCCATGATGGAGCGCGCAGAGTTTCCGGTGCAGAGAAACAGTACGTTGTAATGATTGGGCATCGAGATCACGCCTTTGCGCTATTAGTTGTAGACGAGCAGCAGCCGGGAGCGCAGCAGGCGGCATTCGGCTTGGCAGCGCGAATGAACGCGCTAAGAAACTTGCCGTCTACCGCCGGTGCAATCGCATCGACATCCACGCCAGCCTCGGTCAGGAACTGGCGCGCGTCTTCAATGCTGTATTCGCGCGTGGGCTCGAAGGTGACATTCGCAAAGCCTGCGGCGATTAAGCGAGCGCGGTAATCCTGCTCTTCGAGGGCACCGGCGATGCAGCCCACCCAGAGCAGCATGCTTTGGCGCACGGCATCGGGCACAGCTCCACGCACCACAACATCAGAAACGGCAAACCGGCCGCCGGGCTTGAGCACGCGAAACGCTTCGCGCAGCACGCGGTCCTTATCCGCGGAGAGATTGATGACGCAATTCGAAATGATGACGTCGACGGTATTGTCGGGCAGCGGAATCTTCTCAATTTCGCCTTTGAGAAACTCGACATTCTCGACGCCGGCTTGGCGCTGGTTTTCGCGTGCAAGCGCCAACATCTCGTCCGTCATGTCGAGACCGTAAGCCTTGCCCGTGGGTCCCACGCGCCGCGCGGAGAGCAGCACATCGATGCCGCCGCCGGAACCAAGGTCGAGCACAATCTCGCCTGGCTTGAGCTCGATCAGTGCGGTCGGATTGCCGCATCCGAGCGAGGCAAGCACTGCTTTCTCGGGAAGGAGGCCCTTCTCGCCTGCGCTGTAAAGATTGGTGGTGATCGGGTCACAGCAGCGGAGGCTGGGATCGCAGCATGCCTGCATGCTCCCTGTTGTCGCAACGGAGCGGGCGGCGCTGCCGTACTTCTGTTTCACTTCTTCCTGCACCTTTGCGGTCGAATTCATTGGCCGTCCATCATATTTGCTTAAGCGAATATATTTGCGTCTAGACATATCTGTCAATCCATATATTATGGAGAGCATGGGACGGGCTCATTCTTCGCCCGATTTGGCACTACTCTTCGCGGCGCTGTCGGACCGCACCCGGCTCCGCTTGTTGAATCTGATGGCCGGACGCGAGGTCTGCGTCTGCTATTTCGTGGAGGTTCTGGGCCAGAGTCAGCCGAAAATCTCGCGCCACCTCGCCTACCTGCGTAAAGCGGGTGTCGTCTCCGCACGGCGCGAGGGCAAATGGATGCACTACCGGATCGAGCGGCCTCAGGACTCCGGCGCTGCGGCGATCGTCAACTCGGTGGTGGCGGCATTGAAACACGATCGTCTTATGCGGGCGGATCTTGAAAAACTCAACAAGGCGTGCTGCGCGCCACAGAGCTTTGTCACGCTGCAGGGCGCGCCCGTTCCGGTTCCGGCCGGAGCGGGTATAGCCTGCGCCATACCAGCGCGTCGCGCTGCGAAATTGGAGCCGATGGCGGCTTCGCGGCGTGAGTAGGGCCTTCGGCTCCCCAGCGAAACGCTCCTGTGTTTTGTGCCAGCGCCGGGTCGAAAGAGATGGGCGGAAGGCTGAGAATATGCTTGCCGGTGAGTGTGACCTCCCAAGTCGATGACCCTATTAAATCGATTGAATTAGGCCTGCACGCCTTACCACCTCAGTAATCCCTTAGCTGGTTACGATTTAATGCGAGAAGAAGTCAGAGGGGGGATTGTCTTCCATAGTCGCGTGAATCATGCTCCTAAGTGTGGCTCCCCCACACCTGTAATCGCAAGCTGACACGTTCGATCGCAGTTCAAAATTGCTAAATCTACGAACTGCCCAAGGTGGAGGGAGTACTTATGAAGATCAATATCTCCAAAATCCAAGTCAATCTTAAGAGAATCGCCTTGGCCGATTGCGGCCAATCCATGACCGAGTACGCACTGCTTTGTGCCCTGGTCGCTTTCGGAGCAACCGCCGGCTATCGAGATATGGCGACTGGCGTCGCCAGCGCCTATAACACGATCTCAGCCGACTTTGCCGGAGTCTTCGGTTCCGCCAGCGGCGGGAGCGGTGGCAATGGCGGAAACAATGGCGGCGGGAACGGCGGTGGAAACAACGGCGGCGGGGACAACGGCGGAGGCAATAACGGCGGCGGCAACGGTGGAAACGGTGGCGGCGGCAACGGTGGAAACGGTGGTGGTGGCAACGGCGGAAACGGCGGCGGTGGGAACGGTGGGAACGGCGGCGGCGGCAACGGTGGGAACGGCGGCGGCAACGGTGGCGGTGGCAATGGCGGTCACGGAGGCCACTAAAGCCTGATGCACGCAACTGCTCAGCGAGCCGCGAATCGGAGAACCCCTTCAAGGCCTGAGAAGGACAGAACCTCGCTTTTTGTTTGAAGTACAAGATCCTCAGATCCGGATTGCATCGCGAGAGGCGTTCGGGGGAACGAGTTCTGAGGCTAAAAATAGATTAAAGAGATCAGGGGGAACCAGGCGGGCTCTCGGCCTTACCCAAGGCCGGGGGCCCGTTTGGCGTGACCCGAAACTTTGGATTCAAAGCGACACCTATCGATAGGATGCGGCAACTTCTTTCGTCGACGCTGCGGTCGGCGCCATCCGGCAGTCATCCATGCCCTAGACAACGGCCTCAATACAGGACTTCGAACCTTCGCGTTGCATGGGCGACTCAGAAGCGTCCTCATCCGCGTTCTCTACGAAGAGGTCGAAGAGAACGGTGTACAGCCCCTGACGACTGGCAAGCCTCTTGCGGCGCGCCCTTAGAAATTCAAAGCGAAACGGCGAGCAATATTCCGCGCGCATCGAGAATGTCGGCGAAAAGTACTCGTGAGCATCCGCGATGGCGGAGATGATGAGCGAGCGCCAACTCATCTCGAGCAAATCCTTGAGCCGGTCTGAACCGTTCGATAGGCGGCGCATGCGCGCAGCAACCTGCTCGCAAAAGCTCAGAAGACGCAGGACCCCACGATCGAGAGGCTCGCCTTGTTCGGCCGCACGCGTGAAAAGCGTGAGCGAACCGCGCTTCAGGTCATCGCGAACATCCTGCAGATCGTCTCCTAACTGCAGCAGCGCGCCCCATTCGAATGCGGCTTCGCCTTCCTCTTCGGTCATCCAGCCGCGGGCCAGGGCGGCATCGGCCAATACCGACGTGCCGCCTTTCGCAAAGCTCAAGCGCAATAGTGCAGCATCGCTTAAGGATCGGTTTCGCTGTTGCGCAATGCTATCCTCCTGCGCCTGATGGATGGCCAGCATGCAGTCGAAGACTGCGGGGAATTGCTCGCGAGGATACTGCCCCTCAATCAGCGCCACCAGCGCCCACACTTGCGCTTCATGCCGGTTCAACGGCGTCGCAATGCTTCCGCGCAGCCGCTCGCGAAACCTATCGCTAAAGGCAAGCTTCGCCTCTAATGGCACGGCCTCGCTGTCGAGGTAGTTATCGGTGTAGGGGTAAAGAAGGCTATAGCCGAGAATCGAAGGCGTGATGCCGGAAGGCACGCCGAGCAAAGGCTGCAGTCCACACGCAGTCCACGCATTGCGGCAGGCCTGAATGGTGTCGGTCTGGCTCAGGCTCCCATCGAACTCCCGCGCGCGTCGTGCGAATTCGATGCCCGCGGGAAGAAAGTCGCCGGTGAGAAGCGCGGTGGATTCGGGTTCGAGATCGAGCGCGTTGGCGGCAAATTGAGCGAAGGACGCGATGAGGCGCTTTTGCGTCTCGGCGCGGGCAGCACGGCTTCGCGGAGCATGGCGGGCTTCCCACTCGACAGCGCGCATTTCGGCGTCGTAGGCGATTTCGCGGGCCTCGTGATCTCTGCGACTGTATTGAGGATCAAGCGACGCCGGATTGGCAGCGCAGGAATTCCATATTTCGGCGCAACGCGTAACCTGCGAATCGACCCATCTTCCTTCGTAGCGTTCCTTCATGCTGCATGGGAATACGGATTGCGGAGTTCGCGGGTTCCACGGCCGGCGATCAAATCGGGAGCAACGATCCTTTTGGGAGCGAACCCGCCGCATGAGTAAGGATCTCCTTATCCACCGCTTTCACATGGAGCACTTTTGCCGGGGTCTTATCCTCATCTATAGACCCGCCCGTGAGTGACTTCGCTCAATTCGTCAAGCAGCAGGCCGACATCGTCAAGATCGTCGAAGGATATATCCGTCTGCGAAACTCAGGCGCGCAGACGTTCAAGGGGCTATGCCCCTTTCACAAGGAAAAGACGCCATCCTTCAATGTGAACGGAGGGTCACGCCAGTTCTTCTACTGTTTTGGCTGCCAGGCTACGGGTGACGTGTTTTCGTTTGTGGGCAAGATCGAGAACGTGGGCTTTCCCGAAGCAGTGCGCATCGTCGCGCAAAAGTGCGGGATTCCCCTGCCAAAACGGGAGTATTCCTCGCCGGAGGAGGCGGCCGGAGCACTGCTGCGCGGAAAGCTTCTGGACTTGCACGAGGCGACAGCGAGCTGGTTTGAAGAGCAGTTGCGCGGACCAGAAGGAGCTGTCGCGCGTGAGTATCTGGCTGGTCGAGGCCTGACGCCGGAGGGAATCAAGGCCTTCCGGATTGGCTACGCGCCAGACAGCTTCAATGCGCTGCGCGATCGGCTGAGCGGCGTGGCAGATAACGAAACTCTGCGAGCCAGCGGCCTTTTTGCCTGGAAAGAACAGGGCGACGGAGGTCAGGGACCCATCTACGACCGCTTCCGCAAGCGAATTACTTTCCCGATCTGCAATGAGAGCGGGCGCGTGATCGCCTTCACCGCGCGAGCTCTCGAAACCGGCGAAAAGGCAGGCGCCAAATACATTAACTCGCCCGAGACGCCGCTTTATACGAAGGGCCTGGTCTTGTTCAACCTCGACAAGGCAAAGACCGCGATCCGCCAGGCTGAGTTCGCTCTGCTGGTCGAGGGCCAGATGGATTGCATCAGTGTCTATCTACGCGGAATTCAAAACGTGATCGCCACCAGCGGCACGGCTTTCACCGAGCAGCAGGTGGCGATTCTCAAGCGGCACACGTCGATGCCGGGTCGCGCCCCACAGGTTGTCGCCAACTTCGACCCAGACGATGCAGGCAACAATGCAGCAGCGAAGACAATTGCTTTACTTACTGAAGAAGGATTCAACATCAGAATCGTAACCCTGGACGACGGTCTGGACCCAGACCGCTTCATCCGCGAGCGAGGGGTAAACGCCTACATCGGGGCGGTGAAGGGCGCGCGCAACCAAGCCGATTTCCTGATCGAACGCGCACGACAGATGTTTCCCGGGGCAAGTGCCGAGCAGAAGGTACGAGCGATGAACTACCTTCTTCCCCACATTCGGCGCATCCCTGAAAAGTTGTCGCGGGACCAGTTTGCTGCCGACGCTGCGCAGAAGCTGGGAATCGACTCGGCGGTGTTGCGCGAGGAGATTCGGCACGCCGCTTTGAGGCGGCGGGATCATATCGAAGTGAGGCCCGCCAGCCTGACGGAGGTAGAGCGGGTGCTGCTGAGGGCGCTGGCCATTACCGACCCGGACAACGAGGCAGCGCGGCGGATCGCCTTTGAAGCGGTCACCACCCAGCCAAGCACTTTTGAAGGGCTAGGGTCGTTTCCAGCGCTGCAGTCTCTCGCGAGGCGCGGAGCGCAGGACCCTATGGAGATGGTGGAGGACCAGGCGCAAATGGCACTCTTAGCCGAAGCCCTGATGGGTGAAACTGGACCACCTTCGGCGGATACGGTTCAAGGCGCCATTGTGAGCCTCCAGAAACGCCGGATCGAGAGCGAAATCAGGAACTTGCGAGCTCGGATCGCGGAGGCCGAGCGGCGCGGCGACCATGCCGAGTTAGCCGTGCTGACACAACAGAAGCTTGATCTGGACCGAGCCCTGCGCAACTTGCACAGCTGATAGCTGCAGGCCAAGCTTGTCTGGCGCTGTGGGATTACGATCGGAATCGCCGCTTGCGCCCAAACAACCCATTCTTTGCAGCGTCGATCCGGTTTTCAGCGTCTAAACAACTGGGAACAGAGCGGGCGGGAGCGAAGCCGCCCGGCTCAGTCCCGGCCCGGTTTTCAGCGGCCGCTGTTCGCGCCTTGGAGAGCCGTCACATTTGCTTTGGCCGAAGTCGGGTCGACTATGGTAATCTATTGATCTCTGTGCGGATGCGCGCCCCCTCTGCCCCACATATGAGCTTCGGCTCGCGGGCGACCAGGCGAAACCTGAAGCGTGATATCCGGATTCCGAGCGATGAACTGAGCCGCTTCTTTTAGGTGGCGGGAAACCGAAGGTGCGCCCATACGCGCAAATTGTTCCTAGCGGAACTTTGTTGGCGCGAGCGGATGGGCGGCGCACCGTTGCGCGACGCGGTGTTGAATCTGAAGATCGCGCTGGAGAGCAGGACTGCATTGGCAACGAATGAGAAGTTTGAAGACGATATCCAGAACCTTATCGATACCGGTAAGGACAAGGGCTATCTCACCTACGGCGACGTGAATGACATTTTGCCGGAGGAGATGGGGACACCCGACGATCTGGACGATCTGATCACAACCATCGGCACCCAGGGTATCGACCTCTTGGACGCGCCAAAATTTGGCAGCGACAAGGACTTCGAACTGGAAGAGGGCGAGGATGTCGAACTCGACCTGACCCCTGGGACGCTTGAAAAAACCAACGATCCCGTGCGCATGTATTTGCGCGAGATGGGTACCGTACCGCTGTTGACGCGCGAAGGCGAAGTGGAGATCGCCAAGCGCATTGAGCGCGGACAGATGCGCGTGCTCAAGGCGATTTCGCGATCGCCGATCGTGATTCGCGAGATCGTCGCACTCGGCGAAGACCTGAAGCGCGGCGTGCGTAATGTGAAAGAAGTTGTGATCTTCGATGAAGAAGAGCTCACCGAAGACGTGGTGCAGGCGCGCGTGCGTTCGACGGTCACACGCATTGAAGCGCTGATCAAGCACCAGAAAAAAATTGCGGGATTCGAAGAGAAGCTGGAAGCAGCAAACAGCAAAACCAGCCAGCGCGAACTGCGCAAGACGCGCTGGGCCATTGCCCGCGAGAAGGTTTATGTTTCGCGCATTGTCCGCGAGCTGAAGTACACGGGCCTGGAACGGAAGCGGCTGCTCGACAAAGTCAACAAGACTGTCGACACCATGCGCACGCTGGAGCGGCAGATTCGCTCACTCGACCAGAAGTACGACGCGTCGAAGAGCGAAGAGCTGAAGAAGGAATATCGTCGCCAGCAAAAGAACTGCAAAATCGACCTCGAGAAAATCGAGGGCGATGCAGGCGTGTCGATTGCCGAACTGAAGCGCACGCAGCGCGAAATGATTCAGGGCGACATGGACGCCGAGCAGGCGAAGCGCGAGCTGATTGAAGCCAACCTTCGTCTCGTGGTTTCGATCGCGAAGAAGTACACGAACCGCGGATTGCAGTTCCTCGACCTGATTCAGGAAGGCAACATCGGCCTGATGAAGGCGGTAGACAAATTCGAGTACCGCCGCGGCTACAAGTTCTCGACCTATGCCACGTGGTGGATTCGCCAGGCGATCACGCGCGCCATTGCGGACCAGGCACGGACGATCCGCATCCCGGTGCACATGATCGAAACCATCAACAAGCTGATCCGGACGAGTCGCCAGTTAGTACAGGAGCTGGGCCGCGAGCCTTCGAGCGAAGAGATTGCGCGCCGCATGGATATTCCCGTGGCCAAGGTGCGCAAGGTGCTGAAGATTGCGCAGGAGCCGATATCGCTGGAGACACCGATCGGCGAAGAAGAAGATTCGCACCTCGGCGACTTCATCGAGGATCGCCAGGCTGTGTCGCCTTCCGAAGCTGTAATCAGCGTGAACCTGAAGGAATACACCTCGCAGGTACTCCGCACCCTGACGCCCCGTGAGGAACGCGTCATCAAGATGCGCTTCGGGCTCGAAGATGGCTCCGAGCACACCCTCGAAGAAGTTGGCCAGAGCTTCCAGGTCACACGCGAGCGCATCCGGCAAATCGAAGCCAAGGCGCTACGCAAGCTGCGGCATCCTTCGCGCAGCCGCAAACTGAAGGCGTTTGTGGATGGCGTCAAAGAAATGTAGTTTCGATTTTTATCTAGCTCTTCAAAGCCGCGATCTTCGGATCGCGGCTTTTGTTTTTTGACCGCATGCGCGCTGTCGTTAGGCGGCTGTCGTGACGGCGCCGTGCTAAACTTTGCCTTCCCCGGATTTGCCATCCCATTGAGGTCGCGCCCATGCGAGTATCTGTGCTCTCTTCGCTCTTTGCCACGCTTTCGCTTCTTGGCGTCGCTCCTACGGCCATATCTGCGCAGGCCGCTACGCCTTCGCGTACTCTGGTTCGTGCCGGCCATCTTCTCGATGTCCATACCGGAAAAACGCTCGACGCGCAGACCCTCGTCATCTCCGGCGATCGCATCGTCTCCATCGCGCCGACGGCCTCGACTCCGCCCTCGTCCGGCGATGCTGTCATCGATCTCGGCACGCTGACAGTTCTGCCGGGGCTGATCGACGTCCACACACACCTAACCAGCAACCCCGACTTCGATCCCTTCAAAGAGGTCACGGATACCGACGCGAAAGACGCCATCAATGGGGTCGTGAACGCGCGCACGACTCTGCTTGCCGGATTCACCACGGTGCGCAACGTCGGCGCTTCAGGATTCGTGGACGTGGATTTGCGCGACGCGATCAATGCCGGGCAGGTTGCTGGCCCCCACATGCAGGTGAGTGGACCGCTCCTCGGCATCACCGGCGGGCACTGCGATGAGAACCTGCTGCCCATCCGGTACCACGAAGTCGGCGACGGCGTAGCGGACGGCATCGCCGCCGTGCAACATCAGGTGCGCCAGAACATCAAATATGGAGCCGACCTGATTAAGATCTGCGCCACTGGCGGCGTCTTGTCCAAGGGCGACGATCCGCAAGCTTCGCAGTACACGCTTGAGGAGATGAAGGCGATTGTCGCGGACGCGCATCGTCTCGGCCGCAAAGTTGCCGCGCACGCGCATGGAGCGCAGGGCATCCTGTGGGCCAGCGAGGCAGGCGTCGATTCCATCGAGCATGGCAGCTATATCGACGATCAGGCAATCGAAGTGATGAAGAAGAACGGAACGTATCTTGTTCCCACGCTCTATCTCGAAGACTGGATGCTTGAATACGGCAAGCTCCCATCGTTCTACCAGCAGAAGATGAAGGACGTTTCGGCCGTGGCCAAGAAAAACATCCGGCATGCCTACGAATCGGGTATCAAGATTGCGCTGGGAACCGATGCGGCGGTCTACCCGCACGGCCTCAACGGACATGAGCTCGAAGTGTATGTACGTGACCTGGGGATGAAGCCCATCGAGGCCATTCAAAGCGCGACCGTGAACGCGGCTGACCTCATGGGCTGGGGCGATCGAACCGGATCGCTCGACCCAGGCAAATGGGCGGATATCATCGCCGTCGACGGGAACCCGCTCGGGGATGTGAAGCTATTGCAGAACGTCAAGTTCGTTATGAAAGCTGGGGTGGTCTACAAGAGCGCCGAGAAGTAGTCCCAACTCGGCCTGTTGAACCTACGCCATGATCTTCGGGTCACAGCACTTGTTTTTGGAGGCGTGCAAGGTTGGGTGGATTACTCAAAAGCCGTAGTTCTTCTTGCGCAGCGCATTCTTGTAGGCGTCTCGCGCCTTCTTGGCGGTCAATTCGGCGTCGTGGAGTGCGAAGCCGGCGTCATCCCACGCTTCCATCTGCGTCATCGAATGGTCGCCCTTCGCAAGAGCCTCTTCCGCGCGAATCGCATTCACCCATTGATCCACGGCCTGTTTATATGCCTTGTATAGCTGGTCGAAGTCGATGGCTTCCATGATCGCGACACTAATCTTGGACCTGTCGCGAGTCAATCGCGGACGGCATTTATTCACGGAAGTTTGATGTGCTGCAGACGGCGCTGCCTATGTCCCGATTGCAAATGCGCAGCAGGATAAGCCTTCCGGATCGCCACTTGCCATCTCTTCATAGGCTCTGCTAAAACGTTTTGCTTGGGGCTTTCGCCATTTTTGGGGGATCGGGAAAGGGTTCGACACATGACAAACTTCACACGCCGGCAATTCGGCAAAGGCGTAGCCGCGACGGCGGCGGCTGCCTACGCCGGTGTTTCACTTCCCCGGCTTGCTTTGGGCGAGGCAGCAACTCTCAGCTATCCCAGGGGATTTCTGTGGGGCTCCGCGACTGCGGCGTACCAGGTTGAGGGCGGAGCCAAAGACGATGGCCGCGGTCCGTCGATCTGGGACACGTTTGCGCATACGCCGGGTAAAACATTCCACGGTGAAACAGGCGACGTGGCCGACGATTCCTACCATCTCTACAAGGAAGACGTGCAGCTGATGAAGGCGCTCGGGGTGAGCACCTATCGCATGTCGATCTCCTGGTCACGGGTGATTCCCGATGGCGCGGGACAGCCAAATCCCAAGGGACTCGACTACTACAACCGCGTGATCGACGAACTGCTGGCGAACAACATCACTCCCTATGTCACGCTCTTCCACTGGGATCTGCCCCAGGCCCTCGACGGCGGATGGCAGAACCGGGCCACGGCGAAATCGTTCGCGGATTATGCGGGCTATGTCACGAAGAAGCTCGGCGACCGCGTGCACCATTTCATGACCACGAATGAGTTCGTCTGCTTTACCGACCTGGGTTACAAGATTGGCCAATTTGCGCCGGGCCTGAAGCTCTCCGACGGCGAGTGCAACCAGGTTCGGCATCATGCCATTCTGGCGCACGGGCTCGGCGTACAAGCAATTCGTGCCAACACGCCCAGCGGCACGCAAGTGGGTCTGGCTGAAAACGCCAACGTCTATATCCCTGTCATCGAAACCCCGGAACATATTGCGGCGGCACGCGCGGCGACGCGCATCGGAAACGCGCCGTTCGTGACAGCAGTCATGGAAGGCAAATATCCAAGTGAGTACTTGCAGCACGAAGGCGCCAACGCCCCCAAGGTGGAAGAAGGCGACATGAAGGCCATTGGCAGCCCGCTGGACTTTGTCGGCCTGAATATCTATTTCCCGCTCTATGCGCGCGCCGATGACTCCCCGCAGGGTTTCGCTGTGGAACCGATGCCGAGCTCGTATCCGCACATGTATTCGCCGTGGCTCACGCTGGGCCCCGAGTGCATCTACTGGGGAGTGCGCAACGTTTGCGACTTGTGGAAGCCCAAGGCCATTTACATCACGGAGAACGGCACGTCCTCCGACGACGTGTTGACGCCCGCGGGGCGTGTCGAGGATGTGGATCGCATCATGTATCTTCGCAACCACCTCACGCACCTGCATCGCGCCGTGAAAGAGGGCTACCCGGTGCAGGGCTATTTCCTCTGGAGTTTGATGGACAACTTCGAGTGGGCCGATGGATTCTCGAAGCGCTTCGGCCTGCACTACGTGGACTTCAAGACGCTGAAGCGCACCCCGAAGCTGAGCGCCGAGTGGTACAAGGACGTGATCGCGAAGAATGCGGTGGTGTAGGGCTCCTTGGGATGCGCGCCGCCGCTAAGCGAAAAGGCTATGCGGCGGCCTCAATCTCCGCCAAATCTTCTGCGCTAAGCTTCAGCCCTGCGGCCGCGATGTTCTCTTCAAGATGCGCGACTTTCGACGTGCCGGGAATCGGAAGCATCACCGGCGAGCGATGCAGCAGCCACGCCAGCAGGAGCTGCGCGACCGTCGCTTCGTGGCGCTCTGCGATGGCCTCAAGGGTCCTCGCCGAGGGGTGATCCGCTTTGAGGATTTTTCCGGCGACCATCGGATACCACGGCAGAAACGCGATGCCACGCTGCTCACACCAGGCAAGCGTCTCTTCGTGGCGGCGATCGGCCACCGAATAGCGGTTCTGCACCGTCACAAAAGGCACGATCTTCTGCGCTTCTTCAATCTGTGCGGGCGTCACCTCGCTCAGGCCGATGTGGCGAATCTTGCCCTGCTCCTGCATCTGGCGGAGCGCGCCCAGCGACTCTTCGAGCGGCGTGCGCGGGTCGATGCGATGCAATTGATAGAGATCGATGCGCTGCAATTTCAACCGCCGCAGGCTCATCTCCACACACTGTATTAAATAGCCCGCGCGGCCCACGTACTCGGTCTTCGCGGGACCTTGGCGCGTGATGCCGCCCTTTGTGGCGATGACGAGGCCTGCTGGATACGGGTGCAGAGCTTCGACGATGAGCCGCTCGGCAATCTCCGGACCGTACGCATCGGCGGTATCAATGAGGGTGACTCCCAGTTCGACGGCGCGGCGCAGCACCCGGCGCGCTTCACCTGGGTCAGCCGGCTCGCCCCAAGCGCCATCGCCCACCAGGCGCATGGTGCCGTAGCCGAGGCGATGGACCGGAAGGTCGCCGCCGATCGAGAAGGTTTCGCTGATCGAAGCCGGTGGGTTATTCATGACCCCTTTGATGCTACGGCAACGGGGACGGGGGTGGCCTTTTGAGGCAGGGCGGGGAAGGAACTCGCCGTCTTGCCCCTGCGTATAGTTAAATGCAAGTCAAACGAGGGAAGGCCTATGAGCACGGTTTCGTATCCCAATGCGCAGGCAATTTTTTATCAGCAATATGAGTCGGCACGCCGCGATGAGGTGGTGGGGATTCTGCTGGCGCTCTTTCTGGGCACGTTCGGCATTCATCACTTTTATCTGCGCCGCGCAGGGCTGGGCATTCCTTATTGCTGTTTCTTGTGGACAGGCATCACCACGGTACTCGGTGTGGTTGAATGCTTCTTTATGCCCGGCCGAGTGCGGGAATTCAACGCCATCCAGGCAGCGGGAATCGCGGCAGCCTTGGGCATGAGCGCGCCGCCCATGGGTTGGCCCATTAACGTCACCGTGAATATGCCGCCTGCTCCCGGTGCGGTTCCCAGTTCGGCTCTGGCTCAGCCCGGAACGCTAGTGGCGTGCAGTAATTGCCAACGCACGAACCCCGCAGGAGCGCGCTTCTGCGCGGGATGCGGCACGGCTCTTTAGCGGCCCTACATATTCGCCTGACCCGAGCGCATCGACTCATTGAACTGCGGCTTGGTGAAATTGAGCGCGGCCTCAAGCGCAGCGTGGTACTCAGGTGCGCGCGCCAGCAATGCCTGCGTGGCTGAAGCATACTCGCCATCGAGCGTGACCATTCCTTCGCCCGCTTCATGGCCCGCCATGCGCAAAAGGTCAGCCTCAGTTGTGTTCAGGTATTGCGCATCGCGCGGATCGGCAATCCACACCGGCTTGCTTTCCCCTAAAACACCAGAGAGCCAGTAGACCTTGCGCAGCAGGTATTCCAGGCGCTCGGCATCGTTGGTCTCCGTGAAGAGAAACTTCTTCTGCCAGCGGCTGTAGTAGCGCGTGGTCACCGGTACCGGCTGGCGATTGCCCGACTTCACGAATTCAAGCTGGCCCAAATCGACGGTTTTGCGAATCGCGTTGTAGACGAAGGTTTCGGCGTAGGGCTGCTCCATGGCGGGAACAATCTCAGCGAACGTCACCGTAACAGAGGCCGCGACTTTGGCGTGCAGGTTATGCGCGCCGCCGTCGGCCAGATGCATTTCCCCATGCACGATGTA
>Ga0181520_10007739_pt1 | contig 15650 bp, 7 predicted proteins | sample PEATcosm2014_Bin_29_FD_132451 | JGI IMG/M metagenome (GOLD analysis project Ga0181520, IMG submission 132451) | Peatland microbial communities from MTU Mesocosm Facility, Houghton, MI, USA - PEATcosm2014_Bin02_30_metaG | ecosystem: Environmental > Terrestrial > Soil > Wetlands > Peat | place...
ACCTATCTGCCCGACTGGATGGCCCGGATCACCGAGCCGATCGTTGCCGGGACCTCCGAGTACGCCTTGGGCGGCGCCTGCCTCGACCTCGTCGACCCGACTCTTTGGGACGTGGCCTCCGCGCCCTACTTTGGCGTCAAGGTCTCGCCCGACGAGCTGAGCAAATCCTGCACGGCACGCTCCATGGCCTTTACCAAGGATCTATGGAAGCGCGTCGGTGGCTTTCCCGAGACCGTTCTGCTGGGCGATGACACCTTCTTCGACCTGGAAGCCCGTCGCGCCACGGCGCCAGCCTTCGTCAACCAGGCCAAGGCGTTCTACCGGCCCCGGAACTCCTTCGCAGCCACCTGCCGCCAGCTCGCCCGCTACGCCGCCAGCGACGGCATTTTGGGCGTGCGAACCGTTCGCCTGTTTCGCAATGGCGGCCGCTGCCTGCTTGAGGTCGCGGCCCTCGCCTGCCTGCCCTGGACCGTTCTCCCGCTCCTGGCGGTTCTGGCGATGGTGGGCTGGTTCGCCTTTCGCGCCGACTGGCGCTTTATCTCCAGCCGCAGTCCACGGGCCCTGCTGGCGCGTCTGGTATTTTCCATCTGCGTTCCGTGGATTATCGCCATCAACCACCTGCGCGGCCTTCTGACCAAGAAAAACCCATCCAACCGTCAGAATCGCATGGGATAAAAGCCGGCGCAAAACACGTTGCACTTGCCTAACAAGGCAAGGCCGGAACCAAAGAACGGAACCTCAGGCCCGACAGGGTCGATTCGGCCGTGCGAAACCGCAGGCCAGATTTTAGCAAGTTCTTTGTTTTCAATACGTGTTTGAGGCGAACATAGGCTTAACCTGTTTGTTTTCTGTTTGATACGTCGAAAACGGTGGAGGGGTGCCTATTCCAGCAAATCGGAGCGTTTTCTCGCCCCAAGATTGAACGAAAAAAAGGCCTTCGATCTCTCTATGATGCGCCAAGCGGCCCTAATTCTCCGCAACGGACGGAGCTCGGGCCAGTCTTTTTTTTGCGGGGCAACGGCGGCATGTGCTGAGAAATCTCCAGCGCTCGGTGAGCGGAATTGAAATGCAGAGAGACTGACATTTCCTCAGCTTATTGAGCCGCGTTGAAACGCCCTAGGGATTTGCGCACCAAACAAGGCCTCTAAAAGCCGCTTCAAATGCGCGGCCCCCTCTTACACCACGTGCGCAGGCACCACATAAAACAAAATCGCGAAGTAATGGGCCACGCTGCCGGCCAGCACGAACAGGTGCCACGCCGCGTGAAAGAACCGAATGCGGTCAAGCGCGAAAAACACCATGCCCAGCGTGTAGGCCACGCCACCGGCGCCGATCCACATCATGCCGTGCCAGCCGATGGCGTGCAGCAAGGGGTTGGCGGCAAAGACGATAAACCAGCCTTGAAACAGATAGACCAATGCGGATGCCAAGGCAAAGCGCCCTACCGCCATGCTCTTGAAGATCACCCCGGCGACGGCCAGCGTCCAGACCACGCCAAACAAGACCCATCCCACCGGCCCGCGCAGCGAAACCAGCGTGAACGGCGTATAGGTTCCGGCAATCAGCAGGTAGATGGCGGAGTGATCCAGCACATGGAACACATGGCGTGCTCGCGTCCGCACCAGCGAGTGGTAGAGCGTGGAGCACAGATACACCAGCACCAGCGTGACAGAGAAAATGGCGCAGCCAACAATCTGCGATGCCGACCCGTGCATTGAGGCGCCGATCAGGAACACGGCGCCTGCCACGGCAAACAGAACGCCGACTCCGTGGGTGATGGAGTTGGCCAGGATGTCGCACAAATGAAACTCCACGTGCATAGGGGAATCATAGCTCCGCCCGGCCGATCAAACTGCGGCAGATGCCTCCATGGCAATGGCCCGCGGAAAGAGAATGTTGTTTTCCAGGTGAATGTGCTGGTGCAGGTCGCGTTCGAAATCCCGCAAGCCGTCGAAGAACGCATGGTAGGTCGGGCAAGCTTCAGGAGGCGTGGCGAAGTCGTGACTCAGGCTGCGGATCTGCGCCACCAGCGCACCGGCCGCATCGTGCTCCTGGGTCATCATGGCAATGGGGTTGGCCACGGTGCCAAAACAACTCACCGGCCTGGCGCTGCCTTCAGCCAAAGCGCGCTCCAGTTTCACAATATGCGGAAACAGAATCGCTTCTTCCTTTGCCAGGTGCTGCGTCAGTTCCTCATCCAACTGCGCCAGCGCAGTCTGAATCTGCGGCAGTTCGGCCTGCGTAGCTCCATGGCGATGCACCACCTTCTCGGCCAGCAGGGCAAGGCGGGGAAGCTCGGTCTTCACATAGACATGATGCGTGGCCTCGATGTGCCCGCTCAAGCTTTCCAGCGAGGCCTGCGACCAGTCCTTTGTATTCGGTGCGGGTCCGCGGGCGGCCAGCTCAAGCGCGGCAATCACGGCGTCCACTTCAAGGTTGCCGGCGGCACACGCCTCAGAGAGCGGCTTGCGGCCCCCGCAGCAATAGTCGATTCCAAAATGTTCAAACACCCGAATGGCGGTGGGCTGGTCCAGGGCAATGTCCCGAACGGTTTGGGTTGTAGCGGTCATGGCGATCTCCTTCCACTTCAACCTAGATCCGCCCGCCGCGCCGCACAGCGACTTTGGTCACTCGCAGCCCGAAAAAACTTTCGCGGCAAGAATGCGCCTGCCAGTGACTTAAGTCGCTGTAGCCTGCTCGCGCCCCGCCTATGCTCGTTTTGAAATCAATCCATATCAGGACGGCGAGGCAATCATGTTTTGTTATCAATGCGAACAGACTTCAAAGGGCGAGGGCTGCCAGACACTGGGCGTCTGCGGCAAGGACGAAACCACCGCAACACTGCAGGATCTGCTGATCCACGCCGTCAAGGGCATCTCCATGTATGCGCACCGCGCGCACCGTCTCGGCGCTTGCGATCCCGAGATCGACGCCTTCACCATTCATGCGGTCTTTGCCACCCTCACCAATGTCAACTTCGATCCCCAGCGGCTGGTGGAGCTGATTCACCAGGCCGTCTCCACGCGCGTCGCTGCCCGCGCACTCTATGAGAACGCCAGCGTCGCGGCCGGCGTGGTTCCCGGTGAGTTGGGAGGTCCCGCAGCCTGGGTGCCCGCGCCGACCCTCGAAGGCCTGTTGACCCAGGGCAAGCAGGTGCTGCTTCCCGTGCGCTTCCTCACTGAGAGCAAGGAAATCGCGAATTTGCAGGAGCTGGTCCTCTACGGCATCAAGGGCGTTGCCGCCTATGCCGCTCATGCTCTGGCCCTCGGCGCCGGAGACCCCGTCTCCATGGCCAAGATTCACGAGATTCTCGACTTCCTCACCAAGCCCGCTCCCACGGCCACCGAACTGTTGGCCAACGCTCTGGCTGTCGGAGAACTCAACTACCGCGTCATGGAAATCCTCGACAAGGCGCACACCGAGACCTTCGGCCATCCCCAGCCCGCCAAAGTCAGGCTCCATGCCCGCAAGGGCAAGGCCATCCTGGTTTCCGGACACGATCTGCACGACCTCTACGCTCTGCTTGAGCAAACCAAGGGCCTCGGCATTCAGATCTATACCCATGGCGAGATGCTGCCCGCCCACGGATACCCCAAGCTCAAGGCCTACGAGCATCTGGCCGGAAACTACGGCGGGGCATGGGTTGACCAGGCCGATGAATTCGCCGAGTTCCCGGGCGCCATTCTCATGACCTCCAATTGCATCCAGCAGCCCAAGGGCAGTTATATGGACCGCATCTTCACTTCAGGGATGGTTGCCTGGCCCGCCGTGCCGCACATCGATAACCAGGATTTCAGCGCGGTCATTGCCGCGGCCTTGCGCGCTCCGGGATATGGCGAAGACGGCAGCGACGAGCAGATCACCGTCGGCTTTGGCCACAACGCGGTCCTCAGCGTCGCCGGACAGGTTATTGAAGCAGTCAAGTCCGGTGCGGTTCGCCGCTTCTTTCTCATCGGCGGCTGCGACGGAGCGCGCAGCGGGCGTAGCTACTACACCGAACTGGCCGAATCCATCCCCAACGACTGCCTCATCCTGACCCTGGCCTGCGGCAAGTTCCGCTTCAACAAGCTGGAGTTCGGGGACATCGGCGGCATTCCGCGCCTGCTCGATCTGGGTCAGTGCAACGACACCTACTCCGCCCTGCAAATCGCGCTGGCGCTCGCCAAGGCCTTTGAATGCGGCGTCAACGACCTGCCGCTGTCTCTGGTCTTGTCCTGGTACGAGCAGAAGGCCGTCGCAGTCCTGCTCACGTTGCTCCACCTGGGTGTGCGCAACATCCGCATCGGACCCACGCTTCCGGCCTTCCTGTCTCCCGCCGTGCTCGATCTGCTCCATGAGAAGTTCAACCTCATGGCCATCAAGACCGCCGAAGAAGATCTGGCGGCGATGCTCGGCTAAGGCAATAGCGGGCAGGCGGATTGCGCAAGGTCGACGCGCCATTCAATTGGGTGCCCCAGGTCCCTCGCTTTTGGGGACCTGGGAATGCACGGACCCAAGCGCTTCTGTTCTCGAGACTCCCCAACCGGCCAACGCTTTCGAACATCCAGCTTCATTTCACCGCTCGTTCAGATCGACGCTGTACAGGTTCACCGTGGAAGTCCTGGCGCTCACCATGGGCAAATCTCCGGGCGACAGGCCAATCAACCGATAGTCGGTGGCCGCAATGGGCCGCAAACTGTCGATCGTAGCCACCTGCTCCGGCTGCCCCGAAGGAACGGCGATGCGGTAGATGGGCTTGCCGGCCTCCAGGAAATCCTGAAAGTAGACATACTTGCCGTCGTGCGACCAGGTCGGATCGCCCACCCCGTGATTGCTGATAGCCGTCCATTTCTGCGTGCTTCGATCGAACAGCATCAGCGCCTTCTGGTCCAGCCGCATGGCGGCGATATAGCGCCCGTCCGGAGATAGCCGGGGGCTGAAGAGTCCCGTCGATCCCGGCACCCCGGTTACGCGGTGGGTTTCCAGGTCGAGCATGTAAATGGCTTTGGGCTGAACGCTATCCATGCGGTTCGGCAGCCGTCCGAACACCAGAGACTGCCCGTCCCCGGCCCAGTCGGGATCGGCTTCATTGCGGCCCTCGTTCAGAACGGGGGTGAACTTTCCCCCTTCCGCATCGATCAGGTAGATCTTCCAGGGCTTCCCTGGCTCCTCCGCCATCACTGCCAGGCGGCGGTCGTCCGGCGACCACTTCATCCCGAATATGCGCAGAGGCGGCGTGGTCAACTCAATGCGCTGGCTTCCGTCAACCCGGCTGCGCCACAACGAGCTGTCGGAGGCGTTCAGCCACGCCACCCATTGGCCGTCGGGCGAGTATTCGGCAAGCGCCGCTGCGGCCAGGTTTTGGTCCAGCGCCACAAACGTCCGGGAGCCGGGCAGCGCCCGCAGCAACTCGATCTGCGCATTCACTCCGATAAAGGTAACGACATGGTTCCCGGGAGAAGTGCTGGGAGCCTGGTAGTCGAGCGGCCCGTTGGTGATTTGCGCGGGCTTGCCTTGCGGCCGGTACCAGGGCATTTCCCGGCGCGCCCAGATGTTGCTGTTGCCGTTGTGCGAGGACTGAAAGACGAATTGCTCGCCGTCGGCGGTCCAGCTCCCGCAGCATTCCGAGGCCGGTTGGCTCCAGCCCGGCAGCAACGGATGCGGGTTGCTGCCATCCGCTGCCACCTCCCACAGCTCCGAGGTCTGGCGCGCCGGGTCGCGAAGCGTAAAGCGGAGCCGGCTGCCTTCGGGAGACCAGCGCAGCCAGAAAGCCAGGCCTGCCGTCGTCAGCAGTTTGTGCGGTTCGCTGCCGTCGCTTCCCACCACCGTCAGCTCATTGCCGTTTGCGATCAGCAGGCGATGCCCGTCCGGCATCCATGTGGCGTCGTGGGCCAAGACGTTGGGCACCCGGCGCGCATCCCCGCCAAGCGTCGGCACAACCCACAGCGGCTGTTCCGGCTCGGCCTGCAAATGGCTGCGAACAATCAACTTTGACCCGTCCGGCGAAAGCGACCCGATCAGCGGGGCACCGATTTCCGTGGGGATATGCATCTGGCCGATCTCTCCGTTGGCGGCCAGTGCCACGGCCAGAACCGGGTTGCCGTTGTCCATTTGCGAGAAATAGAGCCGCGTACCATCGCCCGCCGAGCTTGAAAACCCCTGCAACTCCGTGTCGTTGGTCAATACATGCCCTGAGAACGTCACCTGCTGCACGCGATACGGCGACCGGGCCGCGGGGCGAAGCAGCGCGAGTCCGAGCGCCACGCCCAAAACCACCAATGTGCTAGCTGCCCATTGCCAAGGCTTCACTCGTGCCGGAATCGCAACTGAAGCCAGGGCTACCGGCAGAGGCGCTGTCTGTTCCTGCACAGGCGGTTCCGCGGCCTTCACCGGCGCAATAAACCGGTATCCTCGCTTGGGCAGCGTCTCCACAAACCGCGGATTCTCCGCCGAGTCGCCCAGAGCCTCCCGCAGCTTGTTCACAGCAATGCCCAGGCTATGGTCGAAGTCGACCGTTGTATCGGCGCCCCACAGCTCCTGATGCAACTGCTCCCGGGTCACCACTTCGCCCGGATGCTGCAGCAGAACCGCAAGCAGTTTGAAGGGCTGGCCCTGCAACCGGACGCGTATCCCGGATCGCCGCAACTCCCCTGTTTTCAGGTCGGCTTCAAATAGACCAAACCGTAGTGTGGCTCCGCTCGCCTGCTCTGCCATCGCCATCGATCCCGAAGGGTTTCTCCCACCCAAGCTTAATAGAAGCCCCTGCCCGCTCGCTGCCCGATCGGCGCCTGGTCCATGAATCTTCCCTTTTTCGCGGAGATCTGTTTTCACAGCACCCTCAAAAATAGGCATTTACCCGGAGATCTTCAAATGACGACGAATAGGCCGAAAGTAGATTGACCCCTCTTTCATCGGAAGCGTTTTGTGGATTGAGGTTACGAGGAGAGGCACGGACGCCGCCGCATCCCCGAACCGGAGTACCGAACCTCTCTCAACGCTTCTGGAGGACATTGATGTCTACAAATCTCACTGCGCTGCCCCAACGGCTGCGCCGCTTTCGCTGGTTGTCTCTGACAATCGCGATTCTCATTTCGAGCCTGCTATCACCCCGCCTCTTTGCCCAGTCCGACTTGGGCAGTGTCCGAGGCACCGTCGAAGACAAGACCGGTGCCGCAATCGCCGCCGCTTCCATCCAACTGCTCAGCGCCGACAGCGGCATGGTCCGCACCACCGTTTCCGATTCAAACGGCGGATTCAGCTTTAACGCCCTGCCTCGCGGCAACTACAAGGCCACCGCTACGGCCCCCGGCTTCGCTACCGAGGATCAGCCCTTTGTTCTCCAAGTTTCGCAATCCATCGCGCTGGTCTTCAAAATGAAACCCGGCTCCGTCAAGGAATCGGTTACCGTCTCAGACGATGCGCCCATCGTGGATGTGTCCACCTCTTCCACCGGATCCGTTGTCCAAGCCGATCAGATTGAAGATCTGCCTCTGAACGGCCGCAACTTCACCCAATTGGCGCTGCTCACCCCAGGCGTCACTCGCGGAGCCTACGGTTCGGCCGCTTCCGGCATCAATGGCAACGTCGAGTTCTCGCGCTTCTTTGACACCGGCGGCACCACGCTTTCCACCAACGGTCTGCGCCAGCAAGCCAACAACTACGAGTTGGATGGCGTCGACAACAATGACGGCCTGGTGAACTCCATCGTTTTTATCCCCCCCATCGAAGCCACCCAGGAGTTCCGCGTCAACACCACCATGGCTCCCGCCGAATTCGGCAAGGCCGGCGGCGCCATCATTCAGACCTCCATCCGGAGCGGAACCAACAAGTACCACGGCACCGCCTTCGAGTTCTATCGCGACCAGGCATTCGACGCCAACAACGCTCAGAACGCCTATTTCTCAACCAATCCCACCACCACCACCTATCGCAAGCATCAGTTCGGCTTTGCCGCCGGCGGACCCATCATCAAGGACAAGCTCTTCATGTTCGGCGACATGGCCGACATCCGTGAAGCGCTCCCCGGCAATTCCGGCATGGTCACGGTTCCTTCGGCGCTCGAACGCACCGGCGATTTCAGCGAGCTGCTTGGCAATTTCACCACCACCAGCCCCGCCTCTTCGTCCTGGTACCAGACCACCGGTTGCCCCCTGTCCGCCGCTGCCATTCCGCTCGGCGCCATCTTTGACCCCATGACCTGCGCCCCGTTCCCCGGCAACAAGATCCCGGCCGGCCGCGCCAATGCCGCCGGGTTGAAATACCTGCAGGCTTTCCCGCTGCCCACCCCCGGAATCGGCTCCTTCAATGGCCTGATTCAGAACTACCAGACCCACGAACACGAAACCCTCAACGACAACGACTTCGACGTTCGCCTCGACGCCAATGTCACCCACAGCGACATGCTGTTCGTCCGCTACAGCTACAGCGAGTTCGCCAATCCCAAGACCAGCGAATTTGCCGCCCTCCCCGCCGGTTACGGTACCGGCTCCAACGTCAACCACCCCCGTGGCGGCGCTGCCGGATGGACCCATATCTTTTCGCCGAATGTCATCAACGAATTCCGCTATGGATACATCCGCCCCTACTACGCCTACATCAACCCGGACGAAGGCGAAGCGGTTTCGGCCAACCTCGGCATCCAAAATGCCAATCGCAATTCGCTGCTGGGCGGCGGAGCCCTCATCGGCGGCAACGGCTATGAGCTCGAGTACACGGGCGACTACGGCCCCTATGAAGTCCCCCAGCACACCAACCAGTTTGCCGACTCCGTTTCCTGGAATCATGGCAAGCACAATCTAAAGCTAGGCACTTCCATCATTCACCGCGAAGTGGCCTTCTTCAACACACCCGACTCCAAGGGCCAGTTCAACATTGGTGGATTCAATTACCCCAACACCGGCCGCTTCACCGGATTCGAGCAGTCTGAACTCCTCGCCGGATTTACCGACTACGCCATCGGCGTCGCCAGCCAATACTTCGACACCATCAACTGGGAGACCGGCTACTACGCGCAGGACGATTGGAAGTTCAACCGCCGCCTGACCTTCAACCTCGGCGTGCGCTACGACCTCTACACCAATCCCTACGAGAAGAACAACAACCAGTCCGACTTCGACCTGAACACGCAAACCCTCGTGGTGGCAGGCGCCAACGGCGTCAGCCGCAGCATCGTCCAGACCGACAAGAGCAACTTCGCTCCTCGCCTCGGCTTTGCCTACGATCTGTTCGGTACGGGCAAGACCTCGTTGCGCGGCGGCTTCGGCATGTTCTACTTCCTCGACCGTGGCGGCGTCAACAACCAGTTGTCCAACAACCCCGATTTCAATGGCGCTGAGGAGTACCAGGCGGGCAACAACAACGGCGGCTACCGGATCACCTTCACCGGTCAAGGCCCCTTGCAGAACAACAACAACCAGGCCGCAACGGCCGCTCTGCCCCTGCCGGTCTTCGGTTCCACGGTCAATCGCGCCAACCCCGTCAACGCCTCGTTGCTGGCCATTCTGCCCAACAACAAAACCCCCATGGTCCAGGAATGGAACCTGCAGTTGCAGCATCAGATCGACGCCAACACCTCAATCAATGCTGCCTACGTCGGCGACCGCTCCAACAACCTCTCCACCTGGTTCAACATCAACGGACCGGTGCTCAACAGCACCACCACGCTCTATCCCACCCGCGGCACCGTGACTGAAGGCGCCAACATCGGCACCGGCAATTACAACTCGCTGCAGCTCTTCCTCAACCGCCGCGCCATCAAGGGTGTCCAGTTGACCGCTGCTTACACCTGGTCCCACACCTTCGACAACTCCAACGGTGCCTTCTCTACCGGAGCCAACGGCGCAGGACAGAACATGTTCATCACCGCTTCCGGGATCGACTTGGCCGCCAACTACGGCAGCGCCGATCAGGATCAGCGCCAGTCGTTCACCTCCAGCGCCCTCGTCCAGTTGCCCTTCGGCCGCGGTCAGGCCCTGGCCGCGAACATCCCGCTTGCCCTCGACGAAATCATCGGCGGCTGGCAGTTCAACACCGTGGTCACCATGCAGACCGGCACTCCGTTTGACCTGACCACCAACAGCGGCACTGACCCCTCGGGCAATATCATCGGCTCCAAATTCACCAACCGCGTCGATGTCGTCAAAAGCATCGGCTATCCCAAGACGCTCCACCAGTGGTTCGATCCGTCTTCCTTCGCGCCACCGCCGGTTACCGCCGCGGGCATCCCTACCCGCCCCGGAACGCTCAACCGCAACGTCATTCACGGACCCGGATATCGCGGCGCCGATGCTGCTCTGTTCAAGAGCTTCACGCTGCCGGAAAAGATGAACTTCGAATTCCGCTTCCAGGTCTACAACCTCGCCAACACCCCGCAGTTCCAGAACCCCAACGGCTACTTTGACAGCGGAGTCAAGAATTCCAATCCGCTCAGCAATTTCGGAGCTATCGATAGTTCCCGCGAATACACTGAGCGCCAATTTGAGTTCGGAGGCCGTCTCCGCTTCTAATGCAACCCATCTGCAATTCGGACAAGAAGTCTTCTGTTCCAGGCAGCACTGGCTCTCCCACGAGCCGGCGCTGCCATGAACGGAGACTCTCGCCAACTTCGCTAGCTCCGCGACCCAGCTAACTCGCCAACTGCGCGAAGCGGAAGCTAACTTGCCGCATTTTTGTTACCAACCCGCGGCAGTCTTCAACCGGCTGCCGCGGATTTTTGTCCCGTAACGTTCTTTTAACGCTGACGGCTACGCAATTCGGCGCTTAATCTTATCCCGTCAGCGACCTTTCCTTGGAGAATTTCATGCGGTTCTGGCTATCGCTTTTGCTGTTTGGTTCATTCTGTTGTTCGAACCCCGCCTCATGGTCGCAGTCGCCTCGTATTGCCAAAATCGATCCGCCCAACTGGTTTCTGGGTCTGCCCGACCCCATGCTGCTGGTTCAGGGTGAGAACCTCGCGCACAGTCATTTTCTGGTCACAGGCAACCGAGTCAAACTTAGTCACACTGAAATCTCGGCCAATGGTCATTGGGCCTTCCTGTGGCTTGAGACCTCTTCGCCCGCCGCACAGACACTGTGGATAACCGTCAGCAACGGCCAAGGCCGGGTGCGGCAGCCCTTCGTCCTGGCCGAACGCAATAGCGACCCCGCCTTCCATCGCGGGTTCTCATCGGCCGATGTGCTCTATCTGGTGATGACCGACCGCTTCGCCGATGGAAACCCATTGAACAACCAGCCTGGCGACGATCGCTCCGCTCCAAGGGGATGGCACGGCGGCGATTTCGCCGGCATCGAACAGCATCTCGACTACCTGCACGAACTCGGCGTCACCGCTCTGTGGACCACCCCGGTTGCGACAAACGGCTCCATGCCCGAGTCTTATCATGGCTACGCCGCTACCGATCTCTATGCGGTCGATTCGCACTTCGGCACCCTCGACGATTACCGCCATCTTTCCGCTTCGCTGCACGCCCGAGATATGAAGCTGGTCATCGATCTTGTGCCCAACCATCTCGGCGTCCAGCATCCCTGGGTGCTCGATCCTCCGGCTCCCGATTGGTTTCACGGAACGCTTCAGAATCATCGCTCGGCTCAGCACAACTTCTACCAGCTTGTCGACCCTCACGCACCCAATCAAGCGTGGCGAGATATTACCGGCGGCTGGTTCACAGACGCCATGCCCGACCTCAACCAGGAAAACCCACTGGTCTCTCGCTACCTCATTCAGAATGCATTATGGTGGGTTGAGACTGCCAACCTCGACGGTATTCGCCTCGATACCTTCCCGTACGTGAATCGCGCCTTCTGGCACGACTTCCATGCGGCAATCCATAACGCCTACCCGCACCTGACGACCGTGGGCGAGATCTTTCATCGCGATCCTGAAGTTACTTCGTTCTTTGCCGGAGGCGCCGCCCACAACGGCATCGACACAGGCCTCGACACGCCCTTCGACTTTCCTGTCTATTTCACCCTGCGCGACGTCTTGGCTCATGGAAAGCCGATGACCGAGTTAGCCGCCGTGCTCCGTCAGGATGCTCTCTACCCGCATCCCGAGAGGCTCGTTCCCTTCATCGGCAATCACGACACCACGCGTTTCTTCACCGAAGCGAATGGCTCCTTGCCTAGGTTGAAATTGGCGCTCGGACTCATCGCCACGCTGCGCGGCATGCCGCAAATCTATTCCGGTGACGAAATCGCCATGCCCGGCGGCGCCGATCCTGACAACCGCCACGACTTTCCCGGAGGCTTCAGCGGCTATACGCATGACGCCTTCACTCAATCTGGCCGAACCGTTGCAGAGCAAGACGTCTTCGCCTTCACTTCGACGCTGCTCGCCCTTCGCAAATCCAGCCCAGCACTGCAAACGGGCCTCGAACAGAATCTGTTCGCGGACGAGAACCTCTTTGCCTTCATGCGCACGTCGGACGGTGGCGGCTGCCGGCCGGATCATTCCAAATCCAGCTATCTCATCGTCGCAAACAAGGCCACGAGCACCCAGCCCGTCGCTCTGCCCGTCGAAAATACGGCGTTAGCCGGCTGCTCCCAGTTCCACGCCCTCGCGCCTGCTGCAATCACCAACGCAGTCCTCGCCGCCGGCAAACTCACCATCGACGAGCCCGCCGAATCCATGACCGTCTTTGAAGTGAAGTAGATACTGGCTGTGTGTCAGGGCACGACTTCAGGCGTGCCATAACAAGCCCTGAAATAAGGCGGGCTTTAGCCCCGAGGGATTCTTGCCCTTTTGAAACCTGAATTGTCCTGAATGAGGTATTTTTCTATGTGGATGCGGTTGTCGCAGTCGGTACCGGGAGGCAAACAAATGATCTCTCGTTTCAATCTCAGTTGGGCAGCAATAGGCCTTTTCTCAATAATCGCCGCATTCCCGGCTTCCCCGGCCCCGGCGCAATCTGTGCCTGCCGCAACGGCGCAGATGCGTGCCCTGTCAAACGGCGTCGAGGTCTCAGGCCAAGGCGTCACGATCCAAGTCACGGCGCTGCGCGACGACGTGCTGCGTGTCCGCGCAGGCAAAGACGGACAACTCCCTGAAGACGCCTCGTGGGCAGTTCTGCCGCAAGCGCGCACCTCCAGAGTCGCCGTGACGGCCGAGAGCGCAGGCTTCAGCACCAAAGCCCTGCGCGTAAGCTTCGATAGCAAGCTGCGGCTCACTGTGAGCGACCTCGCCGGGAACATTCTGCAGCAGGACGCGCGTCCGCTCATGTACCAGGATTCCTCGTTTAAGGTTTACAAAAAGATGAACCCCGAGGAGCACTTTTTCGGCCTCGGCGACAAAGTCGGCCCACTCGATCGGCGCGGCCAGGCATTCACCGATTGGAATACCGATTCGTTCGGCTGGCAGGAGTCTACCGACCCGATCTACAAAAGCATTCCCTTCTTCATCTCGTGGAATCAAGGCCGCGTGTTGGGAGTTCTGTTCGACAACAGCTGGCGGGCAAGCTTCGACTTCGGCAAGGAGTTCGCCGATTCCTATTCCTTCGGCGCTCCGGCCGGCCCGGTCGATTACTATCTCCTCTACGGACCCGGTCCCAAGCAAGTGGTTGAGGACTACGCGTGGTTGACCGGCCCCACACCGCTTCCGCCTTTGTGGTCCTTCGGTTATCAGCAGTCGCGCTACAGTTACTATCCTGAATCGCGCGTTCGCGAGATCGCAAATCGTCTGCGCGCCGACAAGATTCCAGTCGACGCCATCTATCTCGACATCGACTATCAGCGCAAGAACAGACCGTTCACCGTCGACCAGACGAGATTCCCTTCCTTTGAAAAGATGATCAAGGATCTCGATAATCAGCAGATTCATGTGGTCGCCATCACCGATCTTCACATCGCCATGTTGCCCGATGCGGGATACGCTCCCTACGACTCAGGCAAGGCCGGCGACCATTTCGTGAAGTATCCTAATGGGGCGATATACATCGGGAAGGTTTGGCCAGGGGATTCGGTCTTTCCCGATTTCACGCAACAACAAACGCGCACCTGGTGGGGCTCGCTCTATAAGGGCTTCGTCGCGGAAGGTGTCGCGGGCTTTTGGAATGACATGAACGAGCCGGCGGTCTTTGGCGTCCCGTCCAAGACCATGCCCGACGACATCCAGCATCGCATTGATGAGCCGGGCTTTCAAAAGCGCACCGCGAGCCATCTTGAAATCCACAATGTCTACGGCATGGAGAACTCGCGCGCCACTTACGATGGCCTGTTGAAGCTGCAGCCCAACCTGCGCCCTTTCGTTTTGACGCGCGCCAGTTATGCAGGCGGCCAGCGCTATGCTTCCACTTGGACAGGCGATAACAGCTCCACCTGGAACCATCTGCGCCTTACAACGCCCATGCTTGAGAACCTCGGGCTGAGCGGATTTGCGATGAGCGGCGCGGATGTCGGCGGATTCGCGGGTTCTCCGCAGCCTGACCTGCTGACCAAGTGGCTTGAAGTTGCTGCCTTTCAGCCCATCGATCGCGACCACACGGCCAGCGGCACCAACGACCAGGAGCCATGGGTGAACGGGCCGGAGCAAGAAGCCATTCGCCGCCATTCCATTGAAGAGCGCTACAAGCTGTTGCCCTATCTCTACACCACTGCCGAAGAGATGTCGCGGACCGGATTGCCCATCGTGCGACCGCTGTTCCTGGAGTTTCCGGATGCGGCCAAGGATCTGCATCCCATCGACCTCGACGCGCCGGCCGAGTTTCTTTTCGGCCCCGACCTGTTGGTTGCGCCGCCGTCCTATCCGGACGAGTTAGACCCGTATGAAGTTCAAATGCCCCCGGGCCTCTGGTACGACTATTGGACGGGCCAACTGGTGGCGCAGTCGGCCGCAGTGGAAAGTCGCGACGGAGAGCAGAAGAAAGGTCCGCGGCCGCCGGCTGGTGCAACCGTATTGAAGCCGGTCATGGTGCAGCCCAACGTTGCGGTTCTGCCCGTCTATGTGCGAGGCGGCGCGATCTTGCCCGTCGTGCCATTAACCCAAAGCACCATGGAAGTGCCCAATGGCCCTCTCACCCTGCGCGTGTATGTCGGTGAAGATTGCAAGGGCAGCCTCTATCAGGACGACGGCAAATCGTTCGACTTCAGGCAAGGAAACTATCTGCGTATGGAGGCGACCTGCACGACGGAAGGCAAGACACTCCACGTTTCCGTGGGCCCGCACCAGGGGAGTTATCCGGCTTGGTGGTCGACGATCGCCATTGAAGTGTATGGCTGGTATCCGCCGCACGGACACAGCAACCGAATCGGCAAGGCGTCTACAGCCGCATGGAATGCTGCTACTCATGTCTGGGTTGCGACCTTGCCCGATACCGGAAAAGGAGTGGACCTCACGCTCGAATAGGTCCGATTTCAGAGACATCTGAAGAATCGAAGGCGCCGGGAGGATGAAACGGAATCCTCTCGGCGCGAATGGCTGCATCGCCGCCAGTTCAGGTTTGCACTATTTCCCTATTTCCGGCTGAAAGCCTCTCCGCGTGCTTCTCTCCCGTTCTGCGTCCTGCGGCGACAATTCAGATCGCTGAAAGACTTCCCTCCAGGGCTGCGGAAAAACTCTTGTTTTGACCCAGAAGTTCTGAAAAGCATCCCTCGGGGGCTAAAGCCCCACTCATTCTATGGGCCTTATCGGCACGCGACCCCGACCCTGAGGGTCCCCCGGTGCCCCGGTCGTGCCCTGA
>Ga0181520_10007742_pt1 | contig 15645 bp, 14 predicted proteins | sample PEATcosm2014_Bin_29_FD_132451 | JGI IMG/M metagenome (GOLD analysis project Ga0181520, IMG submission 132451) | Peatland microbial communities from MTU Mesocosm Facility, Houghton, MI, USA - PEATcosm2014_Bin02_30_metaG | ecosystem: Environmental > Terrestrial > Soil > Wetlands > Peat | place...
ACGCAGCGCCGGTGCCCCATTCATGCGCGCTCGTTGCGCATGTGTGGGGCATGTGTCGAAATCTTCCGGATGTTGTTTTGGTGGAGCTGAGCGGGATCGAACCGCTGACCTCCTCGTTGCGAATTCAGGATACGACCTCTGACGGAAAAACACCAGACGACACGAAATGACACTGAAAGGCAGTGTTCATGAGGGTTTGACGCGCGTTCACTGCCATTCATGTATGCCCGAACGACACAGCGGCAGACCCTCCGATTTGGGCAGGGATGGCAGGGTTACGACACAAGTTACGACACAAACGAACTGTGCGGCGATAGCAGGCGGCTTCCTGATCGTGCGGTGATTTCAGCCGGGGGGATGCTGCCGTGGACAGTAACCGGATATACGAAGTCGTCTTCACTGTACTTGTGGCGATTTTCCTGGTTTTCGCGGCTGCGGGGCAGCACGCATACGGCTTCTATGCCGTGCTGAGGCTGGTGGCTACCGTGGGCGCGGTTTACTGGACTGTGCGCGTGTACCACGCAGGGCCAAGAGGCTGGCTCTGGGCGTTTGCGGCGGTCGCGCTCCTGCTGAACCCGATTATGCCGGTTCGGATGCACCGGGAAGACTGGCAGCCAATCGACCTGGGGCTAGGCGTCTTTCTGCTCGTCTGGTCCGGCTACTGGCTCTTGCGCCGGCCCGAATAATTAATGTCGCCCCCGCTCGGCCTCCCCAACCGTGCGGGGCTACCTCTGGAGGCTGCGCCGTCGTCCAGCATCGCCTCCGTCAATCTGCACAAGGCGCATTCCGGGGGTAGGGGGGCCTCAACGCCCGCCCGATTATGCGACTGGATCGTCACGGACGATTTTTTCAATTTCAAAAAATTCAAAATGTTACCGCACAGGATCGGGTCTGGATGGACTGGCGCTGGCGCTTTGATCCGGCGTTGGTTTAGCTCACAAGTGCAGCCCGTATTTTTGGTTCAGCCGCTTCGAGGGCTTGCTCAATTAGATCTTCAAGCTGCTCCGAAGTAACTCCATACGGCTCAAGATGACCTGCCGCAAGTCGCAGCGCCTCTTCGCGTTGGCCCTGAGCCTTTTTTATGCGTGAGGCCAACCCTTGCTCCTGGGCCATATCTTTTCCGAGAATTTTGCCGATGGCGAGCAAGTCAAACACTGAAGCATCGAGTGGGACACTAATGCTCTGGTCCGGAATGAAGCCCAAGGAAATACCCTCATGTCGAACGGTGGCTGCCCCACAGACAATGACTCCCTCCGATATGTGTAATTGCAACTCTTTGCCGGTCCGCATTCCGCAGATGCGATCAAGCACAGGCAAAGGCAGCTTGGCAGAACCTGGACTGATTCCATGGACTGGGTACTCTACCTCTGTACCGACTGCCCGAAAGGTCACAGCATACTCAGAGACCAGCACATTTACCGCGTCCGTCCTCGCGTCGCGTCCGCGATTGGCTTGTAACTGCTTGATTGCCTGCTTCAGATCGTCACGTCGAATCGTAAAGTCCACACTCACGCTTGATCCTCCTTGGAATCCGTTGTGCCCTTAGACCGAAGCTACGTAAGCAGCAGGCGAAGATATACTGTGCGCGAATAGCCAGGGCGGATTTATCTTTCCGACCGCCCGGCTTCCGGGGGCGGCCAAGACGTTTGTTCTGCTGCCATGTCAGCGGCAATCTCGCTTGCTTTCGCCTTGATCGCTTCCTCGCCCATTTGGATGAAGTACAACAATCCACTTACTTCTACGAGGTGCCATACCAAAACGCCAATCAGCAGGCCGAGCAGTATCCAGGCGAAAAGCCAGAACGGACTGATAGACAGAACCCAAACGGCTTCAGTGCCAAGGGCCCACCAAAACACGAGCAAATTGTGTCCTACAAATTCCAAGCAGTCATTGGGAGTGAAGAGCATCGTCCGACCGCTGCGCTGGACGCGGTACTGCTTCCAGTAGGAGTACAGAACGAGAAGCAGCGCGGCAGAGTTTAGCCACAGGAAAATCAGACCAACCAAGTGCATCTTTGGCTCTCCAGGGATCAATGTTGTGCATAAACAACATGCAAGCATGAGCGTACCGCGACCATTGAGGGGTGGCAAACGATATTTGCGTGCGGTTCGGTCGAAGGCTGCGGAAGTTGCGAGAAGATCGCGGCTGGAGCCAAGCCTACTTGGCGGGGACTTCTGGAATCGGGCGCACCCACATCTCAGAGTTGGAGAACGGTCGGAGAGAGGCCGGGCTTAGGGTCGTGGAGATGCTGGCGACCAGTTACGGGTTGACCGTCTCAGAGGTTCTGAAGGGCGTTTAGCCCCCCTTAGAAATCATGGCAGACGGGATACGCGCCCAGATGCCAAAGCCCAGCCAGGCGCCAGAATCGGCCCCTTCACCATTTGACAGCCGACACTCTTCTGAATCTCCCATATTCAGGTGTGCTGAGAATCGAAAATAACCGGGTTTTAGGCTCATTTTACCGTTGACTCACCGCTTTCCGTGCGCTAGTCTTTGTGCCCTCTTCCTTCGTTCAGCGGTAGTGACTATCCATAGATTGAGCGGTGATGCGTTCGAAGGAAGATCGAGGCTTCGTCGGCGCACGGATTGAGCAACAATGTTGGCTCTATTTGTACATCTCATTCTTTTCCGGAACCTCTCACATCCGCAGCAACAACAATGTAATCATAGGTATACATGCATTTTGGTAGTAAGAAAGTAACTTCCCAACAAAAATGTAGATAGGTGATGCGTTCACGCTCACCGCCTTCCCATGCCGCTAAACCAGCCAACAACGACCCTACGGCGGCGCGCCCGCCTACGCTACCCGTGGGATATTCACATTGCATTTCAATCAGTTGCAAACTTCTTCGATATTCGCTTTAGTTTCGCTATACAATCCTCCTCTGATGTCAATGCACTACTGCCAACAGGGAGCTGTCCACCCAACCGTCTATGTGGTGACGTGCAAGAAATGCACACGCAGCATTCCAGCCGGGGTTCACGAGTTTCCACGCGCCAATCTGGTGGTCCAATGCACACTGTGTGGAGAGCTACGCCGGTACAGACCCTCAGAGGTGTATCTGGGCTTCCCAGACAGTCACCTCGTACAGCAGCAAGTGTCCATCACCCGCAGACGCAAAGGCGGGTGACTCACGGGATGCGGCGGGAGATGGTTGGAAATTGCGGGAGGATGCCGCGGGGTGGATGTAAAATAAAAGAGACCTGACTGGAATCAGGTCTCTTTGTCGATGTCATATTGAGCGCGGGGCAGCGCACCGGGTTTGGAGGCACTTGGCAACCAAATCATAAGCGGAGTTGTGTGCCAGTGCAAGTAAATAAACTTCGAGATTCTCAGATCAGACCTGTTCTGCTACGGGAGCTGAAAAACCGTTTTTGTGACCCGGAACACGATCTAATCTTGCAGGAGTATGGATGCAATGCCGCAAGGGTGGACGTGGCCGTAGTGAATGGTGCATTTCACGGATTTGAGATTAAGAGCGACCGTGACAGTCTCGAAAGACTCGGTGGGCAAATTGCCGAGTATGGCAAGATATTTGATTATGTGACTCTGGTCTCAGGGAAGCGATTGCTGCGTTCCGCGAGACACAAAGTACCTGCGTGGTGGGGAATTAGAGTTGCAGTAGATTGCGGCGATTCGGTTCATATTCGAGAGCTTCGGAAGCCAAAGAAAAATCCAAGTCTCGACCCATATTCATTGGCTGAAATGCTCTGGAAACGCGAGATCATTCAGTGTCTCCGGCGCGCTGGAAATACGCGCATGTCCGGCAGGCTACCTGTTGACGAACTGCGAAGCGAGGTTGCACGAATTCTTCCAGCCGAAGTGTTAGCAGCCGAGGTTCGCGCTGCGATTAAGAAGAGGGGAGGCTCTGGATTTGAGTGGCTACGAACTCGAAGTGGTGGTTTGAACACCACTGCGTCCACTCCCTACCGCCGCCGCTATGCCCAGAACCTACAATGGCTGCTGTCTCTGAAATAACCCTATCGCCCTCACTGAATGCCGCTCCCATATACTCGGCTCGCCTGATAAGGCTCTTGCATATCTCCTTCATGGCCGCATGTTTCGCCTCGTCTCTGCGACAGAGATAGCTTTCAGCCAGCGTATAACGCAGATTAGGCTTCGGTGTACCGAATCCTGGCAGCGATGGATGCCTAATACCATAGTCGCCATATGCAGGCCGTCTTGACGCTGTTCTTGATGAAATCATGTAATCCCAGGATTTCCATTCAATCCGATCCAACTTGACCCATTTCGCATCCGGCAGGTCTTTGATGGACTCTGGGAACGAGACCGACGCGAGCGTGATTGTCCTCCATGAATCAATTTTGGGAATCTTAGTAAAGTGCAGTTCTTGAAGATGAATTAAATCTTCGTATTCTTCTGGTTTCTTGTATGCGTAATCAATGAGCAAGTCTACGTCCTGTTCGCGTACATCCAAGAGGACGCATAAATTATTCAGTGCCGTCTTTAATCTGTCCCTAATGGCAAGATCACCAACGGTCAACCGCACCATTACGCCTCTGCTGTCCTGAGCGATGGTCTGTTTGACGGCCTCTTGGAATCTCTGTGAATACCCCAGCCTCGTTACTGGTACAGCCACCAATCCGTGAGTGCGCAGTTGTTTGAACGCAGTAGTTAAAGTGCTTGACTCCGGCAAACTGTCCTTTGGAGCCGAATGTCGAACATCAAAGAAAAACGGACGCTGCCATGACTTATGAAGAGAAACAACCTTCTTCTCTAAATCCGACGCGAACGTATGTTTCTTGGAATCGTGGGGTACCAACTCGAAGACGGGGGTTATGATGGCCTTTGTAGCCGACTTAAGATGGCTCAAGGCCCAAAACTCGCCCGCTTTTGCTTTCACTATAGGAACGTAGTGCAGATGGTCAAAGCTCATGCGTAACCTCTCATTATTGCAGCATGTTAAGACGGCAGAAATTATACGCTCGGACTCATCCGATTTCTCCTATTGATTCGGAAGCATTGCGTTAGAAAAGCTCCTGAGCATAATTCCGTCCAGTCTTGGAGTACATAAGACTACGCCCACTCGAAAGCTTCGTTACCATAATTACCAACAACAGTGGCTGTAGGAATGTTGACTTTTGAAACTAGGTCGTTGAGGCTCGTGAAGTCAATCATAAATTCCCTAGACCTCAAAGACCTTCAGCACCTCATCGCCGTAGTGGTTGATGACCTTCACGGCGATCTTGCCGGTGGTGGGTTTGTCGAATGGGCGGCTCACAGTGCTGTAGAGGCTGCTCCATGCGGCTTCGTCAATGTCGGCGCGCAACGCCCGTTTCAGCTTATCGTAGGGTTCCTCCGCGCCGGTGAAGTAGGCGTGTCGCACAAAGAAGCTCTCGCCGTTGTAGTCGGTGTCGATGAACCAGCAGGCAATGTCATCGGTGGATGAACTGCGAATCTGGCCGGTGGTGGGGTCGTACACATCCACGCCTTTGATTTCAACTACGGTCTGCCCGTTCTTCTGCGTCTTGATGTCAACGTCCGGCTCGCCGAAGACCATGAAGAGATTGCCCGCGCCGGTCTTCTTCAGCAGTTCATCGCCCATCGCCAGGTCTGGGTTCATCTTCGTGGGCAGAACCGTGAGTTTGCCGTAACGCTTCACCTCTTCTGCAACGTGCGGGTCAAAGGCGAAGCCGCACACTACCAACAGATCGAAGCCCACGCCCTGCACCGCTTCCTTGGCCGCTTCCTTTACCTGTTGTGGGCCGACTGTGCCATGCTCCGGGCCGATGGTGACGGCGACCTTGCGCGTCTTGCCGTCTGCGTCCGTATACTCGCCAGCGGCATTCAGCCAGACGCCCGCGTAGGCGTCCAGCCGGTCGAAGGTGAGCCGTTCGTTCTTGCGGGTATTCTGCACTCCCGCCTTTTCGAGATTGTCGAGGATCATGGTGGCGAAGTCCTGCTGCTTCTGGGCCTCCTGCTCACTCACTGATCCATCCTGATTCTCGTCTGCGGTGGAGAGAACGCGGTGCGGGGACAGACTCTCAACGGAGAATGGGCCGCAGACACGGACGCGCTTGTTGTCTTCGTAGGGTTGATCGTAGAGAGCCTCGGTCTCAACTCTGGCGCTTATCACGGCTTCGACCTGCTGCCGCGTCATGCCATCTTTGATATCTGGATTGTTGGCGATTGACTTGAGGGTTACATGCGGGACGCGCTTATAGACAAAGCCTTTGCGGATGTCATCTTCTGTCTTGTATTCCGGCGGCATCTTGCCGGTGAGTTCCGCCTCCTGCCTGATGCCTTCGGGGGAGTCGGCTAGCAGGTAGTACGGATATCTAGCAGCCATCATGCGGGTACGGGCAAGGGCTAGGGCTACGCGGCTGGTGTCACAGGTGATCCAGCGACGGCCCCATTGCTCTGCAACGTATGCAGTCGTACCGCTGCCGCAGGTTGGATCTAGAACGAGATCGCCGGGATCAGTAGCCATTAGGAGACAGCGTTCTATAACCTTGGTGGTGGTTTGTACAACGTATACGAGATCAGATGCCCCCATTGTGTCTGCCCACACATTGGTGAAGGGCATTACAGGGAAGTCTTCCAGATACATCTTGTATCGAATTGAATTTCCAGCTTCAATCAACCGTCTTTGGCTTGCGAGTTGGCGAAGACCGCTGTGACTCGTCTTCCAGTGGGCACCATCACGAGGAGCATAGCGCCGACCGTTCAGAAGGAATGGCTCATTGAGATCGCCGGAGCGTAGTCCTGCTGACTCAAGCGAGACAGATTGATATGGACGTGCGCCAGATGGATAATCACTGGCAATGCGCATCTCCTCTGTAAGCCGTATGCACGTCCCATCTTCAAGTTCACATAAGGAAAAGGAATCGGGCAGTCCCTCTTTGCGGCTCCTATTGGCGTAAAGAGCGCGAAATTTCATCTGATTCCGATTCTTGCCATACCAAACAACGTGATCGGTGATGTTTGCCAGATAATCTGTCGGAGCGCCCCCCGTTTTCCTGAATACGATATCGCTAACGAAATTCTCACTGCCAAACACTTCGTCTACGACTGCCCTGACAAGATGTACATTCTCATCACCGATTTGTACAAAAACGCTTCCGGTTTCTGTCAGTAGTTCACGCGCCACAACTAGCCGATCGCGCAGGTAGGCTAGATACGAGTGAATGCCTAACTGCCATGTGTCACGGAACGCCTTCACCTGTTCAGGTTGCCGAGTCGCATCATCGGCCTTGCCGTCCTTCACCTCCCGCTTGCGTGTGCTTACTTGCCAGTTGGAGCCAAACCTGATGCCGTAGGGCGGGTCAATGTAGATGGTCTGCACCTTGCCCTTGAGTCCTTCTTTCTCCGCCAGCGAAGTCATCACCAGCAACGAGTCGCCAAGGATCATGCGGTTCGTCCAGTTCTGCTGGTAGTGGTAGAAGTCCACCTTCTGGTCGAAATCCTTCGGGCCGCCGTTGAAGTCTGCGAAGAGGTTGGGCTCGTCCTCCGCTTGTTTCTCCAGTCGCGGCAGCGCGTCGATGATGGCCTGAGGGTGAATCTTCTCCTGAATATAGATGGGCACCACAGGCACAGCCAGGTCTTCCCGGTCTTGCTCGTCTTTCCCCTTCCACACCAGTTGCGGGTCAAGCGACGGGTCACGCGGGTAGAGCATGGTCTTAGGAGCCAACTCCTCATCGGCCACGAAGTCGCGCAACTCCTCCGTGGGAATGTTGGCGCGCTTGTCTTTGTGGCGGATGGATTCGACCTGCTTGGGAGCAACATTTTTCTTGGCAGCAACGATCTTCTTAGCCATGAACGAGTTCCTTTACTGATTGCGATTGCAACTGTTTCAGATAGCCGCGTATGAGATTCTGCGCGTCCCACGGGTCGGCGACTTCAAGGAATGACCAGCGTCCAAAGCCGCCGTGATTGTTGACCGCCGGAACCCAGAGGGTGCGGGCCGTGGCAACTTTGGAAGCCTTGTCTTTGCGCTTCTCGCCGGTCACTTCGAGGATGAGATTGAGAAGATCATCCCGCCCGTGGCCATCGTCCAAACAGACGACAAAATCTGGGAAGTAATTCTTCTCTTCGCCGCCCAGCGTGTAGGGAATGGTAAAGCCAAGATTCTGATTCTTGACGTAGCGGACGACCTCATCCATGTCTTCTATCGCCTGAGCCGTCTTCTGCTCCCACGACTCCGTGTCGGCGACAACGTGGGAGATGTGGCACTTGTCTGGCCGGGTGGCGTAGACGGGACGGGTGGTGTCGAAGTCAACGTACCGCGTGGAGCCGATGGTGTCATACGGGCGCAGAATGGGCTTGAGCGCCGGAGTCCCATCGGTGGATGCAACGATGGATTGGTAGATTTTATCCGCTGCATCGTGCGCAAACTGAATAAGCAGGAGAAGCTGTGGGAAGGTGTTGTCTTTGCAGGTAACGCACTCCGCCAACCATCGCTTTGCGATGCCGAGCAGTTGAGGAAAAAGCCACGGCTTGTCGTTGCCTTCGTCGTCGCGGAAGTATCTCTCCAGCGTGAGCCGAGCGAGCAGGAATGCGACTTCGTTAGTCCGGTGGCGCTTGAGATCGTCCAGCGTGTGAATGCTGGACTCGCCGACGATGGGAGCATTCTCGGTCTTCGTGGGCACGTCGGCGGTGGAGAGAGACAGCTTGGATTGCTCCGTGAATGTCGCTGTGAGCCGTTCCCCCGCGATGTCGTAGCGGTAGCCCATAAGCAGTGGGAAAGTAATCTCACAGTCGATACGGCTCTCTATGGCGCGGACGCGAGTGGGCATCGGGCCGGGTTCCGGCTCCTTGGTCGCCCCACTGCAAGGAATGAACGAGAACGGGACGCCGTAGACCTCCGCGTATTCAGGGTTGAATCGCCCTTTATCAGGGCCTTTCTCGATAGGTGCATAACTCATGCGCCGAAGGGCGCGGCCCACAACCTGCTCACAGAGCAGTTGCGTTCCAAAGGCGCGGACACCGAGAACATGGGTGACTGTGTTGGCGTCCCAGCCTTCCGTAAGCATGGAGACGCTGACGACACAGCGAACATGCTCGCCGAGTTTGCCAGCCTTGCCCACGGTGTTCATCACTTCGCGGAGTAGGTCTTCGTCTTTGAGATCTTCCGCATCACGTCCCGGAAAGCGGTTGCGGTAGTCGGCTTTGAACTCTTCAATCTCACGGTTCGCAATCTTCTTAAAGTCGTCGCTCATCGCGCCGCCGGATTCTAGCTGCTGACTATCGACCAGTATGGTATTCGGGCGGTGAAGCCAGCCGCCCGCGCCATCGTCATTGCGGAAGATGGGCAACTGTCCGGCTTGGACGACGGTCTTCTCTGCAATCGTCTTCTCCCATCCACCAATGAAGTCGAAGACCAGCTTGGAGACGTTGGTGTTGTTGCAGACGACGATGAAGACCGGCGGGGTGATGCCACGCGCCCGTGCATCGGCGTTCTGCTCCCAAAGCCGGTAATACTTCTCATAGTTGCCATACAGACTGAGCAGTGCGCCTTGCAACTCCACCGGGGGCTTTGGTTCGCCTCCAACGTCGTCGTTCTTGCGTCCCTTCTTAGGCAACTGCTCACGGATGCGTAACCAGAGGTCGCGGTACGTTGGCTGATTGCCTGTCATGGAATCATCGGTGACGGGGACGCGGGGAACCTTGACGATGCCAGATTCAATCGCGTCTATCAGCGAGAAGTCTGAGACAACCCAAGGGAAAAGCGTTCCTTCACTCCAGCCCGATCCTTTGAGGAAGAATGGGGTAGCAGAGAGATCGTAGATTGCCTTTACGCCAATCTTTGACTTGACCGCTTCAAGTCCACTGATCCAGATGCGGGCTTCTTCCTCTCTGGTCTTGGCCTCCACGCGGTCATCCCCTGTCAGTGCTTCCGGCTCTGCATCCGGTTTGCGGCGGTAGCAATGGTGCGCTTCGTCATTAAGGACGACGATGTTCTTCTTGCCGCCAAGTTCGCGGCAGACGCGACGCACCATCTGGTCCGGTGTCTCCGTAAAGAGTCCCGGCTGCCCATTGCCGAGCATTGACTTCGTGACCTTGTTGGCTGCGATTGTCTCGCGCTGTTGGAATGCGTGAAAGTTCGTGATGAGGATGCGGGCCAGTCCAAGCTGCTCCAGCATGTGAGACGGCACAATATCGCGCTGGCGGTAATAGTTTTCAGAATCATTGGGTAGCAGAACGCGCAGCCGATCACGGATAGTGATGCCGGGAGTGACAATCAAGAACGTGTCGGAGAATCGGATGTCCTGTGGATTGGCTTGCTTGTTGAGCGTGTGCCATGCAATGAGCATAGCCATTACAACAGTCTTGCCTGAACCCGTCGCCATTTTGAATGCCATGCGGGGCAGACCGGGATTCGAACCGTCGTTGGCTTCTCGTAGCGTGTTTTCTATCCACGCATCCCCATACTTCTTGGCAACCTCAGTGATGTAAATGGCGGTTTCGAGAGCTTCATTCTGGCAGAAGAATAGCTTTTTCTCGCGGCTTGGATCGGTCCAGTAAGCAATCAGACGAGCCGTTGTGGGGGTGACGCCGACATATCCGCCGGTGCGCCACTGCGACACTCGGCGGCGAATGTCATTGACCAGCTTGTTTTCTTCTATCCGATCCTGCGTCCATTCTGTGTCGAAGACCTCTTGCTTCGCTCCGCCCTTGCTCTTCCGTGGGCGTGCAATCGGTACGAAATATGAACTGATCCGCCGACCCTCTACCTGTTCATTCGTGATGCCCTCGTCGTCAAACTTGAAGTGACGTGTAGGCTCCTCAAACGGCGAGTTGATAATCGGATTTTCAATGACGACTTGGCTCATGCAACACATTCCTTCCGGCTGTCATCGGTCAGGGGGACACGAAAGGTAGCAATCACTGACCATCAGTGGAATTTGAGGGAGTTGGTTTGCTAGCGTGGCAATCAACCAAATGCTTAATGTAAATGTTTCCCACTTGGGACAGCGTTATCAGTGTAATCAGAAACTGACATAAGCAATAGGCGCATATACCCGCTATAAGGGAAACGATCCATCCACGAAAACGCGAATGTCCGGCTGGAAGCAATGAGCTTGTGCTCTCACCGAACAAAGTTAAGGCAAACAATACGATGAGAGCGCACCAGTGAGCGATCGCAGTCCACGAGAAGACGAACAACAGGTCTGAATACGCATTTGTTGGTTCATCTTCCTTTTTCAGACAGGCTAACTTCGTGGCGAAATCCTGATCCGGTAGTGTGAGCGATATTGTTAGACCTGCTACGCAAAATCCAAGAGCAATCGAGGCGTATGCAATCAGCCCCGTTGTGAGATCGCCGATTTTGGGGGATTGTGAGAAACACTGATCGCCCCACCTGAGAAAAGCACATGCCACCAATACGGCAATTAGACTCTCAGGGGAGACCACAATCTTCCCCAAGCGAGGAACGCCCTCATCTCTTAAATACTGGAAAATGGGCTTAACCATTGTCCTCACCCCTCGAATCAAGGTATGCGTTCAGGCTCTTTTGAATTACCGAGTCTGGGGGCTGCTTAGTCTCTGGACTCACGTCAACGGGAATCGACACCGTTTCAACATAGTCGCTCAACTTCAATTCTGTTAATGGTGATTGTGCATCAAAAGCTCCCTTTATTTTTGCATTTACAACGGCAGGAAGCGCCCCAGTTAACCAATGCACTAGATTAGGAATCAGACCCGAATCCTTTGATAGACTGTCCCTCCGGCCTGCACGAACAGTCGCGTCTATAACCTTGGCGTTCGACTCTGCGGCATATTTAGTAAGCTGGTCATATCGGTCCCCCCAATCCGGGTTAGGTCGTGCAAGGGAGACTGTAGCCGACTGTATACGTTGCATTCCGGTGATCTTCTCTGCGAATTTACGCGTTGGAACCGGGGTAAACGACAATTCCAATGTATTAAAACCTTCGAGGCTGTGCGCCTCATCTTCGATGAACTCGGCCAGTTCCTCGGCTGAGGGGTGGCCGCGCCCTGACTCGATTACCAACATTCGCTGAATTGGATCAATCAGGACATGGGTCTTCCGCGCAACGAACCGACCTGCTTCTGTCGCGGCATTAAACTCGACTTGTTGATCGAGATCAAACAAGAGGATATTTTGATCGTCATCGCCGGTATAGACGATTAGCGAAAGGCGATCATGATCCGTCGATCCCCTCGTCAGCATAGCCGTTCCGATGGCGGTAATGCGTTTTCCATTCTTCCGATTCTTTCCCTTAAGAACGGTTAGAGCATGGAAGAGAGCCGCATAATCAGGATTGCCGCTATCCAAGTGTGCATGGATCGAGTATTGGAGGAATCTGAATGTTCGCTTCGGCATTTGCGAGCCATCATACCAGCAACGCATCGTTAGGACACCACCTGACCCGGAGACTCTCGGCCTGTACCTTTGCGAGCCGATGCCTGAGGTGGAGGCGATTAGACCTCCACCCCTTGAGGTTTGAGTTTTTGGGTTGCTCTGACCTTCGCCCGGCAACAGGCGAAACCTGAAATCTTTCGCGTGAGTTTTGGCCTTCGTGCGCCGATGCTACCTTGATTGGTTGATTAGTTGATTGGGTGATTCTCTGATTTAAGGATTCCTGATTAAAGGATTGAAAGATTGGGCGCTCGATTGTAAGTTTCATCGGCGCTCGATTCTCAGAATTTCCGTCACGCGGCTGTAAATCAATGCATCCGGCTTGGCTGCGTCCTTCCCGTCTTTCACGCAGTCGGCAACCCGCACCAGGTACAGCAGCGACGGGTCTGTGAACGTCTCCAGCGTCATTTGCTGGCCCTTCCTGGGCGCTTCCCCGTTGGCAAGGCACCAAACCGCATAGAAGCGTGACCGGCGACCTATATGGGTTGTTTCCGGGTCGCTGCCAAGGTTGAGAAACGCTGATACGAGAGTTGCATCCGTCAGCAAGGAATCCTCCAGCCGGAGACTCCAGCGCCGGAAGGCTCGACACCACTCCGGGCCTTGCCAGCCGACACAGACGGCCTGATAGTCGCCCGGAGAGACACGCGGAAGGTCTACTCCCTGCCATACCAGACCGGGGTTGTCTTTCAATTTGCTCGCCATGGTTGCGCCCCGTTCTCAATTGAGTTGCCCCGCCTTGTGCTGTGCCTTGCGCGTGGAGTTGCAAGCGGTAACGAAGGCTTCCAAGTCGGCTTCGCGAAACATCACCCTCGATCCAACTTTGGTTTTGCGGAGTGACGACTGGTCGGCTGTCACACACGCTCCTGCCCCGGTCGATTTCACCGGAGTCTAACTGGTGTCCAGTGTTTTGGAATTCTGAGTTTGCGAAGCACGGACAAACTCCTCGACATCCGCGGGTTGAAATAGCAACCGACGGCATACCCTCGTTGGCTTGAGCCGTCCCTGACGAACCCAAGACCTGACCGTGTGCTTCGATACGGCCAGCGCACTGGCTACCGCATCAAGACTCCACAACTGAAACATAGAGAGACCTCCTGAGACACAGAATTATCTTGACTGCGCTCTGTCTGGTTTGTACTATACAGGAGCATAAGGAATGATATATACTCCTATGGAACTCAAACAGAAAATTCGCTTCTGTACTCCTGTCCGTAGAATCTCCAGTTTGGTCGTTGCGCCGCGAGAGATTCCCGTCTATAGCGGCAACTTCAAAAGGGCGATGGGGAAGGACCAGATCGCTCGAATAGTTGATGACCCGATCTTTAGCGGCTCATACGAAACGGAGTCTGATCTCTACGTCCCCCCCGTTGAAGCAATTGTTGAGATGGCGAACTGCCGGGGCGATGAGGACGCGGTGAGGAGATTCACAAAAAAATATGGCCCCCTCCTCACTGCGGCTGACGGAACCTTTGCTTTTCAGTTGAGCGCCTGGTGCGCCATGAGGAAGCAGTTTCGATGCGCATGGGACGGATTTCTCGGTTTGGACTCTAGGTATCCGAGCGCAATCGTTCCCCACTTCAAGGAACATGCTCCACATCTCTTTGCGGAACCGCTGATAAGCGCGCAAGCGAAGGGTCGCTTTGAACTGACGCCCAAAGGATTATATTTTGTGGCCGAGTCCCTCTATGCTGTGCTGGTGTTAGTTCTGATTGCTGTTCATGAACGTGGGTTACTCCGACACTGCGCGAAGCCAGGATGCGATGAATCGTATTTCATCGCGGCGCACCCACGGCAGCGGTACTGCAATGAGAGGTGCGCAGCGTGGGCACAGGCTGAAGCGAAGAGCGCATGGTGGAAGGTGAAGGGCAAGGAATGGTTGGAGCAGAAGGCTGTCAAGGCGGCAGATAAGCCTCGAACAAGAAAGACATCCAAGAAGGGCGGTAAATCGAATGGCACTCACAAAGCGCGGTAAGACTTGGCACACGCAATTCTTCGTTGACGGCGAGCGGTTTCGGCAGTCGTTGAACACAAGCGACTGGCGAGAGGCCCAGCGAACGGAGCGGGATCTCATTCGGGATGCCAAGGCGGGAAAGCTCGCTGCAAAAAAAGACGACTTCTCGCGTCTTCCCTTCTCTGCCGCTGCGGAGCGTTTTCTCGCGGATCGTAAGCCGCACCTTGCGCCCCGCAGCATACAGACTGAAAGTGAGCGCGTGAAACCAATCAACAAGAGCCTTGGCGACGTTGTTGTTTGCCGTATGACGGCTGCGCAGGTTGCCACGTACATTCGCGAGCGCAATACAGCGGGAAGGTCCAACGCGACGATCAACCGCGAACTGGACATCATCCGGGGAGTTCTGAAGAGGGCCAAGCGTTGGCACCACTTTTCGGACGACATCCACCCGTTGCCCGTCCGCCAGAACATCGGCCAGGCGCTCGCCTACGAGGAGAAGGTGAAGCTGCTGCACAGGGCGGCGACTCGCGACGAATGGAAGTCGGTCGCATATGCGGCGCGGCTTGCCTTGAACACTACGATGCGTGGGTGCGAGATCAAAGACATGCGCTGGCGCGATGTTGACATGATCGGGCGCACGCTCACGGTAAGGAAGAGCAAGACGGAGGCTGGCGAGCGCGTGATCCCGTTGAATGCGGACGCCTGGGACGTGATCCTTGAGCTTTACAGGCGGTCACAGGCGATTGGTGGGACCGAGGCAAGCCATTTCCTCTTTCCTGCCTGCGAGACTGCCCACATCGACCCCACGCGCCCAGTCAAGAGCTGGCGGACGGCATGGCGACGGCTGACGCGGGCGGTACAGTGCGTCCTGTGCGGGTTACTCCAAAATCCCGGCGAGACGTGCGTGGGCTGCAAGGCAAGCATTGCGAAGTTCAAGAGTCCGTTTGAGGGCTTCCGGTTTCATGACCTCCGCCATCAAGCCATCACAGAGCTTGCGGAGTCGAACGCCAGTGAGCAGACCATCATGTCAATAGCGGGTCATGTCTCGCGCAAGATGCTCGCTCACTACTCCCATGTTCGGCTAGACGCCAAGAGAGACGCACTGGATGCGCTGACGATGGGAAGGGGGGAAAAGACCGATTCCGAGCGCAGATCGAAGGGTTACGACACAAACAACGACACAAACGTGCCATCCGGTCTACCCTTCATGCCGCAAGTCATTGAATCTTTGGTGGAGCTGAGCGGGATCGAACCGCTGACCTCCTCGTTGCGAACGAGGCGCTCTCCCAGCTGAGCTACAGCCCCCACCCGACCTGCGCCGCACGCCGCTCCAGTCCCCAGGGGACCTCC
>Ga0181520_10007743_pt1 | contig 15641 bp, 18 predicted proteins | sample PEATcosm2014_Bin_29_FD_132451 | JGI IMG/M metagenome (GOLD analysis project Ga0181520, IMG submission 132451) | Peatland microbial communities from MTU Mesocosm Facility, Houghton, MI, USA - PEATcosm2014_Bin02_30_metaG | ecosystem: Environmental > Terrestrial > Soil > Wetlands > Peat | place...
AAATTGCTTGACCTCGGCTGCGGTGATGGACTTGACTTACTTCATTACAAAGAACTTGGAGCCGAAGTTTATGGATTGGACGCATCGGAGGTATTGATAAACATTGCGAAAAAACGATTACCCGAAAATGCTATTCAAGTTGGTTTCTTTGAAAAGTTGCCATACGAGAATGATTTTTTTGACATAGTCCTTTCTAAATATGCGATTCAAACTTCAAAGAATATGCAACCGTGTTTTGATGAAATATATCGCGTACTCAAACCAGGAGGCACGATGATGTATCTCGTTACGCACCCGTTCCGGCAGTTTTTTGAAAAGAAAGATAGCAAGACAGATTACTTTGACCAAAAAATAGTGGCCACACAGATATTAAACAACGCCATTGTCGTAAAAGAGCCAACACATACTTTGAACGAATATCTAAACGAATCGTTGTTCAAAAGATTTGATGTCCAATTTTACGGTGAGTATTGGGATGCGGCTGCCGAACAAATAGACGAAAAGAAGTATCCGGGATTTTTTATTCTCAAGGCAATAAAACGGAATACATAAGCAAAATAAGCTAATCCACACTTTCATTGATTTATTATCTTGCGTCTGCTATATTGGATAGGTCTTCTGGTTCCTCCATAGAACCGGGAGGGAATCACATCCAAGGGCAACCCTCCGCGAGGAGGGTTGCTTCTATTTGGGACGGTACTTCAATTCTCTACCCCAGATATCCTCTCCTATTCGAAGTACATCAATGTATCCATCTGCACTCGTTCGCAGTTCTTCGGAAATATTGTTGCGTGAAGAATATACAAATACTTTTTTACCGCCGCGACGTAAATAAGTTACGAGCGCAAGAAAGTCGGAATCGCCGGAGAAAAATACCGCTGTATCGTACTGCTGAGCATAATGTATCGCATCTATGGTCATTTCGACATCCATGTTTCCCTTCTCCTCAATTACTTCACCCGCTTCGGTTATAATGGCGATACGTTTGAGTTCTTTCTTTCGGACAGTAAAGTCGAGACCTTTCTTGAGGAAAGTAAAAAATTTGTGTTTTCCATCAAGCGCGTAAGAACGAGTTCCTTCTGCCGGATAGGCACTATAATAGAAAATCTTAATGGTGGTTGCGAAATGTTTTTGTTTTAAGAAATCACACAACTTTGTGTAATCGAAGAAACGACCTTTTGCCTTTTGAGCTTCCCATAAGTTGGACGCGTCAATAAAAACATATACTGAATTGCTTATCATGCTCCCATTTTACAATAATCTTTGAAAATCGTCCGGTGTTCACACAAAACGCCGAGTTGGGTGTTTAAATTGTCAATATTTGCATATCGCTCGCGTCTGCTATCATGAGCCGAACACATTATTTATATTTCTATGTCAAAACGCATTGAACCTGAGGTTGAGACATTCGCGCGGATTCGCGTCGTCGGGGTCGGCGGTTCGGGCAAGAACGCCGTGAATCACATGATTGAGTCGAAGGTGCGTGGCGTCGAGTTCATCGCCGTCAACTCTGACGCGCAGGATTTGCATCGTTCGCTCGCCAAGCGGAAAATCCACATCGGGAAAAATCTCACGCGCGGACTTGGCACCGGCATGAATCCCGAACTCGGGAAGCGCGCCGCTGAAGAAACACGGCAGGAAATTCAAGAAGCGCTCTCCGGAAGCGATATGGTTTTCATCACCTGCGGACTCGGTGGCGGCACAGGCACCGGCGCTTCCGCTATCATTGCGAAAATAGCTAAAGAAGTTGGGGCGCTCGTTATCGCCGTCGTCACGAAACCGTTTTCATTCGAAGGAGCGCAACGCCGCGATATCGCCGAACACGGCCTCACCGAATTAAAAAAGGAAGTTGACGCGTTCATCGTCATTCCGAACGACAAACTGCTCGCCATCGTCGACACGAACACTTCGGCGAAAAGTGCGTTCGCGATGTGCGATGAGATTCTGCGCCAGGCGGTTGAAGGCGTTTCCGATATCATCACGACTCCCGGCGACATCAACACCGACTTCAACGACATTAAAGCAATTATGGAAGGCGCCGGGCCGGCATTGATGGGCATCGGCATCGCCGAAGGCGACGAGCGTGCGCAAGAAGCCGCGCGCCAGGCGGTCAATTCCCCACTGCTCGATGTCTCCATCAGCGGCGCGCGCGGCATTCTTTTCGTCGTTGCCGGAAGCGATGACCTCGGTATCATGGAAGTTCAGGAAGCCGCGAAAGTCATCAGCGAATCCATCGACAAAAGCGCGAAAGTTATTTTCGGCATTATGCGCGATGAAAAATTGAAGAAAGGCCAGATTCGCATCATTGTCATCGCGACCGGATTTCCCGACACTATTGTTTCTCATAACGGACTCGAACGATCTTTATTTTCATTGCCCGTCGAAAAACATGAGGAGGAACGCGGCCGCATTTATCACGAAATCCTGAAGCGCGACGAAAAGCGGGAAGAAAAAAATACTGATGAAGAAAAAGAAGAATTGCCTATTGAAAAAGATGAACCCATCGTAACTGCGAAGCCGCACAAGCGCGAGGAAGCGCCGATCGTCCCTGAAGACGACGAAGCGTGGGGCGCGATTCCGACATTTTTAAGGAGACACAAAAAGTAAAGAAAAATAAGTGCTAGAATAGTTCAATGTACGACCTTATCATCATCGGCGGCGGGCCGGCGGGCGTGAGCGCCGCTATTTATGCGGCGCGAAAACAATTAAAAACAATACTCATCGCCGAAGAAATCGGCGGGCAATCGGTCGTTTCGGACGGCATTGAGAATTGGATCGGCGTGCCGAAAATAAGCGGTGCCGACCTCGCGAAATCATTGCGCGCGCACCTTGACGCAGTAAAAGACGATAGTGTCGCGCTCGCGCTCGGCGAATGTGTTGATTCGCTCAAGAAAGTTGGCGAAACATTTACCGCCAAAACGAAATCCGGAAAAGAATTTTCTGCAAAAGCAGTGCTCATCGCTTCAGGCGCGAGCCGCAAAAAATTAAATATTCCCGGCGCAGAAAAATTCGAGAACAAAGGCGTCACCTACTGCGCGTCCTGCGACGGCCCGCTCTTCTCCGGAGCTGATGTCGCGGTTATCGGCGGTGGCAATGCCGGCTTTGAAACGACATTGCAATTGCTCGCGTATGCGAAATCGGTCACGCTCATCCATCGCGGCGAAACGTTCAAAGCCGATCCGGTAACTGTCGCAAAAGCCCGCGCATATCCGAATATGACTTCGATTTCCAACGCCGAACCGATAGAAGTTCTGGGCGAACAATTTGTAACGGGACTGAAATATAAAAGTGATTCGGAAGAAAAAACAATTGCCGCGACTGGAATCTTCGTCGAGATCGGCGTCGCGCCGAACACTTCTTTCGCCGAGAAATTAGTTGAACTCGATGCTGTAAGACGCGTAAAGGTTAATTCTCGCGATCAGCGCACGAATCTTGAAGGGATCTGGGCCGCAGGCGATTGCACCGACGAGCTCTACCACCAGAACAACATCGCGGTCGGCGATGGCATCAAGGCGCTCGAGGATATGTATTTGTGGGTGAAGAAGCAATAACGCGCATGCCAAAAATTTCAATCATCATCCCGACCTTGCGCGAAGAGCAGTTCTTGGAGCGCACGCTGAAGAATTTTGACGATTTGGATGTGCCCCATGAAATAATCATTACTGATGGCGGGAGCACCGACCAAACGCTCGACATCGCGCGCCGTTTTACCGATAAGATTCTCGTTTGGGACCAACCCCGGCGGCAAACATTCGGCGAGGCGAAGAACGCCGGCGCGCATATCGCGTCTGGCGAATTTTTCGTATTCATTGACGCCGACGTGATTATTCCCGAGCCGCAGAAATTTTTTGAGGAATTATTGGCGGCATTCGAAAAAAATAAAAAACTCGTTGCAGTCACCGTGCCATTGAAGCCCTATCTTGAAAATAGTTCTCTCGCGGATAAATTCTGTTGCGCACCGCTCAATTGGTTTTATGTGATTTCAAATAATATGTTTCATTCCGGCAATTCTTCCGGCGAATTCCAGATGGTGCGCGCCGACATATTTAGAAAGATCGGCGGCTTCGGCGAACAGCTTATCGCCGGCGAAGACAATGAATTGTTCCGCCATCTCGCGACTGTCGGGCGAACCGCCTCCTATCGCACCTTGTGCGTCCGGCATTCTCTGCGGCGCCCGCACAAGCTCGGCTGGCTCAGCACCTACGGCATTTGGATTAAAAACGGTCTTTCGATTATGTTCCGCAACAAAGCCGCGTATAAAGAATGGACGGTCGTGCGCTAAATTAAATCCATCCTAATTCCTTTAATTGCAGATACGCGCCTTCGTACGCGGCGAGGTTGCCCATGAGATTTTGCGGCGGCTTATACCATTTCGTAATCGCCGGTTTCCGCGTGTCGGGCTGGAATATTTCATACGCGCCTCTCGCATCTTTAAAAAGCTTTGCCATATCGAGTAAATCTTCAACTGCCTCTTTTTTATATTGTTCTTTTATAGTCTCGTCCGGATGTTCGAGGGCGATCTTTATTTTCACTTGGATATTTTCGCAGGTTACCCACGGCCAGATATATTTGTTGTGATAGCCTTCGTGCCCAATCAACTTGTGCGGCCACATAATTTGGTTCGACGGATATGGCGGGTCGAAATTCTTAAGCCCAGATTTTTCTTTCATTCTTTTTTTAAACGTTTCCTGCACGCGCACGCATTCTTCCGGATTTAAAAGGTAAAGCGAGCCGAAAACGGAAGCCGCGGCATCAACACGATCTGTTCCTTCTTCCGCACGGAAATACGCGCCTTCTTTGTCGTATAGTTTTTCCATAACGCTTTGTTTTGTGCGATGAAATTCATTCCGATACAAAGCTGCGTCTTCTTTTTTATCAAGTTGTTCCGCCATAAAACTCATCAATCGAAGCGACCGCGTCCACCACACATTAATGCCGCCAAGTTTCCCACCGCGATTGATACTGTCTGCCCAATCCGCGTTCATATGTTTGGCAAAAGCCAGGCCGTCTTCCGGATCCACTTTTGTCTTGAAATACTCAACGGCTTTTTTAAGTTCATCGAAATGCTCTCCGATAAATTTCTTGCCCTCCGGAGAATTGAGAAAAAATTCTCCAGCCGCGATGAGCGTCGCAGGAACGGTATCTTCCGCACTTGAAAAATCCTGCCCTTCGTACACCGGCCGTTCTTTTCTTCTTCTGATTTTATTTTCTATCAGATTAAACATCGGCTTCGCCAAACTTCGTAAACCGGGAATGAGCTTCAAAAGCAAATACTGTTTTTCGGTCCGGAGCGGCAATGCGCCATCTTCTCGCTGATGTGAAAAAACCGTTTGCAGAGAATCTTCAAGCGCTTTTGGATTTTGCGTTGCAAAATAATTTCCTCCCGCATGTGCAAAGTCGCGTGTCCACACCTGTTCATAAAAATTTTCTTCCGGGCGAGCCGACGGGAAAACGCCGAAACCAGGTTCATAATTACTTTTTAATTTTTGCGCCTGCTCTTCGGCCGTTTGGTCGATTAGCTCTTTATCTTTCGTCTCTAGCGAAACTGGAGATTGTAAAATTAAACGTCGAAGTCGTCCCCGGACTTTTTCTATTTCCTCCTGCCTCGATTCTTCAGTTTCTTTATGTTCTGCAGTTTCTCGCACACCTTCTTCTTTGAAAAGTTTTTCGATAGTACTACCTTCTTCTTTTGACGATTCGGATCTTTTGAAACCGTCTTCGATGTTCATGCGGTTAGTATAACAGGTTCAAAAATCGCTTGACTTTTTATACCGATAGTGCTATCTTATTGGGAGATGCTTTAGGATCTTTGGAGTTAAATAAACCGCGCAAAGCGGTAAAAAAACGGAGGTGTCGAATGACACAGTTCTATATGGTGATGTTGAGTGTGTTACTGGTGTTTCTCGCGGCAAGTTTTGCTTGTATAGACGGTATGTTCTCTCCAAGCCAAATGACGAAACTATATCCTGTTGGATTTCCTTTCGCCGCGAATGGCGCGACATGGGGAAGCTTTTTCTTCTTGTCGCCTGCCTTATACATAATCGGGAGGCACAGCAGCGAATGGAAAGTCGCCAACGTGGCGTTGATAGCTTTCTTGGGGGTCGTGGCGATGGTCCTCGTCTTTCATCTCGTCGTGTTAAATGGAAAGTTCCCCGACTCGCTCGCAGGAGGCGGCCGACCCATCTCTCCTGCGGGATGGGTAATGATCATTGATTGGGGTTTGACCCTCGCTGCAATCTTTTTGTTTTACTTCTTCAGTTCGCCAACAGCGACGGAAGTTCTTGAAGTAGGCGGATTGCTTGTTCTGTACGTCGTGGCGGCAAATCACATTCCTCTGTGGTTTCTTAACAACCACTATCATTTCTTGTGGTGCCCACAGATTTTCCAGGAGGAATCGACGCCGTTGTTTATAACGCAAATGGAGTCCGCTGTAGTGATAGCGGCAACAGCGATCAGGTTAGTAAAGCTTTGGTTATAGTTCTTTTCAGCCCGGCGCGCTTTTGCGCGACGGGCTGAACTGTTTTTATAAAAAGGTTATACTTAATTTTCATGACCGCCGCGACTGTCATCGCACTTTTTCTCCACTATAAATATCCGGTACTCATTGTGCTCGCGTTTATCGAAGGGCCGTATGTGATGATGATGTCCGGCTTTCTCATTAAGCTCGGCGTGCTCGCGCTCATTCCCACCTATGCCGCGCTTTCCTTCGGCGACCTTATGGGCGACATGGCGTGGTACGGCGTCGGCTACTTCTTCGGCAATCGGTTCGTCGGCCGATTCGGAAAGTTTTTTGATATTACGAAAGAAAATGTTGAGAGCGCGAAAGAACTTTTCTCAAAACATCGGAAAAAAATACTGCTCGGATCGAAGGTGACCGCCGGCTTCGGGCTCTCGCTCGCGACCTTGGTGACTGCCGGCATGGCAGAAGCACCATTTGGAGAATTTGTTCTACTGAACTTTTGTGGCCAATTCGTTTGGACGGGCGTGATGCTCTCGGTCGGATATTTCTTCGGCAATCTTTATATCGTTATCAACAACATTTTCGGACGCATATTTATTATTGCCGCCGCACTGATTGTGCTCTATTTCATTCTCCGATTGAGTCGGCACTTTGGGCGTCGCGCGAAATCAAACTTAACCGATAAAAGCTAAATTCTTCAGAAATTCGTCAGTCGAATGTTCCCAGCTGTATTGTTCAGCTTTTTTTCGGCAATCGAGAGGAGAAAGATCCAAACATTTAATCGCGGCTTTCCGCAAATCATCGCAGAGGTAGCCGTCCTTTCCTTCTGTAATAATATCGCGCGGACCCATGACGTTATGTGCCGCGACTGGTATGCCGCAAGCAAGTGCTTCGAGAGCGACGAGACCGAATGTTTCTGTGCGAGATGGAAAAACGAAGACATCCGCGAGCGAAAGCCAATTGCCCAATTCCTGTCCGTGCTGATAGCCGATGAATTTGTTTCCTTTCCCGTATGTTTCTTCCAATTTCACCCGATCGGGACCGTCTCCTATCACTAATTTAGTGCCGGGCAATGTTAATTTCAAAAATTCTTCCGGACTTTTTTCCGGCGCGATGCGGCTGAAATAAACGAAAACTGGTTTGGGCAGAGACGGCAGGGGCGGCGCGGAATTGCGGATGAAAAGTTTGAGATCAACTCCAAGCGGAACAACCACGACGTTTTCTTTGAAACCAGTTGACTCTAAATCTCTTTTCAGACTTTCGGTTGAGACCATGGCACAAACTGCCGCGCCATGAAATCGCCGAAGAAAAAAATAAATGGGACGAAGAAGTCCGCGCAGGCGTATATCAACATACAAATGGAGCTGGGTGTGATACCACGTCGTGAATGGCAATCCTTTTTTTATGCACACCGAACGCGCCGCCCATCCAAGCGGTCCTTCGGTTACCAGATGAATGGCGTCCGGTTGTAATTCTTCAATCACTCTCTTGATATAACGAGAACGGAAGAGTGCGATGCGAATTTCCGGATACATCGGTGTGGGAATGGTCCATTTAAATTGTCCCGGTTCAATAACTGTCACCTCATACCCGCGCGCTTTGAGACAAGAAATATGTGCGTCCTGCACGCGAACGACTCCGCTGACCTGTGGCGCCCACGCGTCTGTCACCAGCAATATTTTTTTCATATGAGCGGGCACTACGTGTTCAGTACCAAGTAATGCAAGGCCATATAAGGCTATTCTAGCGTTAAAACTAACCTTTAGTCAAAGGAAGTGGGTCGGGGTACAAATTGGACAAAATGGACACCTAGAGGCACTAATTGGACGTGTCCGATTTGACAAAGTCACCATTCATAACACAAATTATGAACGATTTAAGCATCAGATGGTTCAGACACTTCATAATGATACAATTCACTCATGAAAAATCCTAAGGCAAAAATGTGGTTCATGCTGGCCATAACTACAGTCATCATCGGACTCGCATTGTTTATTTCGGCGGGAACGGAAAATTATTGGCAGGCATGGGTCTACCTTGGTGTAGTAGTGGTAACGGGTATTCTCATCACGCTCTATACGGTAAAAGACCCGATACTACTCGAAAGTCGGACGAAAGTCGGCCCCACTGCAGAACAGCGACCCATGCAAAAAATCATACTGTGGTGCATGGCACTCCCTTGGATTGCTCTGTTCATCATTCCCGGGCTTGATCACCGTTTCGGCTGGTCGAGCGTGCCGTCTTGGATTTCCATAGCAGGCAATCTTCTTATCGTGCTAAGTATGTGGTTAGTGTATCGAGTGTTTAAAGTAAATTCATTTGGCTCCGCTACCGTTGAAGTCACCAATAAACAAAAAGTAATTTCCACTGGCCCCTACGCGATCGTGCGGAACCCGATGTATTCCATCGCGGTAGTGTACTGTATTGCGATGTCTTTGGCTCTTGGTTCTTGTTGGGCACTTATTCCCTCTGTTCTCGTTGCCCTAGGTTTTATCTGGCGGTTATTTGATGAAGAAAAAATGCTTGCGAAAGATCTGCCGGGTTATACGGAATATCAAGCAAAGGTTCGCTGGCACTTGATACCAGGAATTTTCTAAGTCATGAGTTACGAAATCATCATTCTCTGGAGCTGGGCTGTGCTTATGTTCGTGTGGGTCGTTGGCTCTTTCGGTGTGAAGCGCGACATCCGAAGCGGGAGCGTTTCGAGCAAAGTATTGGCGTATCGTTATTTATTTTTGCAAGTCATCGGGATCGTGCTGGTTGTATTCACTCTATGGCATGTCGTAACAGGAAGAGATGATTCAACTAAGGCTGTTGCGGCGATTTTCAGTAACGGTACTTTCACACCTCCACTCGCACTTAACTGGATTGCCGCGATTCTTGTTGTGCTCGGTATTCTCTTTGCCATTTGGGCACGCATCAATCTCGGCCGCAATTGGAGCTCTACTCCGTCAATAAAAGAAAATCATAAATTGGTGACGAGTGGACCATATCGTTTCGTACGCCACCCTATCTACACAGGCATCTTATTGGCGGCGTTTGGCACAGCACTGACCGGCACCTCATTCGGCATCATCCTTTTTCTTATCGCCCTCATCATATTTTCTCTGCGGATACCTAAAGAAGAAAAAATTATGCTTGAACTCTTTCCGAACGAATATCCGTCATACCAAAGACGCACCAAGCGGCTCATACCGTTTGTGTGGTAAACGGACGTGTCAAATTTGACATTCTACATATAACTATATACACTTCTCAGCGGAAGATTCTTCAAATACGAGGGTATTGTCATGATGACACAAGCGGAACGCAATCAAGTGAAGGCCGAAACACTGCTTGAGATTGCTGACGTTCTGAACAGCAACAGCGCGGCCGGGCCAACTCATTACTGGTTCAGGAAACTCGCCGAATGGCTGTCCGAAAGGGCCCAAAAGATTCGCCAAGGATCATGAGTTAACTGATAAAAGGAGCGCTGGGAACCCAGCGCTCTTGCTTTTTAATTAATTGCCTATTATGAACTTGATATTAATGCTATTACAAATCGGCAACAATCTCTTCAGTCTTCCGCACTCGACCGATGCGAGGAAATGTTTTTGTAATGGTAAAGGTGTGTTCTTCAGTCGACATCGCCGCCATCGCGTCTTCAGCAAAAATCTGTTGGTAACCGTATTCGTATGCGAATCGTGCCGTGCTCTCGACACCAATGTTTGTTGAAATACCGCAAAGCACTATAGTCGTGATGCCGCGCCGTCGTAATTCCAAATCAAGTTCAGTGCCGTAGAAGGCGCCCCACTGGTGTTTTGTGATAACAAAATCATTTTGCTTCGGTCCCAACTCTGGAACGATGTCTGCAAAGTCTGGCGAAGGAGTTTGCCACTGCATCGTTATATCAGCGACAGGACGCAGTGCATCTTTTCCGTCTGGAGACGGCGTCACGCGAACGAGAAATACTGGCATATTATTTTTTCTAAAAGCATCGGCGAGTGTTGTCGCATTTTTTATCACCGCATCGGACGCATATGGAGCAGTTGGTCGTCCTGTAATCCCTTTTTGTAAATCAATAACGACCAGTGCGGTTTTTGTTTTATCAATTGATAAATCGTTCATGACGACGATAATAATAGCACTTCAAAATTCTACTGATCTGCTGAAGTCGTTGTTGCGGTCGTTGTAGCCGGTTCATTGTACATGAATTGATCCTGTGAACCGATAGCGCTCGTGCCATTCGGCGTCGCCACGGTCACATCAACCGGACCGGCAGATTCCACAGGTGAGGTTGCAGTGATTGACGTGTCGCTGCTGAAAATGAAAGACGAAGCCGGTACAGAACCAAAGTTGACGGCGGTTGCGCCGGTGAAGCCGGTGCCGGTAATGGTCACCGTATCGCCGCCCATCGTTGTTCCCGTGATCGGAGACACGGCGGTAACGACTGGAGTCGCGGTATTTGAGGAAGTGACAGTGGAAGAACCACCGCTATGGAAGTACCACACGCCTCCAACAATGATAAGAACGACGATAATAATCCAAACTGCCGTTGATGTTTTCATAAAAATTGTTTGATGATGTTATTTTGCCTTCTTCTCGGCATCAGTATTAATAATTAAACCTTGCTCACTTTAGATAATACGCGCATATAGTACGCCTATTTCATATTGGTTGGAAAAATAATTTCGTTTATATAAAAAGAAAGGGCTAGCAACGGAATCGTGCCAGCCCTATCGGAATCTAAACTCTCTTTGTTGCGCCAGCTGTTGAAGGCGTTTTCTTTTTGCCTTCGCTTCGGCCACCTGTTTGCTGAGGAGAGGACAAATTTTGTTGTACATTGATTTCCTCGTCCTCTGGTTGGTGACGGAAAACGCATCAAGGGCTGCGTAGACGGCATCATTGAACTTCCTTCCGCTACGGAGAAAACTTGCCGCGGCGTTGGCAATCTTCTCCGCAAATCTTCTTGCTTTCGCCGCCTTCACCAAAGCGCCACGCTTGCCCAAACAAGAGCACACTTCCTTGTACGTTGACCCTCTTGTTTCCGGATCGTTGACGGAAAACTCATTAAGAGCTTCCTCCACTGCTTCCTCGAAACCCATTCCCTTGCGACGAAGATCTGCCGCAAAATCAGCGATTGACTCGATCATCACTTTTCTACCTCCGAGTACTGTGTGTGCGAGCTATGTGCGCCAAAATTGGCCGGTCTGGAATTGCGCGACAATTCCTAAAACCACCAAGGGAAGATTTCGTGCAAAGCTTCCTTCAGCGAGTCGATGATTGCTGCGATGACCATGATTTCCTCCCGGATTTAAACAACAATCCGACTGAATATTACGCTAAAAGATTGTTAAAGTCAAATTGGCACGGATTGTATAAAACAGCCGGCAGTGGTTTTTGTTGGTACAATAGTAATGTATTGATTTAATCATTATAAAAACACCATGAATTCCACTGTCGCTCTCGTTCACATGCTGGGAATCATTTTCCTTGCTGTGGGCATATGCGTGATCTTGAATAAAAAGAATCTGAGCATGGCTCTCGAAGAAATAACCCACAATAAAGGTCTGCTCTGGGTGTGGGGATTTATCTGCATAGCATTAGGTGCCGTGCTTATTGCGTTTAACAATGGCGTTCCCGGTTCGCGTTTGTCACTGCTCGTTATCGTTCTTGGGTGGCTTAGCGTGTTGAAGGGGGCATGCATTCTAGTCCTCCCGAGTTCTGCCGTGGCTTCCTTCTACAAGCAATTCAATAAAAGTTGGATACTTATTGCCGGAGGAATTATAGCCGTTGTTGTTGGTTTGTTTCTTCTTTTCGGCCTCTCTCATTCGCATTATTCGCCACAAATGTATGGCGGCGGACAGCAAGGAATGTTTAACCAACAAGGCCAATCAAATTTGCCTGCGGGGCAATAGTTTGGAATCGTTTATTTACCTTGTCTCTCTTTCGTAAAAACAATCGTTCCGTCATCTTTAGCTACGAACTGAAATCGGTTCGTCAATCTGGTGCGTAATTCTTTTCCGAATCTTGTGTCAAAAATCACTTCCAAATCGCTCAGAGAATACGGCGTGCCGAATTTAATTTGTTTAGCGTTGATATTAAATTCTCTCATTGCTTTTTCAGCCTGTTGCACACGATCAGCTTCCAAAAATTGGTTATCTCTAGCATCTGAATCGGGGTCTCGTTTAAACGATTCTGTATTCATATCCGCATGATACAAAATTCGTTACGCTGCGTCCATTTCTCTCGGTGATTTTCCGCCAAGCATTTTATGCGGGAAATGATTCCACGCATCAATGACGAGTTCTAAAATTTCTCCGAGCTCGACATCGCCCTCGCCAGTATCGAACATCGAAATGATTTTTGTCATATCATCTTGCTCCGTTTCATCATAGATGGCATCTCTTACATCTTCTAAGGTATAGTCGCTTTTGGCCCTCTGGAGTAGCATCGTGACTTCTTTATCGGCCTCTCTTCGCTCGGAGAGTATTTGTTCTTTTGTAAGACGATTCATGCTGCTATTTTACCTCGCAAAGAACAATGTCCATCTAACGAAATTGTGCATTGGTATGAAACTCAATTTCTTTTGTTATTGAGTTTCAAGAAAATACAAAGGCGCGTGGTGTGATCATTGCTGATCTCCTACGCGCCTGTTTGATACGCACCCAGTTTCCAGGGGAATTTTAGCTCCTCTAGGGAGCAATGTTCGGGGACAATGCCCGCGAAATTGTTACTCCTTTCCACCAGGCTCCTGTTCCTAGGCGTGAAGCCAAGGAACCTTCACTGAATGGGACCTGAACGTGCTTTTGTCAAAAGCCCTCCCCCAAGTACGTCGAAAGTACACTGCACCACCCGCGATCATCCTATACTTCTGACCGAGGGTATCCGCTGAAGGTATTCTGAATCGGGTTCCTTGTCAAGAACTTTTTCAACATCTACAAATTTGGTTCACAAAAACACGTATCAACCGTCATACGAAGACCAGAAAAACTTACAGGCGTCTCCCCATATTTTTCGAGCTTTTTTATATCCAAACTATTCTTATTGCCGGAAATTTCTCGCAAACGTTCTCGCGTTAGCACATAGAAACACCATTGCTGCATATTCATGATATCGGATGTTGTGTGATCTTGATGTGTAAAAAGCGCTAAGATATAAATATCAGCTTCATACGCGATGGTTCCGTCTGGCCCAAGTTTGGTTTTGGAATTAGAGTATAGATCGTCTGCTTTGAGGCCAACCCACGTGATAACCGAATGACGCATTTCACCCCAATCCTGAAGATACGAACAGCACTTAACTTCGATCTTGTGATCGTTATATGAAATGTCGAATCCATTTGCAAGATTGCGAAGTTCTTTATTTGCATCGTCCTTGAGCGCGTTTAAAACGATAAACTCGGCAAGTACGCCACGCAAAACATTGAAATTCAAATTAGAAAAACCATAACTCCAAAATTCTTGCACAGAAAAATGTTTGTCTCCTGTGTTTTTGAATTCTTCGGACCCGGTAAGTTTTTTAGTTACAAATTGTTTAAACATGCATTCGTGTCTAATCGATCTCAACTACCTCAAGGCCGCTTGAAGAATAGTCGAGAATTTTGAGCCGGATAGCTTTTTTCGATCCCCCCTCCACGTTGCATATCAGCGTTACGATACGCTCTTCAACTGGTTTTTGTAACAAATCAAGAAGGTCGCTCACGGGATTGAAATTGCCGTGTAGCGTTGTGCGTTCTGTAAACGTCTCCTTTCCTTCCTGATCTGTTGCGGTCGTGACAAGCTGGCCGTTTGTAATACCGACCGTGTGGTCGCGGTAGTGCAAAAAGAAAATCATCTCCCCGGTCTGGAAAAGAATGCTCGATGTAAGTGTCTGCTTGCGCGGTTTTCCATCCGCGTCATGTGTCTTTACATCTTTCTCTGGCGCGGTGTCGAGAAATATTTTACGATCTTTTAGTAATAGACGGCTCTTAAGAAAACGTAAAAGTTCTCGGCGCTCGGGAATAGTACCTTCGACAAGCATCAATTTCGCATATTGCCGAAGATCAGTATCACGGCGCTCGCGCGTACGGTCTGGAGAGGGCGTACCAATGAGAAATCCATGGACTTTGTACCAACGTTCAATTTCCCATTCGAGCCGTTCGCGCATACCGATAAGATCTACATCGAGCGTATCAATAATATCGGCAAGCTGAACCATTAACTCTTCTTCGCGAACATATTGGCACTTGCAAAACGTATCGCGTGAACGTGTGCAACCGTAGTAAACGTATTTTGCAACGTCGCCATTCTTTAACGGTTTGATTTTTTCATCGGCGGTTATGCCCGATCCGCATAGACCACAGCGCATAAGGCGTACGAATGGAAACTCACGAATATGACTACGCCGCTTGTGTTTATACGCGATAAATCGCCGCTGTACTTGATCAAACAATTGCTTAGAGATAAGCGGCGTGTGAATTCCTTTATACCAATTTCCACTACCTTTTGGATATTCAAATCGACCATAATAAAAAGGGTTGCGGAAAATAGTTTGAACATTGCTGAGTGCTATTTGTTTGCCGTGCGGCGTCCTGTAGTTAGTGCTTCGTAGCCAACGATATGCCTCTCTTGTAGACCATCCTTCGTTAGCAATTTTTTCAAACATTTTCCGAATAATTGGGGCACGCTCAGGATCAAGTTCGACATGTCCTTTCTGATCCTTGAAACGTGAATTCATATAACCAGTGGGTGCACTAGTCGGCCATAGTCCAAGTTCCACCCTGGTGCGAAGACCACGCTTAACATTGATACTTCGATTGTCGTTTTCGAGCTTCGCCTGACTGCAAAGAATCATCAGAAGAAACTTTTCGTTTGGTGAGTTGGTGAATTTCTGGTTGAAGGTGCGTATTTCAACAAGAAGTTGGCTGTCCATGAGATCGACTAATTTCCCTAGGTCTCCTGCGTTGCGACTCAGTCGGTCAGGCGCCCATGTTAAAAGAGCGTTGTATCGTCCTTCTCGTATTTCGTCGATGATCTGATTAAAAACTTCTCGGCGGCCAGAATCTTTTGCCGAGTGGGCTTCAACTTTTACTGCTGCAATACGCAGTTTGTCCCGTTCGGCGATGCGGTGCATCTCCTTAAGCTGAGAATCAATAGACAACGCTTGACGCTCTTCCGCCTCCATCGATTTCCGAGCATAGAGACAGAACTTTAAGACTGGA
>Ga0181520_10007745_pt1 | contig 15637 bp, 15 predicted proteins | sample PEATcosm2014_Bin_29_FD_132451 | JGI IMG/M metagenome (GOLD analysis project Ga0181520, IMG submission 132451) | Peatland microbial communities from MTU Mesocosm Facility, Houghton, MI, USA - PEATcosm2014_Bin02_30_metaG | ecosystem: Environmental > Terrestrial > Soil > Wetlands > Peat | place...
GCGCCGTTGTTCATGACCACGCCCGTTACCACGCCGCTCGCGGTGTTTTCCGAGTCCACTTGCACTTTCACCGTGCTGCCGACCAGTCCATTCGCCTGCATCATGGAGAGCGACGCCGAAGACTGGGTTGCCTGTTGCAACGAGGTGAACTGTGCCAGTTGCGCCGCCATCTCCGTGTCGGACTGCGGGTTCATCGGATCCTGATACTGGATCTGGGCCACCAGCAGTTTTAGAAAATCCGCCTGGTTCAGGGTGCTGCTCGGATTGGTAGCGGTGTCGGTCGTCCCGGTCGTGGCCGTGGTTGCCGAAGTGGTGCTTGTCTTGGGTAGCAATGCCGAAATAGTCATAATATTTTTTGGAATTAAGCCCAGGATTCCCAGCCATCATGAACCACCGCCAGCCGCGCCGTGGCGCCGCCGACATCGCCCGCCGTGGCGAACTCTGCAAACGCCGACGCCCGCTGCGCCGCGTCTTCCTGTGCCGTTTGTTGCTGCTGGAAATGGCCGTTGTCAGCCTCCGAAAAATTCGTCTCGCCACCGAGGGGCGCCAGCTTGATGCCGCGTTGTTCCAGCCGTTGCTGGAGTTCCGGCCAGTGCTGGCTTAAAAACTGATGATCTCCGCGCGTCAATGTCGCCCGCGCCTCCACTCCGCCCGGCTGCTGGTGCAGTTCCAGCGACAATTCCGTGCCCACAGATGGTTTGATAACCACCGACAGCACATCCGACTTGGACTCAACCAGTCGCATTGCCTGCAGCGTCATCATGTCGTGCGTCCGGTCGAGCGCACGCATCCGCGCATCCGTGAGCGACGGCAAATCCACGACATTTAACAGCGGCGTGCTTTCCGCCACCGGCGCATGGTTGTCGCCGTTGGCTGTGGCAAAATTTAAATCCGGGCCGCTGTTTTCCGCCGCGCGCACCTGTGGCGCCAGCAATTGCGGCGGCAAATTGTTCTCAGCTGCGTCCCCGTTTTCACCAACCGGCAAAACTTTCACATCCGGCCCGGCAACATTGGTCGCTTTTAGTTGATTTTTCATCGGCGAAGCCATATTCGCAACTCCCGTGCCAGCATTCTCCACCGCCTTTTCCAGCGAAAGTGCCGGGTCAGCATTCAGCGCCTTGTCCGCCGCGACGGGTTGGAATGTGGTAACCGCAGGCGTTACCATGGCGGGAGTTGCGGCTGCCGGTTCGCCGGTTGATTTTGCCGGCAAGTCCGCCGTGGAATTTGTCGTGGTCTCCGGCTTCGGCGCGCTTTTTCCAAAAGCCGCCGCTTCCGGCGTTTTGACCGGCGTGAAATCTTTCACCGGCAGGTTCTTCTCCGGGCCGTCTCTTTCCGGACCGGCCAGCGGTAATTCTGATTTTCCCGCCAGGTCAACAGTCGCGAGATTCCGGGGCGTCTGTGGCAGGCTGGCTGGGCTGGTCGTGTCCGCCACTGACGAAATAACAGAGGCCGGCTTGACGGCCGGCTGGCTGGAAACCGGCGGAATCTGTTCCGCGGCAGCCGGTTTTCCTTCTGGCAGCAAGCTGGCAACGGGGTCTGAAAATGAATTGGAAAAAAACTGCGGCAGCGACATTAAAGCCGGCAACGGCCCGGCGGCGTCCGCGTCCTCCGCCTCCGCGGGCGAAGCATTTGAGTCCGGTGAAATTTGTCCGTCCGCGCCGGTCGGGCTTTCTTCCTGGCCTTCAATTTTTCCGCCTGAAATCTTGTCCCCGGATTTCTGTCCGGCGGCGGAGGTTGCCAGCGTGCCGGCGGATTGGCTGGAAACCGGCGGAATCTGTTTTGCGGCCGCCGGTTCTCCTGCCGGCGGCGGGGTGCCAACCGGGATTGAAAATGAGCCGGAAAATAAACGCGGCGGTGACAATAAAACCGGCAATGGCGCAGCGTCTGTCGCCACGGACGAAGTCTTCAGGTCCGGCGAAATTTTTCCGGTCGCGCTGGCCGGGCTTTCTTCCCGTCCGTCAATTTTTTGGCCTGAAATCTTGTCCGCGGATATCTGTCCGGCGGCGGAGGTTGCCAGCGGGCCGGCGGATTGACTGGAAACCGGCGGAATCTGTTTTGCGGCAGCCGGTTTTCCTTCCGGCGGCAAGGTGTCAACCAGCTTTGAAAATGAGCCGGAAAAAAAACGGGGCGGTGACAATAAAGCCGGCAATGGCGCAACGTCTGCCGTCACGGGCGAAGCTTTCAGGTCCGGCGAAATTTTTCCGGTCGCGCTGGCCGGGCTTTCTTCCTGACCTTCAATTTTTTGGCCTGAAATTTTGTTCCCGGATTTTTGTCCGCCAGCGGAAGTTGCCAACGTGCTGGCTGGCTGACAGGAAGCCGGCGGAATCTGTTCCGCCGCCGCCGGTTTTCCTGCCGGCAGCAAGATGTTAATCAGCTTTGAAAATGAGCCGGAAAAAAAACTGGGCGGTGACAATAAAGCCGGCATTGGCGCAACGTCTGCCGTCACGGACGAAGCCTTCAGGTCCGGCAAATTTTTTCCGGTCGCGCCAGCCGGGCTTTTTCCCTGACTTTCATTTTTTTGGCCTGAAATTTTGTTCCCGGATTTTTGTCCGCCGGCTGAGGCTGCCAGCGTGCCGGCTGGCTGGCTGGGAACCGCCGGCATCTGTTCCACAACCGCCGATTTTTCTTCCACCGGCGGGGTGCCGACCGGGTTCGAGAAAGAGCCCGGAAAAAACAGCGGCAGCGACAAAAAAACTGAAAACGGCCCGGCAGTATCCGCCTCCGCTGATGAAGCGCCCGGGGCTGGTGAAATTTCTGCTTCCGTGTCGCCAGCACTTTTTTTCTGGCCGACGATGTTTTCATCTGAAGTTCTGTCCCGGAACGTTTTTGCGCCCGTGGCGGCGATCGGCGTACCGGTCGTTAAAGCTTTGCCAGCCGGCGGACTTTTGAGGGCGGATTTTTGAGGGCGCTGGGCGAGCGTCGCCTGCATGACCCGGTCGAAATCATCGCCCGTTGCCGGCGGCGCTGGAAAATCCCGGGCGGAACCGCCAAACGTTTTTCCAGGAACGGCGGGAGTTGCGGCGTGCCATGTTTCAATGGCCGGCATTCGCGGTGAGATTATTGGTGGCGGGGGTGGGCAGGATGTCTTTGATCCGCTCGGCCAGCATGGCGGCGCGTTTGGCCGGAGCATTGCCCAGCTTGCTCATGGCGTCGAGAATCGCTCCGGAGATGTCCGGCTTCAGGGTATAAAGCAGTTGGGCCACTTCATCATCAGGCATTTCGTTCAGCATCGCCACCGCGCCCTCGGGCGACATGTCGGCAATCACCTTGATCTGTTTTTTAGCATTGTCTTTCTGTTGATCGGTGAAGCTCAACACCCGCTTGTCGAATTCCTCCTGCGTCCGGGTCACGGCCTGGGTCACGGCCGCAATTTCGCGGCTCTCCGCGGTCAGGCGCGCTTCCCAATCCTTGAGGTCCTGCTCGCGCACGGCCAGGGTGTCGCGCTCGTTCTTGAGCTGTGAAACCCACTGGTCAAAGTCCGGGTTGTGAAATTTCCAGGAGGGATCATCCTCCGCCGCCTTCACGACCTTGGCTGCCAGCGTGACCTGGCCCAGCGGCAGCGTGCGCAACAGAATGATCATGGTGCCAAAAAACATCAGGCAGGCGACGGCCAGGATGGTGACGGGATGCTGGAGCAGGCGGGGCATATTAATTCAACAAACGGGATTTCTCAAAGGCTGACGCGGACTGGCGTTGCACGGCCAGCTCATCAAACATTTTCTGTTCGTCAACGTGAAAGGCGCGCTGCCAGAGGCGTTGCGATTTGTCGTGAAAGCGGTCCAGCGCCTCGCGTTCGCGCACGGCGGCGGTCATCAAGCGGAACGCGTCGCTGGCATTGCGGCGCGCTTCCGCGAGCGCGGCCGCGCATTCGTTGCGGCGGATTTCCAGGACGGTGCACCACGTTCGCAAATTGATGATGCGGCCCGCCGTGGCGCCGGCTTCGAGTTCGCCGCGCAGCAGGGTGTGGCCGGCGTTCAACTCCTCGGCGGCGAGCTGCAGCACGCGCGCCGCGCCGTCACAAAGGACGAGCAGGCGGGCGTAACGCTGCTGGGCGGTTTGTTCGCGCTGTTTGCGCAGCGTGCGGAGCGATTCGAGTGGAAAATTGAATGCTTTCATGGCGCCTTGGGTTGGGGTTTAAGGGTCTGGCCGAGCAAATTCCAGCTTTGCGCGGCGGCAAATCCCTCGGTGACGTTTTGCCGGAGAAATTTGTTCAGCGGCGAATGCAGGGCGATGGCCTGGTCAATCACCGGGCTGCTCCCGGCGGGATATGCGCCGATGTTAATGAGGTCCTGGTTCTTGCGGTAAACCGCCAGATGTTCGCGCGCGTCAGCGGTCAGTTTGACCCGTTCCGGCGCCAGCAAATCGCGGTTCAGCCGGCTCACGCTTTCCAGCACGTCAATGGCTGGATAATGATTTTGCGTGGCCAGTTCGCGCGTCAAAACTATGTGGCCGTCCAGGATGGAACGCACCGAATCCGCAATCGGATCATTCATGTCGTCGCCCTCCACCAGCACGGTAAACAAACCGGTGATGGTGCCCTGCTCGCCGGCGCCGGCGCGTTCGAGCAACTGCGGCAGCAGCGAAAAAACCGACGGCGTATAACCGCGGGTCGTGGGCGGTTCGCCCACCGCCAGGCCGATTTCGCGCTGCGCCATCGCAAAGCGCGTGACCGAATCCATCATCAGCAAAACATTTTGTCCGGCGTCGCGGAAATGTTCCGCAATGGCCATGGCCAGAAACGCCCCTTTCACGCGGTTCAAGGCGGGTTCATTGGAGGTGGCGACAATGACCACGGACTTTTTCCGTCCCTGGTCGTCCAGATCGCGTTCCAGAAATTCGCGCACTTCGCGGCCGCGTTCGCCGATCAGCGCAATGACGTTTACGTCCGCCTCGGCCTGCGACGCCATCATGCCCAGCAGGGTGGATTTGCCCACGCCGCTGCCGGCGAAAATGCCCAGCCGCTGCCCGCGGCCCAGCGGGACGAACGTGTCCACCGATTTGATGCCGGTCTGAAAAACCTGGTTGATGCGCTGCCGTTTGAGCGGATGCGGCGGCCGCAGATTTAGACCCACGACCTGGTCCGTGACCACCGGTCCGTGGCCGTCAATCGGATTGCCCAGGCCGTCAATCGCGCGGCCTTTGAGCGCGGCGCCCACGGCCACGCGCATCGGCGCGCCGGTGGCGATGACCTCGCTGCCGGCATGGATGCCGTGCAATTCCCCCAGCGGCATCAGCAACAAATGGTGGTTCCGAAAACCGACGACTTCCGCGAGCATTTCACCCTGGCCGCGCGCGGACTGGATGCGGCAGACTTCGCCGAGCGCAGCCAGCGGCCCTTCGGATTCCACCACCAGGCCGATGAGCTGCACCACCCGGCCGCACGTTTCCGTCACGCGCGTTTCGCGCACGCGGCGCAGCGCCCGCTGCATCCGGTTGGCCGGACATGGAAGGGTCGGGGTCATGTGTTCAGCGATTGGCGCAATTGTTCAATTTTGGTTTCCCGGCGCGCATCAATCAGGCCGAAACGGGTCTGGATGATGCAGCCGCCGCGGCCGATTTCCGACGAATGCGTAAAGCGCAGCGGCCCGGATTCGGGCGAGCCGTTGAGCACGTCCGACTGGTGCTGTCGCAGCAGCGCAAGGTCGTCGGGATGCAGTTGAATGATGATTTCCGCCGTGTCTTCGGCCTGGAGCAGCGCCTCGCGGACGGTATGTTCCACCAGCGCCACATCCACCGGCATGCCGGCGACGATTTTTTTGGCGGATTCAAGGGCGAGGTCAATCAGCGCCGATTCCGCCTCATGCGCGACCTTGGGCAGCGCGGCCTGGAGCGAGGTGAGAATGCCGCGTTGCAGTTCAACGGTTTCATTCCGCTGCCGGAGCAGTTGTTCGTTCAAGGCGGTTTCCCCCGCGCGCCGGCCGTCTTCAAACGCCGTGGATTCACGGTCGTGCAGAAACTGCTGCCAGTCCTGCGCGGGCGCGCCGGCCAGCAGCCGCACGTCGCGCAGCGGCTGGCTGAAAAGAATTGTGTCAGCCCATTTCATTTTCGGTAACGCGGGAATCTTCGAGTTCAATTTCGCCCTCGGCCTCAAGCTTGCGCACGGCGTCAATGATCCGGAACTGCGCGGCCTCGACGTCGCGCGCCTTGACGTTGCCCAGAAACGCGATTTCCTCCTGCACCGACTCGGCGGCGCGGCGCGAAATGTTGCTCAACAGCAAATTTTTGAGCGGCGTGCTGGCCTTCTTGAGCGCCACGGTGAGATCCCGCATGTCAATTTCGCGCATGATCCGCTGGATCGAACTGCCGCCCAGCAACAGCAGATCCTCGAAGGTGAACATCTTTTTGCGGATGGACATCGTGAGTTCGGGATTCCGGTTTTCCAGGTTCGTCAGCAGGTCGCGGCTGACCGTCTTGTCCATGGCATTCAGCACGTCGGCCACGTTGGTCACCCCGCCCGTCTGCGACATCGCCCGGGTCTGCTTCACGCCGAGCTTGGTGTTCAAAACCTCCACCACTTTTTCCGCCACTTCCACCGGCGTGGCGGCGAGCGAAGCGAGCCGCTCAACCGCCAGTTCGCGCTTTTCCGGCGTGAGCAGGTTCAGCACCTGCGCGGCCTTTTCGGGTGAAAGATGGCTGACGACAAACGTGATCGCCTGCACCTGTTCTTCGCGGATGAGATTGAAAATCTGGCGCGGGTCCATGTCGGCGATGACCTGCATGGAACCGAGCGGGGCACGCGAGGTGGTGACGCGGCCCATCACGTCGCTGGCCTTGAACGAGCCGAGCGCCTTTTCGAGCGTATGCCGCGTGACGTCCGCACCGGCGGCCACGGACGTGCTGGCGGCCAGCGCCACATTGGAAAATTCCTCCAAAATCTGCTGCTGCTGGTCGCGGGTGATCAGCGTGAACCGCGCCATTTCGCGCGAGATGGCCTCGATTTCACGCGGCTGAAACTGCCGGAGAATTACCGACGCGCTCTCCGAACCGAGCATGACCAGCAGCGCGGCGAGCATCTGCGCCTTGTTCAGCGTGCCGGTTTCCGGGGTGTCGGTTTCCGGGAGGGATTCGGTGGCGGGCATAATTTCAAGCTTCCGGGGTGGTATGGCCGCGGTTCATCCATTCGCGGATGGCGCTGGTCATGTTGCTGGGATTTTCCTTGATGAGCCGGTTTAGCACGTCCACGGTCACGACGCCGGGCTGCGGCTCAAAACCGTACTCACCAAAGCGCGAAGAACCGTGACCGTTCCCGTTGCCGTTGCCGTTTTTCAAGGCGAGCCGGCCCACGGGAATGCCCAGCGGAATTTCCTGCACGGGCGTCTGCTTGAACGCGCGGAGCAAAATCAAAAACGCCACCAGGCCGAGCGCGGGATACACCGACTTGCGCGCCAGATCCCACCAGAAATCGCGTTTCACCTGCTGGTCGAGCTGCTGGTTCATTTCGGTGGCGAACTGGTCGTTGAACGGCAGTTCCGCCAGTTCAATCGTGTCGCCGCGCGTGAGGTCGGCCCCCAGGGCGTTGCTGACGATGAGCCGCAGCTTGTTCAGGTCCTCCGGCGAGCGGGCCACCGGCTTGCGGTCGGCGCCGGTGCCTTCCATTTGTTGCGCCACCGTGACGGCCGCCGTCAACCGTTTGATGCCCCCGGCCACCTCGGTCATGGCGCTGGTCGTCTTGCCAATTTCGTATTCGATGGTGGAAGTCGTCTTGTGATTCTTGCTGCTGTTGACCGGCGAAGCCGAGGCCTGCGTGCCATTGGTCTCCCCGACCGTGTTGGCGCTGATGCCCGTCGGCGTCGTATTGGCCGTGCTGGCGGTCTCATTGTTATCGTCGTCCTTCGTCTGCGTCCGCACCACCTGGCCGTCCGGATCAAATTTTTCCTCGGTCTTGGTCACCGTGTCATAATTCACCTCCGCCGACACGCGCACAATGGCCTGGCCGGGGCCCAGCACGGTTTCGAGCATGTCCTGCGCTTTTTTGGAAAGGTATTGTTCCAGGCTGCGCCGGGCGGCGAGTTGCGAGGACGAAACCCCCGCAAGGGAATCGTTGTCGGAATTTTCCTCGGTGTTGCCGAGATTGTCCACCACGGCCACATGATTCGGCTTGAGACCCTCCACCGAGTTGGCCACCAGAAAGCGGATGGAGTTGATCGTCTGCGGCGAAAGCTGCGAATTGCCGCGCACGCGGACAAATACGGAGGCGGTGGGAAATTTGTCCTTGTCGAGCAGCAGCCGGTTTTCCGGCAGCACGATCATCACGCGCGCCGCGCTCACTTCATCCAACTGGCTGATGGTGCGGCCAAGTTCGCCCTGCAACGCCCGGAGATAATTGGCGCGCTGCACAAAGTCGCTGATGCCGAAGTTGGGCTTGTCAAAAATTTCAAAGCCCACGCCGTCGCCCTGGGGAATGCCCTTGCTCGCGAGCTGCATGCGCATGGCATAGACCTTGTCCGCGGGCACCATGATGGCGCCGCCGCTGCCCACTTTGTAAGCCACCTTGGCGTCATTGAGCGCGGCGACCACCTTGGCCGATTCCGTGTCCGACAGGCCGCCGTAAAGCAGGCCGTACTCGGCGTGCGATGACCACACCGCCGCCGCCACGAGACCGGCCGCGAGGATAAACGTCGCGGCGAGCACGCTGACGCGCTGGCTGGCGCCCAACTGGCCCCAGATGTCGCCGAGTTGCTTGATTAGCTTGGACAAATTTTGGTTCATTCAAATCCTACATCTGCATCCGCATGATTTCCTGATACGACTCCAGCAGCTTGTTGCGCACCTGGACCAGGAGCTGAAACGAGACGCTGGCTTCTTCCATTGAAATCACCGCCTGGTGCAACGGCACATTGGCGCCGCTCTGCAAGGCGTTGACGGATTGCGCGGAAATTTGCTGCTGGGTGTTGACATCCGAAACCAGGTTCCCGAGCAGCGAGGAAAACGAGCTGCTGTCCGTCGGCGTGGCCGCCGGCAGGACGGAAGGCACGGCGGTTCCGTCGCTGCTGCCCGCCAGCCGGTCAGTCTGCGGGAGCAGGCTGGGCGAATACGCGGGAATGGACGACAGGGGCGACATGTCAGGCTGGGTTCAAAATAAAATTATCAATGTTTGCCGATGCTTAACGTTTGCATGGCCATCATTCGGGAATTCTTTACCACCGCCAGGTTGGCTTCAAACGTGCGCGAGGCTGAAATCAAATCGGCCATTTCCTCGTTAATGTTCACATTCGGCATGGAAACCATCCCCGCCCCGTCGGCTTCGGGATTCCCCGGATCATATACTTTCACGGGCGGCCGCTGGTCGCGTTCGATTTTTGCCACCTGAATGGCCGGCAGTTTTGCGCCGGTGCCATCACTGCCCATCGCATTTTGCAGCGCCGTTTCAAACACCACCACCTGGCGCTGATAGGGCTTGCCGTCCACGTCGTGCGTGGTGTGCGCATTGGCGATGTTCTGCGAAATGACATCCAGCCGCGTGTGCTCCGCGTCCAGGGCGGCGGCCGTGTTTTGAATGCCGGTGAGGATTTGAATCATAACCGCAAATCATTGCCCGTTGATGGCCAGGCGCATCTTCGCCAGCATGTTGGTGACCGTCTGGGTTTCGAGCGAGTGGACCATGGCGTTCTGGTTCATTTTCATGAGTTCCTGCTCCAGATTGACCGTGTTGCCGTCCTTGCTGTTGGCCACCGCCGTGTTGTCCACCGCCAGCGTGGGGGTAAGCGATGCGATTTGTTGCGGGTCATTGGAAGCGGTGGCCTTCTCCAGCTCCTGATCAAAGCTGGGCGCCAAGTCCACGCGCTTGTAACCGGGCGTTTCCAGGTTGGCCAGATTGTTGTTAATCGCCTCCTGCCGGAGGGCCACGGCATCCAGCGTCTTCTTGGCGGAAAGATAATTGGGCTGGTTAAACAAGGCTTCGATCATAATTTTATGCCTTGCAAAGCAACGATGATGCCACCGGCAAAAAAGTGCGGAAAATGAGGGGAATTGACGGCCGCGCCGCCCAACCGGGAAAATGTTTCCGGTCATTCTGGCGCCGCTAGGCAAAGAAAGGTGTGCGGACGGCTCGACCGCGCATTGAAACCGCGAAAGTCGCGGGCAGGCATCCGCACTCCTGCCCGGACCGGGTCAGGAGCCTCCCGCCGCCTGGGTGGGCGAGCTAAAATTATATTCGCCGGCGCCAACTTCAAAAATGGCGGCGGCGGCGGTCTGCGAAAACGAATTCACGCCCTCCGCCTTCATGGCCGGGCCGCCGCTTTCGGACACGTCAGCCAGTTGGGCATTGGGCACGCACACCGTGGCCGTCGTATTCGGCGGAATCACCACGTGCAGGTGGAACCTGCCATCCTTGATTTTCCAGTCGCTTACGATTTTGCCGTGGATCGAATCATATTCCCCCCGTGCAAAAACCAGATCTCCCACCGGCTGTGGCCGAATAATAAAATGTTTGAAGCCCGGCGCGGCCGGATCGGCATTGATGCCGGCCAGGGCCTTGTAAAACCAGGCGCTGACGTCGCCGAACATGATGTGGTTGCGCGATTCCGAACCGTTCCACTGTTCCCACAACGTGGTGGCCCCCTGTTCGATCCACCAGCCCCAGCTGGGCAAATCTTTTTGCGACGCCATTTGATAAGCCACGTCCGCATGGCCTGCGTCCGTCAAGGCGTTTAGAATATATTTTGCGCCCAGGATGCCCGTATCAATGTGCCCATTTTGTTTTTGCACCCCGGCCACCAGGTTTTGCACCACTTGCGCCCGGTTCTCCGGTTCCACCAGCCCCTGATACAGCGCGCAACTGAGCGAGGTCTGGCTGCCATTGCCGTAAGTGCCCGAATCCGCCCGGAAGAAATTGGTGTTGAAGGCGTTTTTGATCTGCGCGGCGAGTTCGTTGTATTTGGCGGCATCCTCCGTATCGCCAAGCAACGAGGCCGCCAGCGCCACGATTTGAGCATCCCGATAATAATAGGCGGTGTCCGTGATGTCGGCCGGAGTCTGCGTTTTATACGGCGCCCAGTCATTGAGGCCGATGTTGACGATGCTGTTCGACGCCCGGCTGGTGAGATAATCCACGTAGCGCTTCAGGCCGTCGAATTGGTCGCGCAACGGCTGCGCGTCGCCGTAATATTCGTAGAGATAAAAGGGGATCAATGCAAACGCGCTGTCCCACGCCGGGCCGTTGCCCCACGCATAACCCCAGCCGCTCGTCGGCACAATGCCCGGCAGCTTGCCGTTCGGCTGTTGCTCATCGCCCAGGTCATTGATCCATTTGGTGTAAACATTGGCCGGCATGAAGTTGTAAATGCCCTGCTCCGCCGCCAGGTGCGCGTCGCCCGTCCAGCCGTTCTTTTCGCGATGCGGACAGTCGGTGGGGATGCCCTGCAGGTTGCTCAGATAGGACCAGCGGCCCGCCCGCCAGATTTTGTTCAGGAGCGGATTGGAACATTCAAAGTCGCCGGCCACCGGTACCGCCGAGTGCGTGAAGATTCCGCGCAACGAGTCCAAGGTCGGCCGGCCGGGAAAACCCGTGACCTCGACATATTGAAAACCGTAGTAGGTGAAACGCGGCCGCCAGGTCTCCGTGCCCCCGCCTTTCAAAATATAGGTGCTGGTCTGATACTGCTGGCTCTTGCCCATGCGCTTGACATGTTGCCCGATGTCGCTCGTGTCCAGCGAACCGTCCGGATACAACCGTTCGCCGTGGCGCAAAGTGACTTTCGTCCCCGCCGGTCCCGCCACCTTCAACTCCGTGATCCCCGCAAAGTTCTGGCCCAGGTCAAAAACGTAAACGCCGGGCTTGGGCTCCGTCAGCTTGACCGGCTTGAGAACTTGATCGGCTTTAATGGGCGGCATCATTTCAGCCACCAGCCAGCCCTGGGGCGCGGACACCACCTGCGCCTCATCCCAGGCGGAATCGTCAAACCCGGATTTGTCCCAGCCCGGTGTTTCCTGTTGCGCGTCATAATTCTCGCCGCCGTAAATGCTGTCGAACACCACTGGTCCGGTGGAGGTTTTCCATGCTTCATCGCTCCCAAAAACAACGGTGCGGCCATCCGTGTATTCGACGACCAGCGACAACAAAAGCCGGGGCGACTCCCGCCACGGCGCCGCGTGAAAATTCCAGACGGCCTTGGTCTGCACGTTGAACCAGCCATTGCCGAGCATGACCCCCACCGCGTTAAAACCACGCTGGCAGAGCGGCGTGACATCATAGGTCTCATAAAGGTCGCGCTGGTCGTAACGCGTGTAGCCGGGGTCCAGCAGATGATCGCCAACCTTCTGGCCGTTGATGCGTAATTCGTAATAGCCCAGCCCGCAAACATAGGCGCGCGCTTTTTTTATTTTGCCCTCGAGCTTCAGCTCGCGCCGGAACAAGGGCGCCGGCTGCTCGTTGATGTTCGTGGTGCGGGCAATCCAGTGCGCGTGCCAGTCATTGAACGCCAGCAAACCCATTTCCCAGAACGCCGGTTTGCTCCAGGGCGACACCTGGCCGTCCTTGTCCCAACTGCGCACCTTCCAAAAGCACGCCTCGCGCGAATAAAGCGGGTAGCCGTCATAATTGACGAAGGTGGTTTGATCCGAGGCCACTTTCCCGCTGTCCCACAAATCACCGTGATCTTGTTCCAATTCAGCCGCGGTGTGGGCGACGAGGATTTGATAGGCAGTCTGTTCTTGGCCGCGCCCGTCTGCATCCAAAATCCAGCTTAAACGCGGGTGGGCCGCATCAACTCCCAATGGATTGTTCAGATATTCGCAACGGAGATCTTTTGTCACCACGGACGCATGGCACAGCCCGGCCAGCAACGTGGCTCCCAAGATCAAAACATATTTGAAATAGTTCATTTTGGTTGTTTCTTGTAATCGCGCCTTCGGATTGGACACCCCCCCCTTCGCCAAAACTGCGGCCTTGTCCGCCGGGGTTTATAATTTCCCGAAGTTTAGCCTTCCCATGTGGTTAAGCAAGAAAACGTGTTGTAAACAGCGGCAAAAAGAAGGCAAAAAGATTGCCGTTGGCCCGCGGCGCATCTTGGCATTGGCCACGTCTGCCACCACGAGTTGCAGGAGGCGCGATTCAGGAAAACGCAGGGACGTGTCTCCCTCCGTGTTTTGCGATAGCAAAATGGCAGGAGAATTCCCCGATTAATTCGCGCCTTGAACCCCTCAACCAATCGAACGTCTGATTTTGCCAGGACGCTGGAATCGTTTCACCCTCTCCTGGGGGAGAGGGAAGGGTGAGGGCGGGCTTCCGGTTCATGGTGAGGGCGGACTTCCGTCCAACTCCAACTCCTCTTCCGGTTCATGCGAAGATGCCCAAACGGGTCAACTCGGCCAACTTTGGCCAATCCTCGGTCAAAACAATCTGGCCGGCATGGGCGGGATTTACTAACTCCAACCACTCACTCAGCTCACTCTGCTCACTCAGCTCACTCTGCTTCACTCTCAATAATCACGTCCACACCAGCCAGCATGAACTTCGTCCCGTTTTTATTCTTGTCAAGTGGCGGGAGAAAAATTTTGATCGCTGGGACTCCGCCAATGCGCGGAACGTAATTACGCGGCCTGCAGCGCCGTATGTTTGCGTCCGCCTTTGGCCACAGTTTTCTCCGCCGGCTGGCTGTCTGCAACCGCCTCCTCGGGCAGATAAAGATAGCGCCGGCAATGATCGCAAAGGCAGACGTCGGTGGCGTGTTTCAAGTCCATTACCTTGGCCAGCGGCACACGCATGTGGCAGCCGGAACAGGTCTGGTTGCGCAACACCGCGACCCCTTTTTTACCCTGGTCGCCCAGCCGGTCATAATGGGCCAGAATCGGCGCGGGAATTTTCGCGCGCAATTGGGCAATGCGCTCCTCCGTGTCCGGGTGAATTGTTTCAACAAATTCGAGCAACTGCAGTTCGAACAGATTCTTCATCATTTCTTTCATAAATTTTCTACCGGCTTTCGCGCTAAGGAAACATCCGCCGGCTGTTTTCTCCGGGCGGCAATTGCCACGGGCTGAGGTCGAAGAGACGTGAACTTCCGGGCCTTCCTGGCGCTCAGGTTCTCGCCGGCCTCAACCCGCAGGCCACCGGCGCGGCTCCTCCAAGCGCGCCGATGTCTGCGTGTCGAACCGGATTAATGCTGTTTGCGCACGTTGCGGCGCGCAGCCTTGGGGCTGTTGGCCGGCGCGGCCGGACGGGCGGCGACGGGAGCCGCAGCCGGGGCAGTGGCCGGGGCCGGGGCGGTGGTGATGCACTTTTGCGCGCAGGCCGGAGCGGCTGTCGCGGTCGCGGTGGTGGAGATGTTTGAATCGCTCATAATATTGTTAATTTCAGTTTTCTGGTTGTTTCTAGTCAACCGCCTTCCAATAACGCAAGCGACGTGCCACCCTGCTGGCCGAGGTCAAAACCGGGCTTAAATGGCCGTTTTCATTGAGGAATAGAGGGTGAATTGGACGATGGGTGACATCGCCGTAAAAACCGTCCATCCCCCGTTTTGTGCAATTCATGCACTTCGCCGCCGCCCTTGGTGCAGCCCGCAAAATGCGCCACCAGTTGTAGCGGCGGTCTGTGACCGCCGTCCGCCGTTCCGCCTCGCCTTTGCAGCCTGAAAGGCGAATGGCGCCTTACTTGGCGCATAAAACTCTGGCAGGTAACAACATGCGAAATCGCCTCTCCCAGCGCCGTAGGCGCGACATATTTGTAGTAATGAAACCAAAATGAATTCGAGCTCCGGAGGAGCGGCATATTTTGGCACGCAACCGTCTATGGAATAATGGGTTATCGCCATGTAAGTGCCATTCGCCTGAAAGGCTATCCATAACAGCCTGCGGCAAGCCATCCCGCTGTAGCGGCGGTCTGGCGACCGCCGTGCCGCGTCACGCTGTAGCGGCGGTCTATGACCGTCGTCCCCCATTATACACCACCGTAACGCCTTGTCTTTGCAGCCTGAAAGGCTGACCTATAACAGCCTGGGGCAAGCTCGTGCAACGAGCGCCGCCCCAGGTTCCCACCTGCGGCATAAGCGCTGTAAGCGCGCACCACCTGTCAAATTTGCCAAATTTAACGGATGATTCCTGTCCCTATCGCCTTTCAACACTTCTTTCGCCACCAGGATGCAAAATCAATGTCCGGGGAGCACTAATGTCCGGGGAGCGTTAATGTCCGGGGAGCGCACCCGCCCCGGGTGCTGTTTTCCGCGCCCTCGCGGAAAACACGCGCGCAAGCGGCGCTCCCAAGCCTTCCCACCGCATGGCTCGTAATCAGCGCCCGCTTGTCCGTAACTACGCTAAAACTTGAAATGCGCTTGTAGCGTCGAGGCCGCGCCTCGATCTTTTCCCTGTTTCCGCTTTCCCGCTTTCCGCTTTCCGCTTTTTTAAACCGATTCTGTTAGCCGCTACGTTGCAGCTTCCGAAAAGCCGGTTAAAATCGCCGGTGAATGTGACCACATTTAACCCGCATCCCGGAGTTCGTAATCCCAAATCCGAAAGCAATCCGAAGCCCGAAAGCCGATTCACCGGCCTTTCGGATTTCGGCCTTCTTTCGGCTTTCACAGCTTCGGATTTCGGCTTTCACCTCAACCCAAACAAAACCATGACCAAAACCCGCAACGGCAAAATCGCCCGTCTCCCCCGCAACCTCCGCAACCAGCTCAACCGCCGCCTCGACGACGCCGAACAA